>PJUE01000073.1_pt1 | contig 149291 bp, 131 predicted proteins | sample 1512171 | NCBI WGS metagenome assembly PJUE01 (sample SAMN08177674, study PRJNA422409) | Feces metagenome, whole genome shotgun sequencing project. | isolation source: Chicken feces (3) enriched on wood chips: alkali lignin treatment | host: Gallus gallus | place: USA: Madison | collected 2015-01-15
CTGCGCACCAGACCGGCCCGCCAAATACTTCCTAACCGCCTTGAGCTTGAACTGCTCGTCGTACTTCGTCATGCAAAAACCCCCAAAGGTTGGATCTACGTCCAACTTTCGGGGGTCAGTTCACCGCGGCGGTCTTTTTTCATACACGCACAGGCCCGCTTACTAGGACTTGTGCGCGTTGGTCATGGAAGCCGGCACCACCCATTCGGCGAACTGCGCTTCGGTCACGTAGCCCAGCGCCAACGCCGACTCCTTCAGCGACAGGCCTTCCTTGTGCGCCTTCTTGGCGATCTGCGCGGCCTTGTCGTAGCCGATATGCGGATTCAATGCCGTCACCAGCATCAGCGAACGGTCGACCAGTTCGGCGATGCGCTCGCGATTGGGTTCGATGCCGGCGGCGCAATGCTCGTTGAAGCTGGCCATGCCGTCGGTCAGCAGGCGCACCGATTGCAGGAAGTTGTGAATCACCAGCGGCTTGAACACGTTGAGTTCGAAGTTGCCGCTGGCGCCGCCGATATTGATGGCCACGTCGTTGCCCAGCACCTGCGCCGCCAGCATCGTGATGGCTTCGCATTGCGTCGGGTTGACCTTGCCCGGCATGATCGAGCTGCCCGGCTCGTTCTCGGGAATGCTGATTTCACCCAGGCCCGAACGCGGACCGCTGGACAGCCAGCGCACGTCGTTGGCGATCTTCATCAGGCCGGCTGCCAGCGACTTCAGCGCGCCGTGCGCGAACAGCAGCGCTTCGTGCGAAGCCAGGCCCTGGAACTTGTTGGGCGCCGACACGAAGGCAGTGCCGGTGGCATGCGCCAGTTCGGCGGAAACCTTGGCGCTGAACTGCGGGTGCGCGTTCAGGCCCGTGCCCACGGCCGTGCCGCCGATGGCCAGCTGGTGCAGGCCAGGCAGGGTGGCGCGGATCTGCTGCTCGGCCAGGTCCAGCTGGGCCACGTAGCCCGACAGCTCCTGACCCAGCGTCAACGGCGTGGCGTCCTGCAGGTGGGTGCGGCCGATCTTGACGATGTCGTAGAACTCGGCGCTCTTGGCCGCCAGCGTGGCGCGCAGCGCCTTCAGCGAGGGCAGCAGATGATGCTCGACCTGCACCGCCGCCGCCACGTGCATGGCGGTCGGGAAGGTATCGTTGGACGACTGCCCGCGGTTGACGTGGTCGTTGGGGTGGACCTTGCGTTCTTCGCCGCGCACGCCGCCCATCAGTTCCGAAGCGCGGTTGGCCAGCACCTCGTTCATGTTCATGTTGCTTTGCGTGCCCGAGCCGGTCTGCCAGACCGACAGCGGGAACTCGTTGGGCCATTTACCGGCAATGACTTCATCGGCGGCGCGGACGATGCCATCGGCGATCTTCGGATCCAGTTCGCCCAGATCGGCATTGACCTTGGCCGCCGCGCGCTTGAGCCGCGCCATCGCTTCGACCAGGGGGACCGGCATCTTCTCGGTGGAAATCGCGAAAAAATGCAGCGAACGCTGGGTCTGGGCGCCCCAGAGGTGATCCTCAGGGACTTCGATGGGACCAAACGTGTCTTTTTCAATGCGGGTCTTCATGGCGCGTGCTACTCCGTGGCGACGTCGATTACGGCTGACGGCAGCGCGCCAGCCGCGAGAATGTTGAGAATGACAATCAGTTATAGGTTAGCAGAAACCCGCATTCCTATAATTGCGCAAACATCCGTGCTCCCTCCACCGTTTTTACCACTCGCCCCGCGCCATGTCCGCCCCTCTTTGCAGCCTGACCTTGCACCTGCCCGACGAAGCCGCCACGGAATCGCTGGCACGTCAGCTCGCCCCCCTGGTTTCCGGCGGCCAGGCCGGTCCGGCTGGGGGACATATCCACCTCCAGGGGGACCTGGGCGCGGGGAAAACGGCCTTCACACGGGCCCTGTTGCGGGAAAGCGGCATCACGGGACGGATCAAAAGTCCCAGCTACGCGCTGCTTGAATCCTATAAAGTTTCTAACTTATACTTCTATCACCTTGATTTTTATAGATTTAGTGATACGCGAGAATGGTTGGACGCAGGATTCCGGGATTTACTGCGTGACGACGCAGTCGTTTTGATCGAATGGCCGGAGCGGGCCGGGGGCCTTTTGCCCCCTCCCGACCTGCTGATTTCCCTAGCCTATGCAGGCGACGGACGCGACGCCACCCTGACCGCGTACACCGCTCGAGGACAAACATGGTTGAACGCGATTGTCCCCCCGCCCCAGTCGGCGCCCTCCCCTCGGCAGGCGCCACCCGGCGCCGCCTGATCAGCGTCGCCGCCACCCTGCTCGTCCTGCCGGTCCTGCCGCGCTTGGCGCAGGCGGCGACCATCCTGGCTGTGCGCACCTGGCCGGCCGACGAATACACCCGCGTCACGCTGGAGCTCGACAGCGAGCTCAAGGCTGAGCAGTTCACGCTTGAAAACCCCCACCGCCTGGTGGTGGACATTGAGGGACTGACCATCAGCGCGGCCCTGAACGACCTGGTTTCCAAGGTCCGGCCTGACGACCCCTACATCCAGAGCCTGCGGGTGGCGCAAAACCGCCCCAACGTGGTGCGCCTGGTGTTCGACCTGAAGCAGCCCGTGGCGCCCCAGGTGTTCACGCTCAAGCCCGTGGCCGACTACCAGTACCGTCTGGTGCTGGACCTGTATCCGAAGATCGCCCAGGATCCGCTGGTCGCGATCCTGAACAAGCAGACCGGCCCCGACGTGGACGACCCGCTGGCGCGCATCCTGGAAGACATCCAGCGCAACCCGGTGACCCGCGCCGATCCGCCCGAGCCGCCGCGCGTGCGCGGCCAGCAACCGGCGCCCCCGCTGCCCACCGCGCCCAAGCCTCCGCCCGCCACCGCCAGCCGCGGCAAGCAGCGCATGGTCACCATCGCGCTGGATCCCGGCCACGGCGGCGAGGACCCGGGCGCCATCGGCAGCAGCGGCCTGCGTGAGAAAGACGTGGTGCTGCGCATCGCCCGGCGCCTGAAGGCGCTGATCGACAGCCAGCCCTACATGCGCGCCTATCTCACGCGCGACGACGACTACTTCGTGCCCCTGCACGTGCGCGTGCAGAAGGCGCGCCGCGTGCACGCGGACCTGTTCATCTCGATCCACGCGGACGCCTGGATCAAGCCTTCGGCCAATGGCTCGTCGGTGTTCGCGCTGTCGCAGCGCGGCGCCACCAGCGCCCAGGCGCGCTGGATGGCGGACAAGGAAAACGCGGCCGACCTGATCGGCGGCGTCAACCTTGGCAGCCACGACCGCCAGGTGGCCAAGGTACTGCTGGACCTGTCCACCACCGCGCAGATCAACGATTCGCTGAAGGTGGGCAGCGCCTTCCTGGACGAAATCAAGAAGATCAACCGCCTGCACAAGAACAGCGTCGAACAGGCCGGCTTCGCGGTCCTGAAAGCACCGGACATTCCTTCGGTGCTGGTCGAAACCGCCTTCATCAGCAACCCGCAGGAAGAAGCCCTGCTGCGCAGCACCTCGCATCAGGACAAGCTGGCGCAGGCCATGATGACGGGCATCCAGCGTTACTTCACCGCCAACCCGCCGCTGGCGCGGCTGGGCGATGTGAGCTGACGGCGACGTCTGCCGCCGCATGAAAAAGGGCGTTGCGCTTCACGGCGCAACGCCCTTTTCAATGTGACGCGTGTGCCGCAGCATGCGCTGCGGCGCTTCACGCGCCGCGTTTGGCCTTGATCAGCTTGAACAGGCCCGCGCCGATCACCGGCACGATGGCGGCGGCCAGCCCCAGCAGCACGATGGTATTCAAGTGTTCGCGCACCAGCGGGATGTTGCCGAAGAAGTAGCCCGCGGCCACCAGGCTCACCACCCACAGCAGCGCGCCCAGGATGTTGAACAGCTGGAAGCGCGACTGCGGCATGTCGGCCACGCCCGCGACAAAGGGCGCGAAAGTGCGCACGACCGGGATGAAGCGCGACATGACGATGGTCTTGCCGCCGTGCTTTTCATAGAACGCGTGCGTGCGCATCAACGCGCCGCGGTCCAGAAAGCGCAGGTTCATCGAAAACACGCGCGGCCCGATATAGCGTCCGATGAAGTAGTTCACCGTATTGCCGGTGATGGCGGCGATGATCAGCAGCCCGCCCATCAGGAACGGATCGATGTGCCCGGTCGCGCCGAACGCGCCCGCGATGAACAGCAGCGAATCCCCCGGCAGAAAGGGCAACACGACCAGCCCCGTCTCCGCAAAAACGATCAGGAACAGCACCAGGTACACCCACACGCCATACTGCGCGACCCAGACGCCGAGCGTCTTGTCGATGTGGAGCACCATATTGAAGAATTCGAGCATTGAAGCAACCCTGCCAGCGGAATGGGATATCAGTCCGCGACTATAGCCCACCCGCCCATGACGCTAAAATCGTCCACATAGCCATACCTGAACGCCAGCCACATGACCGAACGCCGCTCCATTCTTGCGCTTCCCGACCTGCTGATCAGTCAGATCGCCGCCGGCGAGGTGATCGAGCGGCCGGCATCCGTGCTCAAGGAAATCCTCGAAAACGCCATCGACGCGGGCGGACGCGCCATTGAAGTGCGCCTGGAAGGCGGCGGCATACGCCGCATTGCCGTGACCGACGACGGCGGCGGCATTCCGCCCGAAGAGCTGCCGCTGGCGCTGGCGCGCCACGCCACCAGCAAGATCCGCTCCTTGAACGAACTGGAATCTGTGGCATCCATGGGGTTCCGCGGCGAAGCGCTGGCCTCGATCGCGTCCGTGGCCCAGGTCACCATCATTTCCCGCACCCGCGATGGCGAGCACGCCTGGCAGATCGATGCAGGCAGCATGCAGGTCAGCCCCGCCTCGGGTCCTCCGGGCACCACGGTGGACGTGCGCCAGTTGTTCGACGCCGTGCCGGCCCGCCGCAAATTCCTGCGCTCCGAGGCCACCGAGTTCGGCCATTGCGTCGACGCCATGGAGCGCATCGCGCTGGCGCATCCGCAGATCGCCTTCCGCCTGTTCCATCACGACCGCGCGCAGCGCCAATGGCTGCCCGCCGAACCGCCGCAGCGCATCCGCGACGTGCTGGGCGCGGAATTCGCCGAACACGGCCTGCTGCTGTCGCACTCGGTCGGCACGGTCAGCCTGGCGGGCATGATCACCCGTCCCACCGCAGCCCGCGCCCGCGCGGACCGCCAGTATCTCTACGTGAACGGCCGCTACGTGCGCGACCGCACCGTCAGCCACGCCCTGCGCGCCGCCTACGCGGACGTACTGCATGGCGACCGCCAGCCCGCCTACGTGCTGTTCCTGGACATCGACCCGGCCGCCGTGGACGTGAACGTGCACCCGGCCAAGCATGAGGTCCGTTTCCGCGACAGCGGCGCTGTGCATCGCTTCGTGTCCCATGCGGTCGGCCAGACCCTGGCGCAGACGGGCGGCGCGTCCGCCGCAGCCCCCGCGGCGCAAAACGACGACGCGGACGACGCCGGGTTCGAAACCGTGGCCCGGCCCGCCACCGCCGCGGCGACCGACGCCGCGCCGCAAGCCTCGCCTTACGCGCCCGCCAGCAGCCCCCGGCCCATGACGGACGCGCCCCGGCCCGCCTACGCCGGCGGCAACTCATCATCATCGTCTTACGGCTTGCGCCCATCGCCCGCGCCGCAGCGCCCGCACACCCAGGTGCCGTTCCGCCTGCACGCCGAACCCGCCGGCATTCCGGCCGCGGACTGGCAATCGCTCTACCGCCCGCTGGATGACGACTCGGCCGCCAAGACCGCGCCGCTGCGCGAACCCGTGCCTGCTCCCGTCGCCGCCCTGCCCGCGGACGAAGAACATCCGCTGGGCATGGCGCTGGCGCAGCTGCACGGCATCTACATCCTGGCGCAGACCCGCCGCGGCATCGTGCTGGTGGATATGCATGCCGCGCACGAGCGGGTGGTCTACGAACAGCTCAAGCAAGCCCTGGACGCGCGCAGCCTGCCGCGCCAGGATCTGCTGGTGCCCGTGGTGTTCCATGCCCAGGAAAAGGACGTGGCGCTGGTCGAGGAATACGAAGAGCAGCTGAACGAACTCGGCTTCGAAATGCGCCCGTCCGGCCCCACCTCGATCGCCGTGCGCTCGGTGCCGGCCATCCTGGCCCGCGGCGACATCGAAACGCTGGCCCGCGCCGTGCTGCGCGACCTGGGCGCCGTGGGCGTGTCGCGCCTGCTGACGGAACAGCGCAACGAGCTGCTGTCCACCATGGCCTGCCATGGTTCCGTGCGCGCCAACCGCAAGCTCACCATCGAAGAAATGAACGGCCTGCTGCGCCAGATGGAAGCAACCGAACGCGCCGACCAGTGCAACCACGGCCGCCCCACCTGGATCCAGTGGTCGGTGTCCGACCTGGACAAGCTCTTCCTGCGCGGACAGTAAGCTTGTCGCCGTCCTCCTCCCCCAACGCGACGCCGCTGGTCATCTGCCTGGCCGGCCCCACCGCGGCCGGCAAGAGCGCCTCCACCCTGGCGCTGGCCGAGCGCTGGCCGCTGGAAATCGTCAACGTCGATTCCGCCACGATCTATCGCGGCATGGACATCGGCACGGCCAAGCCCTCGCCCGAGGAACAGGCGCAGGTGCCGCAGCATCTGCTGGACATCCTCGACCCCATCCAGTCGTACTCCGCAGCCGACTTCGTCGCCGATGCGCTGCGCCTGATAGACGAGATCCGCGCACGCGGACGCATCCCGCTGCTGGCGGGCGGCACCATGATGTACTACAAGGCGCTGCGCGACGGCCTGGACGATCTGCCGCAGGCCGATCCGGCGCTGCGCGCCGAGCTGGAAGCGCGCGCCGCCGTCCAGGGCTGGCCCGCGCTGCACGCCGAACTGGCGCAGCTGGATCCCGTCACTGCCGCACGCCTGGCCCCCAACGACAGCCAGCGCATCCAGCGCGCGCTGGAGATCTGCATGCTGTCCGGCCAGCCCATGTCGGCCCTGCTGCTGCGCAGCCAGCGTCCGCGCGACGCGACGGGCAACCAGTACCTCACCATCAGCCTGGAGCCTTCCGACCGCGCCGCGCTGCATGCCCGCATCGAGCAACGCTTCGACGCCATGCTGGACCGCGGCCTGCTCGACGAAGTCCGCGCCCTGCGCGCCAGGGGCGACCTGCATACCGGCCTGCCCTCGGTCCGTTGCGTGGGCTACCGGCAGATGTGGGCGCACCTGGACGGCGAGGTCGACCTCGCCACCGCCCGCGAACAGGGCATCGCCGCCACGCGCCAGCTGGCCAAGCGCCAGATCACCTGGCTGCGCGCGCAGCCCGAGCGCGTCATCGTCGACTGCCTGGCGGCGGATGCCGTGGCGCAAACCATAGACGCGATGGCCGTCGCGCTGGCGGGACGCGCCTAGCCAGGCGCCAGACACAAAAAAACCGCGCCGTGGCGCGGTTCTTCGTTGCAGATAGCGTGGCTTACACCACGAAGGTTTGCGCCATGCCTTCCTTCTGCTCGACGATCTCGCCCAGCGTGCTGACGGTCTCGCCCTGCTCGCGCAGCGTGGCGGCGATGGCTTCGGCCTGCGCCGGATCCACCACCAGCACCATGCCGATGCCGCAGTTGAAAACGCGGTACATCTCGGTGTCTTCGACCTGGCCCTGCTCTTGCAGCCACTGGAACAGCTTGGGCATTTCCCAGTTGGCACGGTGCAGCTTGGCCGACAGGCCGGGCTGCAGGATGCGCGGCACGTTGTCCAGCAAGCCGCCGCCCGTGATGTGGGCCAGGCCCTTGATGCTGGTGCCGTGCTTGGCCAGGGCGGCCAGCACCTGCTTCACGTAGATGCGCGTCGGCGCCATGACCACGTCGACCATCGGCTGGCCGTGGAAATCGTCGTCGGGCTTGGCGTTGGCGCGTTCCAGGATCTTGCGCAACAGCGAATAGCCGTTGGAGTGCGCGCCGCTGGAAGCCAGGCCCAGCACCACGTCGCCGGTCTTGATCGACTGGCCGGTGATGATGGCGGACTTTTCCACCGCTCCCACCGCGAAGCCGGCCAGGTCGTACTCGCCGTCCGGATACATGCCCGGCATTTCGGCGGTTTCACCGCCGATCAGCGCGCAGCCCGACAGCTCGCAACCCTTGGCGATGCCGCCCACCACGGCCGCCGCCGTATCCACCGAAAGCTTGCCGCAGCCGAAATAGTCCAGGAAGAACAGCGGCTCCGCGCCCTGCACCAGGATGTCGTTGACGCTCATGGCGACCAGGTCGATACCCACGGTGTCGTGGCGGTTCCAGTCAAACGCCAGGCGCAGCTTGGTGCCCACGCCGTCGGTGCCCGAGACCAGCACGGGTTCCTTGTACGACTTCGGCACTTCAAACAGGCCGCCAAAGCCGCCGATACCGGCCAGCACCCCGGGACGCATGGTGCGCGCCGCAAGCGGTTTGATACGGTCGACCAGGGCGTCGCCTGCGTCGATGTCGACACCGGCATCGCGGTAGGTCATAGGGGCGGTAGGTTGATTCGTCATGAGAAATGCCGTGGGGTATGTAACAATTGCTGGGATTTTGGTGGAACGCCCTGCATTTTACGATGTTGCGGGGACTAGCAGGGATCGGCGCCGCCAAAGCGGTCCGGACGGCGACCGCGCCGGCTCGCCCGGCCAGGGCGGGCAAGAGGGGCCGGATCGGCGCAAACCCAAGCCAGCCCAGGCCATCGACGCGACACCCTGGCCCCAGGTGGTTTAAAGTGTAGGGTTGGCCGGTATTGATTTTGTCGGTTCCGTGGTGCAAACCCCGGAGTTTCGCGCCCGGCCGGCGACGTTTTGACCCGTTGTACTGACCTGTAGCCGTATTGACCCGTACTACCCGCCTCGTTTCGGCACCCTGTAAGCTCCCATGAACCGCCAGCTGCTGCTTGACGTTCTTCCCGCGCCAGCGCCATCGCTGAACAACTATATCGCCGGCCCCAACGGGGAAGCGCTGGCGGCAGTGCGCGCGCTGCTTCCTGGCCGCGCCCTGTACATCTGGGGCGCCGCGGGCTGCGGCCGCAGCCATCTGCTGCGCGCGCTGACCGCCCGCCCCGACGCCGTCTATATCGACGCCGAGACTGGCGAAAACATGCTGCGCCGCCTGGCCGAAGCCGATTCCAAGTCGCCCATGCCCAAGTTCGTGGCGGTCGACGACGTGCACCGCATGAACGACAGCCGCCAGGCCGCCCTGTTCGCGCTCTACAACCGCTGGCGCGAATCCGCCGCCACCGGCCGCGCCTTCGCGCTGGCGCTGGCGGGCGACCGCGCTCCGCTGTCGATGCCGCTGCGCGAGGACTTGCGCACGCGCCTGGGCTGGGACCTGGTTTTCCGCCTTGACCCGCTGTCCGACGCCGACAAGCTGGCCGCCCTGTCGGCCCAGGCGGCTGCCCGCGGCATGCACCTGGCGCCCGAAATCATCAATTGGATGCTCACGCACCACGAGCGCGACATCCGCAAGCTGGCGGAGCTGATCGACGCGCTGGACCGCTATTCCCTGGCCACCGGCCGTCCCATCACCCTACCTCTGCTGCGGGCCATGCTCGCAGATCCTGATTCACAACGCACATGACCTCCCGACGTCTCGCCCTGTTCGACCTGGATCACACCCTGTTGCCGCTGGATAGCGACTACCAATGGGCCGACTATCTGGCACGCACGGGCCGCGCCGGGGACCCCGCCGAAGCCCGCCGCCAGAACGACGATCTGATGGATCGCTACAACCGCGGCGAGCTCACCGCCGAGCAGGCGGCCGAGTTCATGCTCGGCCTGCTGGCCGCGCACACGCCTTACGACCTGGCGGCCTGGCATGAAGCCTTCATGGAAGAAGTGATCCGCCCGTCCATGACGCCCGCCGCGCGCGACCTGGTGCAATCGCACCTGGAAGCCGGCGACCTGTGCGCGGTGGTCACGGCCACCAACAGCTTCGTCACCGCTCCCATCGCGCGCGCCTTCGGCGTGCCCCACCTCGTGGCCACCGACGCGGAATACCTGCGCGGGCGCTACACCGGCCGCATCCTGGGCACGCCCAGTTTCAAGGAAGGCAAGGTGGTGCGCGTCAACGACTGGCTGGCCGGCATGGGTTTGGGACTTGCGGATTTTTCGGAATCGTTTTTCTATAGCGATTCGGTCAACGATGTACCCCTGCTGGAGAAAGTGACCCGTCCGATCGCAGCCAACCCCAGCCCCACCCTGCGCGGCATCGCCCAGGAGCGCGGCTGGCAGGTGATCGACTTGTTCGACCACATGGAAGATTCGAAGTCCTAAATGATCACTGAAACCATAAAAAAATTCGTCGGCCGACTATTCGCGCCGGCAGCCCGGGGGCCGTTGCGCATCACGCGCGACAAGCACGGCATCGACCGCCGCAACGTCTCGCGCCACGCGATCAAGGTCTGCGAGGTGCTGCGCCAGCACGGCTATGACGCCTACATCGTCGGCGGCGCCGTGCGCGACCTGATCGTGGGCCTGGAGCCCAAGGACTTCGACGTGGCCACCAACGCCACGCCCGAGCAGATCCGTCCGCTGTTCCGCCGCGCCCGCATCATCGGCCGCCGCTTCCAGCTGGTGCACGTGGTCTTCGGCCAGGAAATCATCGAAACCTCCACCTTCCGCGCCCCCGCCTCGGAAGACCAGGAGACCGACGAACACGGCCGCATCCTGCGCGACAACGTATTCGGTTCGCACGAAGAAGACGCGGCGCGCCGCGACTTCACCATGAACGCGCTCTACTACGACCCGCACAACGAGGAAGTCATTGACTTCCACAACGGCGTGGCCGACCTGAAAAAGCGCCAGGTCCGCATCATCGGCGCCCCGACCAAGCGCTACCGCGAAGACCCGGTCCGCATGCTGCGCGCCGTGCGCTTCGCCGCCAAGCTGAACGGCACCATCGACCCGGCCACGCGCCAGCCCATCAGCACCATGGCCGAGCTCATCGAGAACGTGCCGGCCTCGCGCCTGTTCGACGAAATGCTCAAGCTGCTGACCTGCGGCCATGCCATGGACTGCCTGCGCCAGCTGCGCGCCGACGGCCTGCACAAGGGCCTCTTGCCCCTGCTGGACGTGGTGCTGGAGCAACCCGGCGGCGAGCATTTCGTGGAGCTTGCGCTGGAACGCACCGACGCGCGCGTGCGCTCGGGCAAGACCATCAGCCCCAGCTTCCTGTTCGCCGCGCTGCTATGGCAACAGGTGGAAGCGCGCTGGAAGCAGCTGCGCGCGCAGGGCGAGCACACCATCCCCGCCCTGTCGCAAGCCGCCGATTCGGTGCTGGACGAACAGACCGAAAAGCTCGCCATCCAGCGCCGCTTCTCGTCCGACATGCGCGAGATCTGGTTCATGCAGCCACGTTTCGAGCGCCGCATGGGCAAGACAATCTACCGCATGATCGAACAGCCGCGCTTCCGCGCCGCCTGCGACTTCCTGCAACTGCGCGCCGCCGCCGGCGAGTTCGACAGCGTGCTGGCGCAATGGTGGATGGACCTGGCCAACGCCGACGACGTCACCCGCAGCGAGATGATCGAAGAGGTGTCCCGCCAACCGCGCGATGCCGGCGACGCCCCCTCCGCCCCGCGCAAGCGCCGCCGTCCGCGCCGTTCGCCCTCGCGCGGCACGCCGCCCGCCGCCGGTTAAGTCATGACCGCTCCTGTGCGCGCCTACGTCGCGCTGGGCGCCAACCTGGGCGACGGCGAAGCCACGCTGCGCAGTGTCCTGGCTGAATTGCAGGAAACCGGCGGCATCGCCGCGGTGGCGGCGTCGCCGTTCTACCGCAGCGCGCCGGTCGAAGCCTCCGGCCCCGACTTCGTCAACGCCGTGGCGGCGCTGGACACGCATCTGACCCCGCTGGCCCTGCTGGATGCGCTGCAGGCGCTGGAAAACCGGCACGGCCGCGAGCGTCCCTACAAGAATGCGCCGCGCACGCTGGATCTGGACCTGCTGCTGTACGGCGACACCGTGCTGGACCATGAGCGGCTGACGCTGCCCCACCCTCGTATGCACCTGCGCGCCTTCGTGCTGCTGCCCCTGCGCGACCTGGCTCCCGGCCTGGCGCTGCAAGGCAAGCCCATCGGCGACTGGATCGCCGCGATCCACGACCAGCCGATAACGCGCATCGCGGACTGAACGCCGGCGGCCAAGCCCGCCCGCTATTCCTTCGGCGCGTAGGCCATCAGCACGCGCTCCACGTCCTCGACCTGCGGCAGGCCCGCTTCATTGCCCAGATGCTGGATCTTGTGGGCCGAAGCCGCGCGCGCAAAGGTGAAGTGCTCCGCCCACGGCAGTTCCGGCCGGTTCAGATAGGACCAGACGTAGGCGCCGTGGAACACGTCCCCGGCCCCCGAGGTATCGACAATGCTGGCGGCCGGCACGTCCAGCGCGGGCAGGACATCCACCGTTCCCGTCTCGTCGTACCAGAGCATGCCGCGCTCGCCCATCGTGACCGCGCCGATGCGGCAGCCGCGCGCCTTCAGCAGTTCCAGCAGGCCTGGCGGCGCAAGCCCCAGCTGCTCGCACATGCGCTCCGCGCAGACCGCCACGTCGATATGCCGCAGCAGCTCGTCGGTGTTCTCGCGCACGCCGCCGCCGTCCAGCGAAGTCAGCACGCCCGCCTGCCGGCAGGCCTGCGCGTAATGCAAGGCGGCGTCGGGCTGATGGCCGTCCAGGTGCAGGGCGCGGTAGCCGCCGATGTCCAGCCGCGGAAAGTCGTTCAGGTAATCCACGTCGCGCGCACGCACGATCGCGCGCTTGCCGTGATTGGGCATGATGAAGGACAGGGACGAACGGCTCACTTTGCGCGCATGCAGCGACACCCCGTGCGCCGCCGCCATGTCCGTGTACATGTGGCCCAGCCAGTCCGATGCCAGCGAGCAGATCAGGTCCGGCGGCGTGCCCAGCCGCGCGCAGGCAAACGCCGCCGTCACCGCATTGCCGCCGAAGGACACCGCGTAGTCGCGCGCCACGCTTTTTTCATCGCCCGTGGGCCATTCGTCCGCCAGCACGGTGACGTCGATATAAGTGTGTCCGATGAAGAGCGCTTCGCCCATGGAGCTGCCGGAAAGAAGTGATCGGAACCGGCCTAGATGCCGGTGGTTTCGCCCGCCTGCGCCAGCACCAGTCGCGCGCGTGCGATGACTGGGGCGTCGACCATCTTGCCGTCCAGCATGAAGGTGCCGGCCGAAGTGTCGCGATGCGTGGCGATGACGCGGCGCGCCCAGGCCAGTTCCTGCGCCGCGGGCACGAAGGCCGCGTGGATCACCGGCACTTGCGTGGGGTGGATGCACAGCATGCCGCCAAAGCCCATTTGCTGCGCGCGGCCGGCGGCATGCGCCAGCCCGGCCTGGTCCTGGATGCCCGGAAACACGCCATCCAGCGCGGGCGCCAGTCCGGCTGCGCGGCTGTGCAGCAGCACCTGCACGCGCGCCTGGTCCAGCACGGTTTGCGCCCCCGGCGTATCGGGCGTCAGTCCCAGGTCCAGGCCGTAGTCCAGACTGCCGAAGGCCAGGCGCTCCACGCCGGGCGTGGCGGCGACTTCCGCAACGTTGAGGATGCCCTGGGCGGTTTCCAGGATGGGAATCACCCGCAGGCCCGCCTGGACCACATGGCGCACCTGCGCCAGGCTCTCGGCCTTGGGCAGCAGCACGCCGGCCACCCCGGGCTTGCCGCGGCAGGCCTTGAGATCGTCGTCGTGCCAGGAGGTGGAGGCGTCGTTGATCCGCACCCACAGCCGGGCGCGCGGATTCGTCCCCAGGAAATCGCACAGCGCTTCCCGGGCGGCCGCCTTGGCCAGATGCTCCACCGCGTCTTCCAGATCGACGATGACGGCGTCGGCGCCGGCGGCCAGCGCCTTGGGGATGCGCTCGGGGCGCGACGCCGGCACGAACAGCGCGCTACGGACAACGGGATGCGTCACACGACCTCCGATGCATGGAACTGCGCCACCTGATCGGGCGCGTATCCCAATGATGCTAGCACCGCATCGGTGTTTTGGCCCACCGCGGGCACCGCGGCCATGCGCGGCGCGAAGGCGTTGCTGCTGGCCGGAGGCAGCAGCGCGGGCAGCTCGCCGGCGGGGCTGTCCACCTGGCTCCAGCGGCCTCGGGCCTGCAATTGCGGATGGGCCCAGACGCCGGCCATGTCGTTGACGCGCGCATTGGCGATCTGCGCGTCCTCCAGCCGCTGCGTCACCTGTTCGATGGACAGGTCGGCGAAGGCGGCCACGATCAGCGCGCGCAGGTCGTCGCGGTTGGCGGTGCGCAGCGAATTGGAGATGAATCGCGGGTCTTCCGCGAGTTCCGCCTGGCGCAGCACCTGGGCGCAGAACACGCGCCATTCGCGCTCGTTCTGCAGGCCCAGCATGATGGTGGCGCCGTCGCCCACCGGGAACGGCCCGTAGGGATAGATGGAGGCGTGGGCCGCGCCCGCGCGCACGGGCGGCGTGGCGCCGTCGAAGGCGTAGTACATGGGAAACCCCATCCACTCCACCATGCTCTCCAGCATGGAGACGTCCAGGCGGCTGCCCAGGCCCGTTTTCTGCCGCAGCAGCAATGCGTTCAGGATCGCGGAATAGGCGTACATGCCGGCCGCGATGTCGGCAATGGAGCAACCGGCCTTGACCGGATCGTCCCTGGTACCCGTCACGGACAGGAAACCGCTTTCGCTCTGGATCAGCAGGTCGTAGGCCTTCTTGTCCTGATAGGGCCCGCCTTCGCCATAGCCCGAGATATCGCAGACGATCAGGCGCGGATACTTCTTGTGCAGGGCGTCAAAAGACAGTCCCAGACGCGCAGCGGCGCCGGGCGCCAGGTTCTGCACCAGCACGTCGGCCGTCTCCAGCAGGCGCTCCATGACGCCACCCGCCTCCTCGCGCTTGAGGTCCAGCGTCAGGCTTTCCTTGGACCGGTTGGTCCAGACGAAATGCGAGGACAGGCCGCGCACGCGCTCGTCGTAGCCGCGGGCGAAGTCCCCGCCGCCGGGACGTTCGATCTTGATGACGCGCGCGCCCATGTCCGCGAGCTGGCGGGTGCAGAACGGCGCGGCGATCGCGTGCTCCAGGCTGACGACGGTGATGCCGTCCAGGGGACGGGGGGCCTCTATGCTCATTCTGTAAACCTCAGTTCAGCTTGGTGGGCCAGCGTGCCGTCCTGCTCAGCCCAGAGCTGGGCCACGCCCGGCTCGGTCAAGCGGCCGGCCACCTGGAAGGGTGCGGGCGCAATCAGCGGACGCAGGCCGCGATACGACAGATGGGTCAGGCGCGCCTGCGGATGGGCGCGGGAGAAGGCGGCAACCATCTCGGTGGCGATGAGCGGGCCGTGCACCACCAGCCCGGGATAGCCCTCGGTGCCCGTCACGTAGGGATGGTCGTAGTGAATGCGATGGCCGTTGAAGGTCACCGCCGAGTAGCGGAACAGCAGCACCGGCGACGGCTCAACGGTATCGCGCCACTGCGCCTGCGGCGCGGGCTCGCTGCCCGTGAGCTTGGGCGGCGTCGGCTGCCGATAGACGATGTCCTGCTCCTCGTGGATGGCGACCTCGCCTTCCTGGCGGAACTCGTGGCGCACGGTCACGAACAGCAGTGCGCCAGTGCGCCCTGCCTTTTCCTTGACATCGATCACCGTGGATTCGCGCTCCGCGGGCACGCCGACCAACAGCGGCCGGCGGAACTCGACCCGGCCGCCCGCCCACATGCGGTTGCGGTCCTGGGCCGGCGGCAAAAAGCCGCCGCGCGCCGGATGGCCATCCGTCCCCAGCCCGCCCATGTCCACCGTGGAAATGAAGAACGCCCATTGCCACAGCGGCGGCAAGGCATCGCCCTGGACCGGCGCCGGACCGCCCAGGGTTGCCGCAATGCGCGCGGCGTGGCCCGGATCCATGGCGTCCGCCCTGCGTTCGCCGCTGCCGATCCAGGCGGCCGGATCTGTAGATGTCATGCCGATATCCTCTGCTGGGGTTTTTACAGACTGAAGCATGCCCGCAAGCCGTCCCGCTTGTGAATTCGTTTTTGCTCAAGGCGGGGTTTGCGCTGCCTGAATCGCACCCCTGCCTCCCGGCCCGACGCCTCGCGCCGTAATATATGGCCCATGCACTTCGACCTCGCCGACCTACGCCTGTTCATCCACATCGCCGAATCCCCCAGTCTGACCCAGGCTGCCAAGCGGGCGCACCTGTCCCTGGCAGCCGTCAGCGTGCGCATCAAGGCGCTGGAGAACCAGCTCAATACCCGCCTCCTGTACCGCGACAGCCGCGGAGTGGAGATCACGCCTGCGGGCCAGAAGCTGCTGCAGCACGCGCGCGTCATCATGCGCCAGGTGGACCACCTGAAACATGACTTCCAGGAGCAGGCCGACGGCGACGCCGGCCACATCCGCATCTTCGCCAACACCACGGCGGTCACGGAATTCATGCCGGACATCCTGGCGCAATTCCTGTCCGGCCACCCTGGCGTCACCGTGGACCTGCAGGAACGCCTGACCCGCGACATCGTGCGCGGCGTGCTGGACGGCACCACCGACCTGGGCATCGTGGCCGGCCCGGTGGATGCGCCCGAATTGCAGACCATCCACTTCAGCACCGACAAGCTGGTGCTGGTGGTGCCCAATGGCCACCCGCTGCAGGATCAGGAAAAGATCAAGCTGGCCGAGGCGGTGCGCTACCCCTTCATCACCATGCACGAAGGTTCCACCCTGGTCGCCTTCCTGCGCGACCAGCTGGAACAGGTGGGCCAGCGCCTGCCCCAGCGCATCCAGCTCTACAGCTTCGATTCCATCTGCCGGATGGTGCAGGCGGGCGTGGGCATCGGCGTCATCCCCGACTCCGCCGCGCGGCGCTATGGCGCCGACATGAAGCTGCGCGTGGTCGAATTGGACGAGCCCTGGGTGGTGCGCGAACGCAAGCTACTGGTGCGCGACATCGACGCTCTGCCGGGTTGCGCGCGCGAACTCATAGAACAAATCCAGGTGGCGCGGACGCCCTGACGGCCGTCTGCAAAGCTCAGGTGCCGGTGAACGCCGGCGGGCGCTTCTGCGCGAACGCCCGCATGCCTTCCAGGTAGTCGTCGGTGTAGCCCAGTTCGCGCTGCAAGCGGCATTCCAGATCGAACTGCTGCGCCAGCGTGTTGCCGCTGGACGCGTGCAGCGCCGCCTTGGTAGCCGCATAGGCGCGCGTAGGTCCGGCCGCCAGCGTATCGGCGACTTCGGCCAGCGTGTCCGCCAGCGCGGCGTCTGGCACCACACGCCAGATCAGGCCCCAGGCTTCCGCCTGCCTGGCGCTGAGCGCTTCGCCGAACAGCGCGGCGCCCATGGCCCGCGCAGAGCCCACCAAACGCGGCAGGAACCAGGTGCCGCCGGCATCCGGCAGCAGGCCGATCTTGCTGAAGGCCTGAATGAAGCGCGCCGACTCCACTGCGAACACCACGTCGCAAGCCAGCGCCAGGCTGGCGCCTGCGCCGGCCGCGACGCCGTTCATCACGCACACCACCGGCACCGGCAAGTTACGCAGCCGGGTGATCAGCGGTCGGTAGCACTGCTCAAGAATCAGGCTCAGGTCGCGACGTGCTCCGTCCTCAGCCGGCTTGCGCTCGCCCAGGTCCTGCCCAGCGCAAAAGCCCCGGCCCGCGCCCGTGATGATCAGTCCGCGCAGGCCGCTGTCCGCCTCCATGGCATCCAGCGCCCGCGCCAGCTCGGCATGCATGACTTCCGTGAAACTGTTCAGCCGGTCGGGCCGGTTCAGTGTGATGACGCCCACGCCCCGCTCCAGCGTGAAGCGGATCTGGGTGTAGCCGCCTTCGACCTGAGTCGTCGCCGCTGCGCTCATGCCAGTTCCTCCAGCACCGCCAGTTGTTCGGCCGTATCGCCCAGCAGCTGGTCCACGACGGTCAGCCGTTTGAAGTAATCGCCCACGTCCAGCTCGTCGGTCATGCCCATGCCGCCATGCAGCTGCACCGCCAGTTGCGCCACCAGGCGTCCGGCGCGCGCGGCTTCCAACTTCGCGGAGGCGATCATGCGGCGGCGCTGCGCTGCGTCGGTTTCGGTCAGCGCCGCCACCGCCACATAAGCCATGGACAAAGCCAGTTCCTTGGCCACCAGCATTTCCGCCAGGCGATGCTGCAAGGCCTGGAACGAGGCCAGCGGTTGGCCGAACTGCTTGCGCGCCTTCAGGTAGTCGACGGTGATTTCCAGCAGCCGCTCCATTGCGCCCGCGGCGTGCGCGCATAGCGCGGCCGTGCCCCATTGCAAGGACTGCGCCAGCGCCTGGTCGGCGGCGGTCCCTTGCGCCAGCAAGGCCTCGGGCGCCAGATTGACCGCGTTCAGATCCAGCCGGGCGCAGCGCGCGCCGTCCAGCGTGGGCGTATCGGTGATCCTCACGCCTGCCGTATCCGCCGGCACCGCCAGCAACAGGGTCTCGCCCCCGTCGCCGCGCGCGCTGACCAACCACGCGGTGGCTGCCGCGCCGTGCCAGACCAGATGCTTGGCGCCGTCCAGCCGCCAGCCATCGGCAGTCTTGCTGGCGCGGCAATCGCGCGGATCGGTGTCGTAGCGATGGCCGGGCTCCTGGTACGCCACGCTGACCACGGCGTCGCCCGAGGCGATGGCCGGCAGCCACAAGCCGCGCGCTTCGCCGCCGCAGGCTTCGATCAGCGCCGCGCCCATGACCGCGCTGGGAATGACCGGCTCGGACACCAATCCGCGTCCCAGTTCCACGTGCACGGGCAGCAGGCTGGCGGGCACTTCGCCGAAGCCGCCGAAATCCTGCGGGATGGTCAGGCCCAGAACGCCCAGTTCAGCCAGCGCGGCCCAGACGTCGGCATCCAGCTTGCCCGCCGCCTGCCGGGCCCGGCGGCGCGCGTGCGTCCATTCCTGGTCCACCAGTCGCCGCAGGCTGTCGGCCAGCATGCGTTGTTCTTCGGTATAGATGAAATCCATGCGTCGTCTTCCTGTCGGGTTGCGCGAGGCCGGGCCTACAGGCCCAGCACCAGGCGGGCGATGATGCCCTTCTGCACTTCGGTGGTGCCGCCGTAGATCGAGGTCTTGCGCATGTCGGCATAGCCGGCGCCGGCCGCAGCCGCCAGTTCCGGCCCAGGGCCGCTGTATCCATGGTCTGCCTGCAGCCAATCGGGGTCATAGGGCCAGGCGTCCGGCCCCGCCACCTCCATCTGCAGCATGGCCAGGTCCTGCTGGATCTCGGAGCCGCGGATCTTCAGCACCGACGCTTCCGGCCCCGGCGTGCCGTCGTTGCTGGAGGCCACACGCAGCAGCAGCATTTCCAGCGCCATGATGTCCACCTCGATGCGCGAGATGCGGTCGCGGAACCGGCTGTCGGCCAGCAGGGGCTTGCCCCGGGACTGCGCCTGCATCGCCATGTGCTTGAGCACGCCCAGTTCGCGGTGGCAATGGCCCAGGCCTGCGATGCCGGTGCGCTCGTGGCCCAGCAGGTACTTGGCATAGGTCCAGCCCTGGTTCTCCACGCCCACCAGGTTGGCCACGGGCACGCGCACGTTCTCCAGCCAGACCTCGTTCACGTCGTGCCCCCCATCCAGCGTGCGGATGGGGCGCACGGTCACGCCCGGCGTACGCATGTCCAGCAGCAGCATGGAGATGCCGCGCTGCGCGCGGGCCTCGGGGTCGGTGCGGACCAGGCAGAACATCCAATCGGCGTACTGAGCCAGGGTGGTCCAGGTCTTCTGGCCGTTGACGACGTATTCGTCGCCGTCGCGCACGGCGCGGGTCGAGAGCGAGGCCAGATCGGACCCCGACCCCGGTTCGGAATAGCCCTGGCACCACCAGTCCTCCACGCGGATGATGCGAGGCAAGAGGCGCGCCTGCTGCTCGGCGCTGCCGTACTTCATCAGGACCGGGCCGATCATGGACAGGCCGAATGGCAAAAGGCGCGGCGCGCCGGCCTTGAAACATTCGACCTCGAAGATCAGCCGCTGCAAGGCATTCCAGCCGGTGCCGCCATGCTCGACCGGCCAGTTCGGCGCGCCCCAGCCCTGGTCGGCCAGGATGTTATGCCAGCGTACGTAGTCCTCGCGCTCCAGCCGCTGGTGGCGCAGCACCTTGTCGCGTATGTCCAGCGGCAGCTTGTCCGTGGCGAAGGCGCGCACTTCTTCGCGGAATAGCCGCTCCTGCGGCGTCCAGGTCAGATTCATGGTCGGGCTCCTTTTCCGATATCTAGCCACGCGGGGGCACGCCGGACAATCTGCCTCTTCCGAAGACGGGCTTCGCGCAGGACATAGGGCGCCCCACTACGGGCCGGCAGAAGGCCAGCTTCAGCAATGAAGAATGGCCGAACCCGCCGCCAGTGCCGACACTTGCAAGCGTCATCCACTGGAACCCGTAGGCATCATGACCGTTCCCGATCAGCAGGCCGTCGCGCCGCAAGGCGTCGAGGCGCAATACCGCCAGGCGCTGGACCAAGGCCGCTTCCTCATCCAGCATTGCGCGGGCTGCAACCGCGCCGTGTTCTACCCCCGCATGATCTGCCCGCATTGCGGCGCGGACAAACTCGCCTGGACCGAGCCCGACGGGCGCGGCGAGGTCTATTCCACCACCGTGGTGCGCCGCAAGCCCGAGGCGGGCGGCGACTACAACGTGGCGCTGATAGACCTGCAGGAAGGCGTCAGGCTGATGAGCCGCGTCGAAGGCGTGGCGCCGGACGCCGTGCATATCGGCATGGCGGTGCGCGCGCAGGTGGCGCAGCAGGACGGCCGCGGCCTCCTGATCTTCCGACCCAACCAGGAGGCGCAATGACGCTGAACGATCTGCGCGGCGCCGTGGCGGTGGCCGGCGTGGGCCACGCGGGCCTGGGCCAGGCCGCGGGCTACACCGAAATGGAAATCCTGGTGCAGGCCGCGCAGCGCGCGGTGGCAGACGCCGGCCTCACCATGCGCGACATCGACGGCATCTGCACCGCCAGCGTGGCCGCGCCCATGTGGGCCATGCCGGTCATCGAACACCTGGGCATCCGCCCCAGCTTCATCGACAGCACCATGCTGGGCGGCTCCAGTTTCGTCGCGCACCTGCTGCCCGCGCTGCACGCGCTGGCATCCGGTCAGTGCAACGCGGTGCTGGTCTGCTATGGCAGCACGCAGCGCACTTCCACCTTGAGCCGCGCCGAGATCGGCCGGGTCCGCAAGCAGTTCGATCCACAGCCGTACGAAACGCCCTACGAGCCGCTGAGTCCCCTGTCCTCCTACGCACTGGCGGCCGCGCGCCACATGCATCAATACGGTACGCGTCGCGAGCACCTGGCGCAGGTGGCGCTGGCCGCCAACCAATGGGCCCAGCTGAATCCCGAAGCGCAATTGCGCGAACCCGCCACGCTGGACCAGATCCTCTCGGCCCGCATGGTGTCCGATCCCTTGAGCGTGCGCGATTGCTGCCTGGTCACCGACGGCGCCGGCGCCTACGTGCTGGTGCGCGCCGAGCGCGCCCGCGACCTGCCGCGTCCGCCGGTCTACGTGCTGGGCAACGCCACCGCGGTCTGGAACCGCCAGATCTCGTCCATGGAAGACCTGACCGTGACCGCCGCGGCCGAGTCCGGCAAGCGGGCCTTCGAGATGGCAGGCGTTGCGCCCCGGGACATCGACGTGGTGGAACTGTACGACGCCTTCACCATCAACACCCTGCTGTTCCTGGAAGACCTGGGCTTCTGCGCCAAGGGCGAAAGCAAGGACTTCATCGCGGGCGGCGCCATCGCCCCTGGCGGCGCGCTGCCGGTCAACACCAACGGCGGCGGGCTGTGCTGCGTGCATCCCGGCATGTACGGCGTCTTCATCATGATCGAGGCCGTCCGCCAGCTGCGCCGCGAATGCGGCGCGCGCCAGGTCGCCGATGCGCATCTGGCCTTGGTGCACGGCAACGGCGGCACCCTGTCCAGCCAATCCACCGCCATCCTGGGCACCCAGGCCACGCTTTGAGCGACGCAACCATGTCCCCGGCAGCCCCTCTTACCCGCATCCATCAATTGCTGGCGCAGCAAGCCGGCCAGCGGCCCGACGCCACCTTTCTGTACGAGGAAGGCGGCGGCAAACTGAGCTACGCGCAGTTCTGGCGGCGCGTGCAGGCCGCGGCCGCATGGCTCGAAGAACAGGGCGTACGTCCCGGGCACCGCGTGCTGATCGCCGGTGAAAACTGCGCGGCCATGGTCGCCGCGTTGTTTGCCTGCAGCGTGGCGGGCGCCTGGCCGGTGGGCGTGAACGCGCGCCTGTCCGCGCGCGAGATCGACGCCATCCGCGTTCACGCGCAGCCCGAACTGCTGCTCTACACCAGCGGCGTCTCGCCCGCCGCCGCAGCCCATGCCGAGCACGCCGGCGCCGCCGACGCCGACCCGGACGTCTGGGGCCCAGGCATGCAGACCGCAAGAGCGGATGCGCCCACGCAGGCCGAAACTGGCGACACGGCCGCGGAAGTGGCCACGGTGATCTACACGTCCGGCACCACGGGCGCGCCCAAGGGCGTCCTCGTGCCGCACCGCGGCCTGCTGCATTTCGCCCGCGTGTCCGCCGCCTCGCGCCGCCTGACGCCGCAGGACATCGGCTACGCCGCACTGCCCATGTCGCACATCTTCGGCATCGCCACCGTGCTGATGGCCACGGTGCACGCCGGCGCCAGCCTGGTGCTGCGCAGCCGCTTCGACGCCGCCGACGCCTTCAAGGCCCTGGCCCATCCCGGCGTCAGCATCCTGCAGGGCGTGCCCACCATGTTCAGCCGCATGATGGCCGTGGCGCCGCCGCGCGCGGAGCTGCGGGCCCCTGCCCTGCGCTACCTGTACACGGGCGGCGCCGCGCTGGATCCCACGCTAAAGCGCGACGCCGAGCGCTATTTCGGCGTCGCCATGCACCACGGCTACGGCATCACCGAATACGCGGGCTCCATGTTTGTCACCCGCATCGATGCGCCGCGCAGCGACTGCTCGGCCGGCCATGCGGTCGAAGGCGTGGAAATGCGGATCGGCAACCCCGACAACGGCGCGCCCGCACCCGGAGAGCGCGGCGACATCCTGATCCGCGGCCCGGGCGTCATGCTGGGCTACTACCGCAGTCCCGAACAAACGGCGCAGGCGCTGCTGCCCGGCGGCTGGCTCAACACCGGCGACATCGGCTACGTCGACGAACAGGGCGCGCTGTACATCGCAGGACGCTCCAAGGACTTGATCATCCGCTCCGGCTTCAATGTCTATCCGCTGGAAGTCGAATCCGTCATCAACGCGTTCCCCGGCGTGCGCCTGTCGGCCGTGGTCGGGCGCCCCACCGCCGACCAGAACGAAGAAGTCATCGCCTTCGTCGAGCCCTTGCCCGGCGCCACCGTGGACACCAACCTGCTGATGCTGCATCTGCGCGCACAGCTGGCGCCGTACAAGCGGCCCGCCCGCATCATCCCCATCGACACCATTCCCACCACCGTCAGCGGCAAGATCCTCAAGCAGCCGCTGAAAGAAAGGCTGGCGTAGCCGCGGCTAGCTGTTCCGCTGCACGACCCGCCACTTACCCACAAGGAGACTACAGCGTGAACATCAAGACCCTGCTCGCCGCGGCCGCCGCCACGGCGGCGCTGGCCACGGCCTCAAACGCCTGGGCCGACGCCTATCCCGAACGCCCCATCCGGCTGCTGGTGGGCTATGCCCCAGGCGGCCCTGTGGACACCACCGCCCGCGTCTTCGCCAAGTACCTGGGCGACAAGCTGGGCCAGTCCGTGGTGGTGGAAAACCGCGCCGGCGCCAGCGGCATGATCGCCTCCGACGCCACCGCCAAGGCCGCGCCCGACGGCTACATGCTGGGCTTCGCCGCCAGCCCCACCCTCACCATGTCGCCGCTGGTACAGCGCAGCACGCTGTTCGATCCGCGCAAGGACTTCTCGTTGATCGGGCTGGTGGTGGACTACGCCAACGTTCTGCTGATCGGCCCGCAGATCCCAGCCAAGAACGTCAGCGAATTGGTCACCTACGCCCGCGCCCATCCGGATGCCGTGTCGTTCGGTTCCGCCGGCATCGGCGCGTCCAACCACCTGTCGGCCGAGCTGCTGAAGAAGCAGGCGGGCGCGCCCATGCTGCACGTGCCCTACCGCGGCAACTCGCCTGCCATGGTCGATGTGATCAGCGGCAAGATCACCTTCATGTTCGACATCACCAGCACCGCCATCCCCTTCGTCAAGAGCGGCAAAGCGCGCGCCCTGGCGGTCACGTCCAAGACCCGCAACCCCGAACTGCCCGACGTGCCCACCATGGTCGAAGCCGGCATGAAGGACTACGAAGTGGTCGGCTGGTACGCGCTGGTTGGGCCGAAGAAACTGCCCGACGCCGTCGCGGCCCGCCTGACCCGCGCGCTGAACGAAGTCTCCAGCGATCCGGCCTTCCGCCAGGCCATGACCGATGGCGGCTACACCATCAACACCGGCGACTCCAAGGCGCTGCAATCGCGCATCGACCGTGAATACGCCTTGTGGTCCGACGTCATCCAAAGCGCCAACATCCAGGCCAATTGAGTACCACCGGAGCATCCAGATGAATCCCCCGCTCGCGCTGCACGCCCACACCCGCCTCCCCGTCATCGGCGCCCCCATGTTCCTGGTCTCCGGACCGGACCTGGTGGTGGCGCAATGCGCGGCGGGGATCATCGGCACCTTTCCGTCGCTCAACGCCCGTCCGCAGGAGCAGCTGCACGACTGGCTCACGCGCATCGAGAACGGCCTGGCCGCGAAGCGCCAGGCCGCACCCGACGCGCAAATCGCGCCCTATGGCGTCAACCTGATCGTCCACCCCAGCAATCCGCGTTGGCAGGGCGATCTGGCCATCTGCGCCGAGCGCCGCGTGCCGCTCATCATCACCTCGCTGCATGCCCCCGAAGCCGTGGTGGCCGCCGCGCACGGCTATGGCGGGCTGGTATTCCATGACGTCACCAATGTGCGGCACGCCAAGCGCGCGCTGGACGCCGGGGTCGACGGCCTGATCCTGGTAGCGGCGGGCGCAGGCGGCCATGCAGGGCAGATCAGCCCATTCGCGCTGGTCAACGAGATCCGCGCCTTCTACGACGGCCCGCTGGCGCTGTCCGGCTGCATCAGCCACGGCAAGGACATTTTGGCCGCGCAGGTGCTGGGCTGCGACTTCGCCTACATGGGTACACGCTTCATCGCGACGCAGGAATCGCTGGCCGGCGACGCCTATCGCGAAATGGTGCTGCAGGCGCAGGCGGCAGACGTGACCTACACGCCCTACTTCTCGGGCGTGCCCGCGAACTACCTGTCGGCCAGCATCCGGGCAGCCGGCCTGGATCCCCTGGAGCTTGCCAGGAACGGCGTGGCCCCGCCCGCGAACATGGACAAGAGTTCGCGGCCCAAGGCCTGGAAGGATGTGTGGAGCGCGGGCCAGGGCGTGGGCGCGGCGCAGGAAATCCTGCCTGCCGCGATGCTGGTGGATCAGCTGGAATCCGAATATCTCGCCGCGCGCGAAGCCCTGCGCCGGCTTTAGTCCAGCCTGATGTTGGCGGTCTTGATGACGTCGCGCCATTTCGCGATTTCATCGCGGACAAACTCGCCGAACTGTTCTGGGGTGCCGGGCTTGGGCTCGGCGCCTGCGGCGATCATGCCCTGCGCGGTGGCCTGGTCAGACAGGACCTTCACGAGATCCGCATTCACGCGTTTCACGATGTCGGGCGGGGTGCCTTTGGGCGCCATCACGCCGCTCCACGAGTATGCCTCGTAGCCTGGCAGACCGGACTCGGCGATGGTAGGCACGTCGGGCAGCATGCTGGAACGCGTGGGATTGCCTACCCCCAGCGCACGCACCTTGCCGCCCTTCAGATGCGGCACGGCGGATGGACCGTCGGCGAACATCACCTGCACCTGTCCGCCCAGCAGGTCTTGCATGGCGGGCGCGCTGCCGCGGTAGGGCACGTGCTGGATGCGCACGCCGGCCATGGCGTTGAACAACTCGCCGGCCAGGTGCGTGCCGCCGCCCGTGCCTGACGAGCTGAACGAGAGCTTGCCCGGATTGGCCTTGGCATAGGCGATCAGCTCGCTGACCGAATTCACGGGCAGCGTCGCGTTCACCACCAGCACGATGGGAAACACCGCCGCCATGCCGACCGGCACGAAGTCCCGCGTAATGTCGTAGCTCAGATTGCCGCGCAGGCTGGGCAGCACCGCATGGTGGATGGAGGCAAAAAAATAGTTGTAGCCGTCGGGCTCGGACTTGGCCGCGAACTGCGCGCCCACGATGCCGCCAGCGCCCGACTTGTTGTCGACCACCGTGGGCACCGACCACAGCTGTCCCAGCGGCTGCGTGGTGAAGCGCGCGGTCGTGTCCACGGGGCCGCCCGCAGGAAACGGCACGATGAAGTTCACGGCATGCGCCGGCCAGGCGGCGGCGCGGGCCATCTTGGGGAACAGCGCGGGCAGCGCGGCGGCGGCGCACGCGGCGCCCAGCCGCGCAACGGCGCGGCGGCGTAGTAGATCGGTCACGGCAGTCTCCTGGTTCTCGGTTTTATGGGCGGCCAAGCTCTAGGACTGCTGCCTGACGCCTTTTTTATTATTTGCCGAACCTGCGGAGTCACCGCTACATATTTGCAAAAGCCCCTCTTCGGAACGCGCTACAGGCCGCGCGCCGCACGCTGCACATGTTCGATGAAGCATTCCGCGAAACTGGGCAGGTCGCGGCCGCGCTGGCGGCACAGCAGACGGTCGCGCAACGCCCAGGGGTCATCCAGCTTGAGCACGTGCAGCGCATCCGGACGGCTGTAGCGCGCCGCGCAGGCGCGCGGCACCACCGCGATCCCCGCGCCCGCCTCCACCATGCGGCACACGGCCTCGAAGCTACCCACGTGCACGCGCTGGCAGATGCGCTTGCCCAGGCCGCTGGCGATATCTTCCAGGAAGGTCTGGATGGCGCTGTCGGGATGTATGCCGACGAACTGGTAGGCATCGACCAAGTCGGCGAAATGCGCGGACTCCGTGGCCGCCAGGGGGTGGTCCAGCGACGTGACCACGGTGAGTTCATCGCGGAACAGCGGCGTGACGTCCAGGCCCGACACGTCGATATTGCCCGCCACCAGCCCCAGGTCTCCCTGGCCTGCGCGTATGGCGATGACGATATCGCCAGATATTTTTTCTTCCAGTTCCACGTCCACGTCAGGGTTTTCCGCAAGAAACGTGGACAAGGCGTCGGCCAGGAACGAATTGGTGGCCGTGGTGTTGGCCAGCAGGCGCAGGCGTCCCTTCAGGCCGCTGGCATAGGGCTGCAGGTCCGCGTTCAGGCATTCCAGCTGGCGGAACACGGCGTTCGCATGCTTGAGCAGCACCTCGCCCGCCGGCGTCAGCGCCACGCCCGTGGCCATGCGCACCAGTAGCCGGGCCTTGAAGGCCTCTTCCATGTTCTTCACCCGCGCGCTTGCCGCCGGCAGGGACAGGAAGGTGCGTTCCGCAGCCCGGGTCAGATTGAGTGTTTCCCCCACGTTCAGAAACAAACGCAGGTCCGTCAGATCGTGTCTCATGTTCCACCACGCAGAAGGGGGGCATATCTAATTTTGAATTCTTCGCATGCCTCGTCGAATCTACCATGGTGCATCCCCTCGAACCAGAGCGTTCGATGCGGAACTGTTTTCCACACGGCGCGCGCGCCGCAGCACAGGAGTCAGCTTCAATGAGCGGCATAGTTTCCGGAAAAGTGGTGATCGTGACTGGCGCGGGCGGCGGCATCGGCCGCAGCATTGCACTGGCCATGGCGCAGGCCGGCGCCAAGGTGGTGGTGAACGACATCGGCGTATCGCTCACCGGCGAAGGCGGCGCGGATGGCCCCGCGCAAGCGGTCGTCAAGGAGATCGTCGCGGCGGGCGGCCAGGCCGTCGCCAACACCGACAGCGTGGCCGCGTACGACAGCGCCAGCCGCTGCGTGCAGACGGCAATCGACGCCTTCGGCCGCATCGATGCCGTGGTCAACAATGCCGGCAATCTGCGCGACCGGGTTTTCCACAAGATGAGCGAAGAGGAATGGAGTCAGGTGCTGGGCGTGCACCTGAACGGCTCCTTCTTCATGAGTCGCGCGGCGGCGCCCTACTTTCGCGAACAGGAGTCCGGCGCGTTCGTGCACATGACCTCCACGTCCGGACTGATCGGAAACTTTGGCCAGGCCAACTACGCGGCGGCCAAGCTGGGCATCGTGGCCCTGTCGAAATCCATCGCGCTGGACATGGCGCGCTACAACGTGCGCTCCAACTGCATTGCGCCGTTCGCATGGAGCCGCATGACCAGCTCCATTCCCGCCGAAACCGACGAAGAAAAAGCCCGCGTCGAAAAGCTGAAGAAAATGGAAGCCGGCAAGGTCGCGCCCATGGCCGTGTATCTGGCCAGCGACGCGGCCAGCGAGGTCACCGCGCAGATCTTCGCGGTGCGCGCCAACGAGATCATGCTGATGAGCCAGCCGCGCCCACTGCGCACCGTGCACCACGGCGAAGGCTGGACGCCCGAGCGCATCGCCGAGATCGCCGTGCCCGCCATGCGCAAGCACTTCTACGCGTTGGAGCGTTCGCCTGACGTCATCGACTGGGATCCCATCTGAGGCCGCCATGCCCCTGGACTACGCAACCGTGAAGAACTGGCGCTTCGACGAAGTCCGCCAGCGCTACGACGAAAAAGACACCATGCTGTACGCCCTGGGCATAGGCCTGGGGCAAGACCCCGAAGACGCCGGCCAGTTGCGCTACGTGTACGAAAAAGGCTTGCAATCCTTCCCCACCATGAGCGTGGTGCTGGGCTATCCGGGCTTCTGGGTCCAGGATCCGCGCGCCGGCATCGACTGGGTACGCGTGGTCCACGGAGAACAACGGCTGACCATGCATGCGCCCCTGCCGGCGGCGGGCGTGGTCACCGGCAGAAGCCGCAACACGCACGTGATCGACAAGGGCGCCGACAAGGGCGCCATCATCATCACCGAACGCACCCTGCACGGCGAAGACGGCGCCTGCCTGGCCACCCTGCGCCAAAGCACCTTCTGCCGCGGCGACGGCGGCTTCGGACAGGGAGATGACAGCCCCGCCGCCCTGCCCGCAGCGCCCGACGGCGCCCCTGACCTGAGCTGCGAAATCCGCATCCCCGCCAGCGCCGCCCTGCTGTATCGGCTGAACGCCGACCGCAATCCGCTGCACGCAGACCCCGAGGTCGCACGCGCGGCCGGCTACCCCAAACCCATCCTGCACGGACTGTGCTCCTACGGCGTAGTCGCGCACGCCATCGTCAAAAGCTGCTGCGGCTACGACGCCTCGCGCCTGGTCAGCCTGAACACGCGCTTCTCGGCGCCGGTGTATCCCGGCGAAACCCTGCAGTGCGACATCTGGCGCCTGCCCGACGGCCAGCTCCGCTTCCAGGCCCGCGCGCTGGAACGCGGCGTGGTGGTCATGAGCCACGGCACCGCGGAGCTGAAGCCATGAACCGCCCGCCCGCATTGACCGGCATCCGCGTACTGGACCTGTCGCGCATCCTGGCCGGCCCCTGGTGCACGCAGAACCTCGCCGACCTGGGCGCCGACGTCATCAAGATCGAACGCCCGCGCGTCGGCGACGACACCCGCGCCTGGGGCCCGCCGTTCCTCAAGGACGGCGCGGGCCAAGACACCGAGGAATCCGCCTACTACCTCAGCGCCAACCGCAACAAGCGTTCCGTCGAAGCCGACATGGCCACGCCCGCAGGCGCCGCGCTGATCCGCGAACTGGCGGCCGCCAGCGACATCCTGGTCGAGAACTTCAAGGTGGGCGGCCTCGCCAAGTACGGCCTGGACTACGACAGCCTGAAGCAGATCAACCCGCGCCTGATCTATTGCTCCGTCACAGGCTTCGGCCAGGACGGCCCCTACGCGCAACGCCCCGGCTACGACTTCATGATCCAGGGCATGGGCGGCCTGATGAGCATCACCGGCGAACGCGACGACCTGCCCGGCGGCGGTCCGCAAAAAGCCGGCGTGGCGGTCACCGACATCGTCACCGGCATGTACGCCACCGTGGCCATCCTGGCCGCCCTGCAGGAACGCCACAACAGCGGCCTGGGCCAGCACCTGGACATCGCCCTGCTGGACAGCCACGTCGCCCTGCTGGCCAACCAGAACTCGAACTACTTCAACTCCGGCGTGGCGCCCCAGCGCGCCGGCAACGCCCACCAGAACGTCGTGCCCTACCAGGTGTTCGCCGCCAGCGACGGCCACCTGATCGTGGCCACGGGCAATGAATCGCAGTACCGCGCATACTGCCGCGCCATCGGCGCACCCGAACTGGGCGACGACCCGCGCTTCGCCACCAACCGCATGCGCCTGGCCAACCGCGAGCTGCTGGTCGGCATGCTGACCGAGATCATGCGCCAGGGCCAGCGCGACGACTGGATCGCCAAGCTCGAGGCCGTGGGCGTGCCCTGCGGGCCGATCAACGATATCGCCCAGGCCCAGGCGCATCCGCAAGCGCTGGCACGTCAGCTGCGCCGCGATATGCCGCATCCGGCGGGCGGCATGGCGGCGGTGACAGCCAGCCCGTTGCGGCTATCGGCCTCGCCGGTGGAATACCGTCGCGCGCCGCCGCTGCTGGGGGAACATACGGAGGAAGTGCTGCGGGAGGTGCTGGGGAAGACGCAAGAAGAGATCGCCGTGTTTCGCGAGGGATTAAAGACGACGAACTGACGAGGGCCGCGCCTACAGCGAAGACTCAAGTCACAGGACGACGATGAGCCCCACACGCCACTCACCGCATGCGCGCTAGCGGCCACCACAGCAATCAAATAAATCACGTATGTCATTATTGGCCGCCCGGGCGGCCAATAATGACGGGCAAATCAAGCCTCTCCCCCGACCACGGCTCCAGTAGCGCGCCAGGCCAAGACAAACGTAGCCCGTCGGCGCGGGCGTCTGGGTGGCGAGCAACCTCGATGCGCCCGAGGGAATCCGTAGGAGTCGCCGAAGGCGAGGACGAGGATGACAACGGGGCAGTCCGGAGCGAACGCTCCGGACCGCAATCGTGGGCGCTCGCCACCCAGACGCCCGCGCCGACGGGCGGCCTACGAAGCACTAGGCACTAAAGCCAAAAAAAACGGCCACCAGTCCCCTGGCAGCCGTTTTTCTCACAGCCTACGGAATCAAGCCACAGCGACAGGAATCTTCCCGATCTTGGCCTGCCATTCCTTGGGCCCCGTGGTATGGACAGAGGTACCCTGAGCGTCAACCGCCACAGTCACCGGCATGTCCTTCACGTCGAACTCGTAGATGGCTTCCATGCCCAGGTCCGCAAAACCCAGCACCTTCGCGCCACGGATAGCCTTCGACACCAGGTAAGCCGCGCCGCCCACCGCCATCAGATAAGCCGAGTTGTGCTTCTTGATGGATTCGATAGCCACCGGACCGCGCTCCGACTTGCCGATCATCGCGATCAGGCCCGTCTGCTCCAGCATCATGTCCGTGAACTTATCCATGCGCGTAGCGGTAGTGGGACCCGCCGGGCCGACCACTTCGTCGCGCACCGGATCCACCGGACCCACGTAGTAAATGACGCGATTCTTGAAATCCACCGGCAGCGGCTCGCCCTTGGCCAACATGTCCTGGATACGCTTGTGCGCCGCATCGCGGCCCGTCAACATCTTGCCCGACAGCAGCAGCGTCTGGCCCGGCTTCCAGCTGGCCACTTCTTCCTTGGTCAGCGTATTCAGGTCCACCTGCTTGGACTTGTTGTAGTCCGGCGCCCAGTGCACTTCCGGCCACTCCGACAGCGACGGCGGATCCAGGCGAGCGGGGCCCGAGCCGTCCAGTTCGAAGTGCGCGTGGCGCGTCGCCGCACAGTTCGGGATCATCGCCACGGGCTTGGACGCCGCGTGCGTCGGGAACGTGCTGATCTTGACGTCCAGCACCGTCGTCAAACCGCCCAGGCCCTGCGCGCCGATACCCAGCGCGTTGACCTTCTCATACAGCTCGATACGCAGCTCTTCCAGCTTGTTCTGCGGACCGCGGGCCAGCAGCTCGTACATGTCGATGTCTTCCATCAACGACTGCTTCGCCATCAGCATGGCCTTCTCGGCCGTGCCGCCGACGCCGATGCCCAGCATGCCCGGCGGGCACCAGCCCGCGCCCATCGTCGGCACCGTCTTCAGCACCCAGTCCACCAGCGAATCGCTCGGATTCAGCATCGCGAACTTCGACTTGTTTTCCGAACCGCCGCCCTTCGAAGCGACTTGCACGTCGACCTTGTCGCCCGGGACAAGCTCGACGTGCAGGATACAGGGCGTGTTGTCGCGCGTGTTCTTGCGCGCAAACAGCGGATCGTCCAGCACCGAGGCGCGCAAAGGATTGTCCGGGTTCAGGTAGCCGCGGCGCACGCCTTCGTCACAGAGTTCCTGCAGCGTGCGCTTGGTCTCGAAACGCACGCCCATGCCGACCTTCAGGAACACGTTGACGATGCCCGTGTCCTGGCACAGCGGACGCTTGCCCTCGGCGCACATGCGCGAGTTGGTCAGGATCTGGGCCATCGCGTCGCGCGCGGCGGGGCTTTCCTCGCGCTCGTAGGCGCGGGCCAGGTGACGGATGTAGTCGACCGGGTGGTAGTAGCTGATGAACTGGATGCCATCGGCTATCGACTGGATGAAGTCTTCTTCTTTGATGATGACTGACATGGCGATATCGGGTCTAGATGAAAAACGTGAAAACGCGGCCGGCGTGACTAGCCCGCCGCGATGGAGAAAGAACTATTTTTGCCGCCGGGCCGCCCCAAGGCAAACAGCGCCCCCTCGGGGGGCAGCTAGCCCCGCAGGGGCGCGGCGTGGGGGCATTTCCTATTTGCCTTGCCAGACCGGTTTGCGCTTCTCGGCGAAGGCGGTCGCGCCTTCCTTGGCGTCGGCGGACGAAAAGATGTGCGCAATCAGCGGACGCTGCTGGTCGAACATGCTGGCCTGGTCCCAGTCGCCCGACTGCGCCACGATGCTCTTGGCGGTCTGCACCGCCAGCGGGCCGTTCTCGACGATGGCGCGGGCCAGCTCCAGAGCGCCCGCCAGGGCGGCGCCCGGCTCGGTGATGCGGTTGACCAGCCCGAAGGAGTGGGCGCGCTCGGCCGTCAACATTTCGCCGGTCAGGATCACTTCCATAGCAATGTGGTACGGCAGGCGGCGCGGCAGGCGCAGCATGCCGCCGGCGCCCGCCACCAGGCCGCGCTTGACTTCAGGCAGGCCGAACTTGGCGTTGCTGGCGGCCACGATCAGGTCGGAAGCCAGCGCCATTTCGCAGCCGCCGGCCAGCGCATAGCCTTCCACCGCCGCGATCAGCGGCTTCTTGGGCGGCCGCTCGTTCAGGCCCGCGAAGCCGCGGCCTTCCACGTAGGGACGCTGCCCCGACTTGGCGAAAGCCTTCAGGTCCATGCCCGACGAGAACGTGCCGCCGCCGCCCGTCAGGATGCCGATGCGGATGTCGTCGCGGCTGTCCAACTGGTCCAGCGCCGCGGCCATGGCCTGCGCGGTCTCCAGGTTGATGGCGTTCTTGGCCTCGGGACGGTTGATCGTGATGATCTGGATGCCGTCGGTGACTTCTACCTTGATCAGGTCTGACATGGGACTGCTCCTTCCGGGAATTCTCGGAATCAGGTTCCGGGTTTTATATAAGACTTGGTACGCAACTTGGAATCATACGATCATTGGTTTCCAGGCGCAGCGACAGGCCCGCGGGGCGTCCACCAGCGGCACACTGTCCCCCTGCGAACCGCCGCGAAGGCCCAGATGTAACCGTCCGCCCGGCATTCGGGAACCGGACCGCCCCAGGCCAGTTAAAATGTCGGGTTTCCCACGCCCAGGGCAAGCCTTGCCCGGCGGCCGAATTCCAAGAATCCTATGCTCACCTTTCAGCAAATCATCCTTACGCTCCAGGAATACTGGGACAAGCAGGGTTGCGCCCTGCTGCAACCCTACGACATGGAAGTCGGCGCCGGCACCTCGCATACCGCCACGTTCCTGCGCGCGATCGGCCCGGAGCCCTGGCGCGCCGCCTACGTGCAGCCCTCGCGCCGCCCCAAGGACGGCCGCTACGGCGAAAACCCCAACCGCCTGCAACACTATTATCAGTACCAGGTCGTGTTGAAGCCCGCGCCTCCGGAAATCCTGGACCTGTACATCGGTTCGCTCAAGGCGTTGGGCATCGACCCCACCCAGCACGACATCCGCTTCGTAGAGGACGACTGGGAGAACCCCACCCTCGGCGCCTGGGGCCTGGGCTGGGAAGTCTGGCTGAACGGCATGGAAGTCACCCAGTTCACCTACTTCCAGCAAGTGGGCGGCCTGGACTGCACGCCGACCACCGGCGAAATCACCTACGGCCTGGAACGCCTGGCCATGTACCTGCAGGACGTGCAAAGCGTGTACGACCTGGTCTGGACCGAAGGCGCCAACGGCAACCGCGTGCTGTATCGCGACGTGTTCCACCAGAACGAAGTGGAACAGTCCACCTACAACTTCGAGCATTCGTCGGCCGAAATGCTGTTCTCGCACTTCAATGACTACGAAGCCGAGGCCAAGCGCCTGATGGACGTGCCGCTGGCGCTGCCCGCCTACGAGGCCGCGCTGAAGGCCGCGCACACGTTCAACATGCTGGACGCGCGCGGCGCGATCAGCGTCACCGAGCGCGCCGCCTATATCGGCCGCATCCGCAACCTGTCGCGCGCCGTCGCGCAGGCCTACTACGATTCCCGCGAACGACTGGGCTTTCCCATGCTGGGCCGCGACAAGGCCGCCGGGGAGGCTGCATAAATGACGACGAACATCCGCCCGCTGCTGGTCGAACTGCTGACCGAAGAACTCCCGCCCAAGGCCCTGCAGAAGCTGGGCCAGGCCTTTGCCGAAGGCGTGCGCGCCACGCTGGAGCGCCACGGCCTGCTGGCCGCCGGCTGCGCCGCCACCGCGTATTCCACGCCGCGCCGACTGGCCGTGCACCTGTCCGCCGTGCTGGCTCAGGCGCCCGACCAGCCCTATGCCGAAAAGCTGATGCCGGTGAAGATCGGCCTGACCGAAGACGGCCAGGCCACGCCCGCGCTGCAGAAGAAGCTGGCCGCCAAGGGCCTTGAGAACATCGACCTGTCGACCCTGGAACGTGAATCCGACGGCAAGCAGGACTACCTGGTCGCGCGCGGCACCGCTCCCGGCGCCCAGCTGGCCGCCGGCCTGCAGGAAGGCATCGACGCCGCCATCAACGGCCTGCCCATTCCCAAGGTCATGCGCTACCAATTGGCCGACGGCGTCACCACCGTCAAGTTCGTGCGTCCGGCGCACGGCCTGGTCGCGCTGTTCGGCGCCGACGTGGTGCCGGTGTCCGCGCTGGGCCTGGCCGCCGGCCGCGACACGCTCGGCCACCGCTTCATGAGCGCGGGCCCCGTATCCTTCGCCGACGCCGACGCCTACGCCTCCACCCTGGCCGAAAAGGGCCGCGTGGTGGCCTCGTTCGAAGGTCGCCGCGACGAGATCCAGCGCCAGTTGCTGGACCATGCCGGCCGCCTGAACGCCACCCTGGGCGACGATCCCGAAGTGGCCGCGCTGCTGGACGAAGTCACGGCCCTGGTCGAACACCCCACCGTCTACGTGGGCCAGTTCGAAGAGCAGTTCCTGCAAGTGCCGCAGGAATGCCTGATCCTGACCATGCGGCTGAACCAGAAATACTTCCCGCTGTTCGATCCGGCTACCGGCCGCCTGACGCACCGCTTCCTGATCGTCAGCAACATGCACACCGACAATCCGGTGAACATCATTGAAGGGAACCAGCGCGTGGTGCGCCCGCGCCTGGCCGATGCGCAGTTCTTCTTCGAAACCGACCGCAAGACGCCGCTGGCGGCGCGCGTCGAACAACTGGGCTCGATCGTCTACCACAACAAGCTGGGCACCCAGCTGGAACGCGTGGAGCGCGTGCGCGCCATCGCCCGCGGCGTGGCCGAGCAACTGGGCGGCGACGTCTCCGCCGCCGACCGCGCGGCCATGCTGGCCAAGGCCGACCTGGGCTCGAACATGGTGGGCGAATTCCCCGAGCTGCAAGGCGTCATGGGCGCCTACTACGCGGCCGGCGACGGCGAGCCCGACAGCGTGGTGCAGGCCCTGCGCACGCAGTACCGCAACCGCTACGACGCGCCCGTCACCGCCGACACGCTGACCGCGGCCACCCTGTTCATCGCCGAGCGCGTGGAAACCATGGTCGGCATCTGGGCCATTGGCCTGGCGCCCACCGGCGAGCGCGACCCCTTCGGCCTGCGCCGCGCCGCGCTGGGCCTGATCAGCGCCTTCGAACAACTGGCCGCAGGCGGCTGGCTCAAGATCAGCGAGGCCGGCCCCCTGTCGCTGGACGGCCTGCTGGAACTGGCTGCGGGGACCTTCCCCGCCGGCAAGATCCCCGCCGACACGCTGGCCGAAGTCCGCGCCTTCATCTACGAACGCTACCGCAACCAGCTGATCAACGACTTCGACCGCAATGCCGTCGAAGCCGTGATCGCGCTGACCCCGCCGTTGCACCAGGTGGCCGAGCGCGTGCGCGCGGCCGCCGCCTTTGCGCAGCTGCCCGAGGCCGCCAGCCTGGCCGCCGCCAACAAGCGCATCGGCAACCTGCTCAAGAAGGCCGAAGGCGAGATCGGCGCGGTGAACGATGCCGCGCTCGTGGAACCGGCTGAAAAGGCCCTGGCCGCCGCCGTTTCCGCGCTGCGCCCGAAGGCCGAGGCGCAACTGGCCGCGGGCGACTTCGCCGGCAGCCTGAGCACGCTGGCCCAGGTCCGCGAAGCCGTGGACGCCTTCTTTGCCGACGTCATGGTCATGGCCGAAGACCCGGCCGTGCGCGCCAACCGGCTGGCCCTGCTGGGCCAGTTGCATGGCCTGATGAACCAGGTCGCTGACATCTCCAGGCTGGCACAGTGAAACTCATCATCCTAGACCGCGACGGCGTCATCAATCAGGACAGCGATTCGTTCGTCAAGAATCCGGACGAATGGATCGCCCTGCCCGGCAGCTTACAGGCCATCGCCCGGCTGACGCAGGCGGGCTGGAAGGTGGTGGTCGCCACCAACCAGTCGGGCCTGGCGCGCGGCCTGTTCGACATGGACACCCTGACGGCCATCCATACCAAGATGCGCCGCGAACTGGCCGCCGCTGGCGGCAGTATCGACGCGGTCTTCATGTGCCCACACGGCCCCGATGACAATTGCTCCTGCCGCAAGCCCAAGCCCGGCATGTTCGAACAGATCGGACACCGCTACGACGTCGACCTGGCTGGCGTGCCGGCGGTGGGCGATTCGCTGCGCGACCTGCAGGCCTCGTCGTCGGTCGGCTGCTCGCCCTGGCTGGTGCTGACCGGCAACGGCAAGAAAACGCTGGCCAAGGGCGGTTTGCCTGACAACACCCGCGTCTGCGACGACCTGTCGGCCGTGGTCGACGCGCTGCTGCAGGACCATTGATCCAATGGCCCGCCTACGTTCGCTGCTGTACTTCCTGTTCCTGGCCGTCACGGTCATTCCCTATGCCTTCGCCTGCATCCTGTGGGCGCCGCTGCCTCTGCACTGGCGCTACAAGCTGACCGTGGGCTGGCCGCGCCTGGCCATCTGGGGCGCGCGCTTCTTCTGCGGCATCCGCTGGCAGGTCAAGGGCTGGGAAAACCTGCCCGACGGCCCGGCGGTGCTGCTGTCCAAGCACCAGTCGGCCTGGGAAACGCTGTTCTTCCCGGCCCACATGCCGCGCGAAGTCTGCTTCGTCTACAAGAAGGAACTGCACATGGTGCCGTTCTTCGGCTGGGGCTTGGCGCTGCTGCGCATGATCCCGATCGACCGCGCCAAGGGTCGCGATGCCTTCGATCAAGTGGTCAAGCAAGGCCAGACGCGCCTGGACGAAGGCCGCTGGCCCCTGCTGTTCCCCGAGGGCACCCGCGTGCCGCCCGGCAAGACCGGCCGCTTCAAGATGGGCGGCGCGCTGCTGGCCTCGCGCACCGGCGCGGTCGTCATCCCCGTGGCGCATAATGCCGGCGAATGCTGGCGCCGCAACGCCTTCGTGAAGTATCCGGGCATGGTTACCGTGTCCATCGGTCCCGCGATAGAATCCAAGGGACTCTCCCCCGAGGAACTGAACAAAAAGGTTCAGGACTGGATCGAAGGGGAAATGCGGCGTCTCAATCCAGAAAGGTATGGCCAGCACTGATCAGCTCGAACTCCTGTTCGACGAACAGCAGCACGACGCGCCCACGGGCGCGCCGCCGCTGAACGCCGCGCCGAAGGCTCCGGCCGCGCCTGAGGCGGCCTCGCCCAAGCCGGTCCCGCCCAAGCCCCTCTTCCCCGATCTGCCGCCGGCCGCCGCCCCTGCGGGCGAACCGCTGCTGACGCTGTCGCCCAACGCGGCCTCGCTCGTCCCCACGCCCTGCCCCGACCCGCTGCCGCCCGGCGCGCGTTGGCGCGAGGTCGCGACCGAGCAGCAGTCCATCGGCTTCGTGCTGCTACGCTCGCGTCGCCGCAGCATAGGCTTCGTGATCACTGACGACGGCTTGCGCGTCACCGCCCCGAACTGGGTGACGCTGACGCAGGTGGACGACGCCGTGCGCGAGAAGGCCCGCTGGATCCTGACCAAGCTGCGCGAATGGCATGCCCGCAAGCAGCAGCTGGCCATGGCGCATACGCGCTGGCAGCCGGGAGGCGAACTGCCCTACCTGGGCAAGCGCATCGTGATCGGCGTGGGCGGCGACAGCCGCCAGGCCAGCCTGTCGGGCGATGCCGACGCCCCCCAGGACGGCGACACCCTGTGGCTGGCGCTGCCGTCCTCGGCGGACCAGGGCCGCATCCGCGATTCGGCCCAAGCCTGGCTGCAGCAGCGCGCCGGCGCCTGGTTCGGCGCGCGCCTGGCCCACTTCCTGCAAGTCAGCGGCCTGAAGATCCGGCGCTGGCGCCTGTCGTCGGCCGCCACCCGCTGGGGCTCCTGCACCAGCGACGGCAACATCATGCTGAACTGGCGCCTGATCCATTTCGCGCCCGCCATCATCGACTACGTCATCGCGCACGAGCTTGCCCATTTGCGCGAAATGAACCACAGTCAGGACTTCTGGCGCGAAGTGGGGCAGATCCTGCCCGATTTCGAAGATGCCAAGAACATCCTGCGACGTCACGACCCCGCATCCTTGCCCCAGTTCTGAGGCATTCTGGAGACACGAAAATGTTGCTGCTGATTCCGGGCCCGGTCACGACCGACGCGCGGGTGAAGGCCGCCATGGCGCAAGACTATGCGCCATGGGACAACGATTTCCGTCAGACCTACCGGCAGGTCTGCGATGGCGTCCTGCGGGCGGCGCAGGCGTCGCCCGACGAGCACGCTGCGCTGGCGCTGCCGGGCTGCGGCCACTTCGCGGTGGAAGCCGCCATCCGCAGCTTCATCCCCGCCGGCGGCCGCCTGCTGGCGCCCTCCACCGGCGCCTACGCCGCCCGCCTGCAGAAGCTGGCCGGCGATGCCGGCCGCGTCGCCGTGCCGCTACCCGTAGGCTCCACCGAGCGGATCGATCCGCAAGCGGTCGCGCAGGCGCTGGAACAGGATCCCACGCTCACGCACCTGGCGCTGGTCTACAGCGAAACCGGCAGCGGCATCTGCCACGACGTGCCCGAACTCGCGCGCATCGCGCATGCGCTGGGCCGCAGCGTCATCGTCGACGCCGTATCCGCCTTCGGCGCGCTGCCCCTGGAGCTGCACGCCCTGCCCGCCGTGGAGGCAGTGGTGTTGACGGCCAACAAGTGCCTGGAAGGCATGCCCGGCGCCGCCTTCGTGGTGGCGCGGCGCGACAGCCTGGAAGCGGCGCGCGGCATCGCCGGCAGCTGGTCGCTGGACCTGGCCGACATCTACCAGCAAAGCCAGCAGCCCAATGCCGGCCCGCGTTTCACGCCGCCCGCGCCCACGCTGGCCGCGCTGGCCGTGGCGCTGGAGCTGCACCGCGAAGAAGGCCGCGAAGCCCGCCTGGCGCGCTACACCGCCAACATGCACACGCTATATGATGGCGTCAGGGAACTGGGCCTGGCGCCTTACCTGCCGCCCGCGCTGCAGGGGCCCATCGTCGTCAACGTCCGCGCCCCGGATGCGCCGACCTGGAACCTGCAATTGTTCGTGGACGCCCTCAAGCGCCGCGGCTACGTGCTCAGCAACTTCTACAACACCGAACAACCTTCGTTCCGGGTCGGCTGCATCGGCGCCTTCGGGCCAGACCAGATGCGGCAGGCAGTCGACGCCATGGGCGGCGCGCTGCGCGACATCGGCATCACCCGGGAAGCCGCCGGCAACGGCGGATTCTTCCCGTTCCCCCTCACCGCTTAAGGAAACCATCCCATGCGTATGCTCCACACCATGCTGCGAGTCGGCAATCTCGACAAGTCCATCGACTTCTACACCAATGTGCTCGGCATGCGCGTCCTGCGCCGCAACGACTACCCCGAAGGCAAGTTCACGCTGGCCTTCGTCGGCTACCAGGACGAATCCGAAGGCGCCGTCATCGAACTGACCCACAACTGGGACACGGACAAGTACGACCTGGGCACCGGCTACGGCCACATCGCCCTGGAAGTGGACAACGCCTACGAAGCCTGTGACAAGGTCAAGGAAAAAGGCGGCAAGGTCACGCGCGAAGCCGGCCCGATGAAGCACGGCAAGACGGTCATCGCCTTTGTCGAAGACCCCGATGGCTACAAGATCGAGTTCATCCAGAAAAAGGGCCGCCAGGACTGAGCCCCCGCGCGGCCAAAGCCAGGAAGACACCTCCATGATCCACACCATCCTGAAAATGGGCGACCCGCGGCTGCTGCGCGTGGCCGCGCCCGTGGAGCGCTACGACACGCCCGAGTTGCATGCGCTGATCGACGACATGTTCGAAACCATGGCCGCCGCGCAAGGGGTGGGCCTGGCCGCGCCGCAGATCGGCGTGGATCTGCAGCTGGTGATCTTCGGCTTTGACCGCAACGAGCGCTATCCCGACGCCCCCGCCGTGCCGCAGACCATCCTGTGCAATCCCGTCATCACGCCGCTGTCGGACGAGATGGAAGACGGCTGGGAAGGCTGCCTGTCGGTGCCGGGCCTGCGCGGCGTGGTGCCGCGCTACCGCCGCATCCGCTACAGCGGGCGAGATCCCTACGGCCAGCTCATCGAGCGCGAGGCCGAGGGTTTTCATGCCCGGGTGGTGCAGCACGAATGCGATCACCTGATCGGCCGGCTCTACCCGTCGCGCATCCAGGACTTCAGCAAATTCGGGTTCACTGAAATCCTGTTCCCGGACATGGATCCGAATCAGGACGACTAAGGCCCCGCTCCCGCCTTGCGGGGGCTTGCGTCCCTACTCTAAGCCTCGCTGGAGTCCGCCTTGGCGGCCTGCGGCGACAACTCCTCGGGCGCGAAATCGTCCACCTGCAACACCCGCGAGACCAGGGCTTCGGCCTCTTCCAGCGAGGCCGCCTGCGCGTCGGTAATGGCGCCGCGCTGATGGGCTTCGCGCCAATCGCGCACGCCGGACTGGCGCAGGCGGTCGCGCAGCGGCTGCACGGCGTCCGCCAGCGCGAAGGCGCGGGTCAGAAGGCCTACCGGATCGTCGCCGGCAGCGCCGGCCTCCCGATGCAGGTCGGCCGCCAGGCGCACATGCGTGGGCGAAGGCTTGAGCAGCAGTTCAGCGCATTCCCGGGTCAAGGCGTCGCTCGGCCCCTTGGCCAGGCGCAGCGGCAGGATGGCCGCGCGCAGTCCCCACGACAAGACGCGGCCCGGCAGATTGCGCAGGACCTGATCCATGCTTTTCTCGATGCTGGCGTAGCCCTGCTCCAGGCACCACTGCACCAGCGGCAGATCGTCGTGCTTGCGGCCCTCGTCTTCCCAGCGCTTGAGCACCGCCGACTGCAGATACAGTTCGGACAGGATGTCGCCCAGGCGGGCGGAGATCATTTCCCGGCGCTTCAGGCCTCCGCCCAGCTGCGCCAGCGTGGCATCGGCCAGCAGCGCGAAGCCCGAGGCATAGCGGCCCAGCCGCCGGTAGTGGCCGGCCACGGGACCGGATGAAGGCGCAGGCGCCAGCACCCCGCCAGTCCAGGCGCGACCGATGGCCCGCAGCGCGTTGATGCCTGTGTGGCGCAGATGCCGCCAGAACACGTCGTGGAAGACCTCCATGCCACGGTCTTCGTCGGGGTTGCCCAGCGCCAGGATTTCCGGCATCAGATAGGGATGGGCGCGGATCGCGCCCTGGCCGAAGATGATCAGGTTGCGCGTCAGGATGTTGGCGCCCTCGACCGTGATGGCGATGGGCACGGCGCGGTACAGCGCGCCCAGGTAATTGCTGGGACCGTCGATGACGGCGCGGCCGGCATGGATGTCCATCGCGTCATTGACCGAGCCGCGCATGCGCTCGGTGGCGTGGTACTTCATGATGCCCGAGACCACAGCCGGCTTGACGCCCTGGTTCAGCGCGGCGCAGGTCAAGCGCCTGGCGGCTTCGACCAGATAGGCATTGCCCGCCAGCCGGGCCAGCCCTTCCTGCACGCCTTCGAACTTGCCGACGGGAATGCCGAACTGTTCGCGCACGCGGGCATACATGCCCGTGGTGTGCGCGCACATCACGGCGGCCGCGGCCGACAGCGACGGCAGGGAAATGCCCCGCCCCGCCGCCAGCGCGCTCATCAGCATCTGCCAGCCATGCCCGGCGCGCTCGGCGCCGCCGATCAGCGCGTCCAGCGGCACGAACACGTCGCGCCCGCGGTTGGGTCCGTTCTGGAAGACCTGCATGGCGGGCAGGTGGCGGCGCCCGATCTCCACGCCGGGCGCTTCGGTCGGCACCAGCGCGACCGATATGCCAATGTCCTTGGCGCCGCCCAGGATGCCGTCGGGGTCCGATAGCTTGAAAGCCAGCCCCAGCACCGTCGCCACCGGCCCCAACGTGATGTAGCGCTTGTGCCAGTTCAGCCGGATGCCGATCAGTTCGCGCCCGTCGATCACCTGGCGGCAGACCACGCCCGTGTCCACCATGGACGCGGCGTCCGAACCAGCCTCGGGGCTGGTCAGGCCGAAGCATGGCACCTCGCGGCCGTCGGCCAGCCGCGGCAGCCAGTAGTCGCGCTGCGCCGGCGTGCCGAACTGCATCAGCAATTCGCCGGGGCCCAGCGAATTGGGCACCATGACGGTGACGCCCGCGGTGATGGAGTAGGCCGAAATGCGCCGCACGACCTCGGAGTGCGCATAGGGCGAAAAGCCCAGGCCGCCGTAGCGCCGCGGAATGATCATGCCGAAGAAGCGTTCGGCCTTCAGGAAGTCCCATACCTCGGGCGGCAGATCGCGCCGGTTCCAGGTGATGTCCCATTCGTCCAGCATGGCGCAAAGCCGCGCCAGCGGGCCGTCTATGAAGCGCTGCTCGTCCGCGGTCAGCGTGGCCGCCGGCACGTCCAGCAGCTTGCGCCAGTCGGGATTACCGGTGAACAGATCAGCATCCCACCAGGTGTCGCCGGCCTCGATGGCTTCGCGCTCCGTCGCCGACATGGCGGGCAGTGCGTTGCGCGCCCAGCGGTAAGCGGGTTCCGAGATGCGGCGCCGGCGCCATGCGTTGAAGTCCATGAGTTTTCCTCACTGTTATGGCCCCAGGCCCCAGGGCGTATCAGGTCAAAGTACCAGAATTGGCGGCGTCGGGCCAAGCTGCGGCCTGCCGACTCTGCGACAATGGGCCTCGGCGCGCAGCGCGCAATCCATCGCTATCCGGGCAGTCTCCGCATGCTGAACAAACTCTGGCTGGGCTTTTTCCTTACCGCGGCCGCGGCGGCGCTGTACCGCTGGCTGGTCATCGGCGACCCCGATGTCTTCCGCATGATGGTCGCCAGCCTGTTCGACATGGCGCGCGTGTCGGTGGAAGTGATGGTGCTGCTGTTCGGCACGCTGACGCTGTGGCTGGGCTTTCTGCGCATCGCCGAGGGCGCTGGCCTGGTGGAAAAACTGGCGCGCGTGCTGGGACCGCTGTTCGCGCGCCTGATGCCCGGCGTGCCGCGCAACCACCCGGCCATCGGTCTGATCACGCTCAACTTCGCCGCCAACGGACTGGGCCTGGACAACGCCGCCACGCCCATCGGCCTGCGCGCCATGCGCGAACTGCAGTCGCTCAACCCCACGCCCGAAACCGCCAGCAACGCGCAGATACTGTTCCTGGTGCTGAATGCGTCATCGCTGACCCTGCTGCCGGTGACGCTGTTCATGTTCCGCGCGCAGCAGGGCGCGCCGGACCCGACGTTGGTGTTCCTGCCCATCCTGCTGGCCACCAGCGCATCGACCCTGGCAGGTTTCCTGGCCGTGGCGGCCTGCCAGCGCCTGCGCCTGATCGATCCGGTCGTGATGCTGTGGCTGGGCGGCGCGGCGCTGCTCATGGGCGGATTCATGGCGCTGCTGGCCAGCATGTCGGCGGCGGCCATCGCCGCGCTGTCGTCGCTGCTGGGCAATCTGGTCCTGTTCGGCATCCTGATCGCCTTCCTGGTGGCAGGCGCCTGGAAGAAGGTGCCGGTCTACGAGGCCTTCATCGAAGGCGCCAAGGAAGGCTTCGACATCGCCAAGAGCCTGCTGCCCTATCTGGTCGCGATGCTCTGCGCGGTGGGCGTGCTGCGCGCATCGGGCGCGCTGGATTTCCTGCTGGACGGCATCCGCTGGCTGGCGATGCAAGCGGGATGGGACACGCGCTTCGTGGATGCCCTGCCTACCGCGCTGGTCAAGCCATTCTCGGGCAGCGCGGCGCGCGCCATGATGCTGGAAACCATGACGCATTTCGGCGTGGACAGCTTCCCCGCGCTGCTGGCCGCGGTGGTCCAGGGCAGCACCGAGACCACCTTTTACGTGCTGGCGGTGTACTTCGGCTCGGTGGGCATATTGCGGGCGCGCCACGCGGTGGGCTGCGCCCTGATTGCCGACCTGGCCGGCGTGCTGGCGGCCATCGGCGTGTGCTACTGGTTCTTCGGCTGAAACCCACCGCGCGGCAAGGAGCGCCAGGGCGGCGCTCCTGCCCCGCCGTATCAATCCACCAGCAGGATCTTCATGCCGTTGGTGCCACCGCTGTCGCGGTAGAAGTCGCCCTTGGTCAGGATCACCCAGTCTCCGGTCTGCACCAGGTTGCGCTTGCGCAGTTCATCGATGGCGGCGTTGCTCAGGTCGGCAGGCTCGTAGTCCGACGGCGCGAACGGAATCGTGTAGACGCCGCGGAACATGGCCACGCGGTTTTGCGTGATGCTGTGCGGGCTGTAGCAGTAGATAGGCACGCCCGAGCGGATGCGCGACATGATCAGTGGCGTGTGACCGCTTTCGGTCAGCGAAATGATGGCCTTGACGCCGGGGAAATGGTTGGCCGCGTACATGGCCGCCAGCGCGATGGTCTCGTCGCAACGGGTGAAGGTCTCGCCCAGGCGGTGATGCGACTTGGTCGAGGTCGGGTGCTTTTCCGCGCCCAGGCAGACGCGGGCCATGGCCTGCACGGTTTCCACGGGATACTGACCCGATGCGCTTTCCGCCGACAGCATGACGGCGTCGGTGTAGTCCAGCACCGCGTTGGCCACGTCGGACACTTCGGCGCGCGTGGGCATGGGGCTGGAGATCATCGACTCCATCATCTGCGTCGCGGTGATGACGACCTTGTTCAGCGTGCGGGCGTGCTGGATGATGCGCTTCTGGATGCCGACAAGTTCGGCATCGCCCACCTCCACGCCGAGGTCGCCGCGCGCCACCATCACGCCGTCGCTGGCGCGGATCAGCGCGTCCAGCGCCTCGTCGTCGGCCACGGCTTCGGCGCGTTCGATCTTGGCGATGATCCACGCCTGGCTGCCGGCGGCCGCCAGCAGCGTGCGCGCCTCGTCGATATCGCTGCCATAGCGCGGGAACGACACGGCCACGTAGTCCAGTTCCATCTCGGCGGCCAGCTTGATGTCGACGCGGTCCTTGTCGGTCAGGCTGGGCGCGGACAGGCCGCCGCCGCGGCGGTTGATGCCCTTGTTGTTCGACAGCGGACCGCCCACGGTGACGGTGGTGTGGACCTCGTCGCCTTCGACGCTGCCCACCACCAGCACCACGCGGCCGTCATCCAGCAGCAGCTCATCGCCGACGCGGCAGTCCTGCACCAGTTCGGGGTAATCGATGCCGACGATGCTGGCCGTGCCCTCTTCCTTGGGATGCACGCGCGACAGCGTGAACGGCTGTCCGATCTGCAGTTGGACCAGCTTGTCCTTGAAGCGTGCAATGCGGATCTTGGGGCCTTGCAGGTCGCCCATGATGGCGACGAAGCGGCCCTGCTTGGCGGCGATCTCGCGCACCATGCGGGCGCGCTCGCGATGGTCGTCCGCGCTGCCGTGCGAGAAGTTCAGGCGGGCCACGTCCAGACCCGCGCGGATCAGCGCTTCTATGCGTTCAGGCGTCGAAGTCGAAGGTCCCAGGGTGGCGACAATTTTGGTGCGGCGCAATACGGGCATGACGATCCACTCTCGCTAAAACAACAAAAACGCTATGGTACGCCGGCCGCGCCCGCGCAGGTATCATGGGCATCACCTCAACCGAAAAACGAGCTCGACTGAACCCGTGAAAATCGTCATCGCCCCCGACTCTTTCAAAGAAAGCGTGTCCGCCCCCGATGCCGCGGCAGCCATTGCACGCGGCGTGAAGGCCGCTGTTCCCGGCGCTCACACGGTATGCATTCCGATGGCCGACGGCGGCGAAGGCACGGTCGAAGCCGTGCTCGCGGCAACCGGCGGCAAGGAACGCCAACAGACGGTGAACGATGCGTTGGGCTACAAGGTCGACGCCGTCTGGGGCTTGCTCGAGGACGGCACGGCGGTGATCGAGATGGCCGCGGCGGCGGGCCTGGAACTCATCGCCCCTGCCAAGCGCGATCCGATGCGCGCCAGCAGCCACGGCGTGGGAGAACTGATGCTGGCAGCCTTGAACGCAGGCGCCAAGCGCATCATCCTGGGCCTGGGCGGATCGGCCACCAACGACGCGGGCGCCGGCATGCTGACTGCGCTGGGCGTGCGCCTGCTGGACGCTGACGGCCGCAGCCTGCCGCCCGGCGGCGGCGCGCTCGGCAAGCTGGCCAGCATCGATACTCACGGCCTGGATCCGCGCCTGGCCCAGATCCGCATCGACATTGCCTCGGATGTGGACAACCCTTTGTGCGGCCCACAGGGCGCCTCGCATGTGTTCGGCCCGCAAAAGGGCGCGACGCCTGAACAGGTGCTGATCCTGGATCAGATGCTGACGAATTTCGCCGATGTGTGCACCAAGCACCTGGGCTCCGACCATCGCGACCACCCAGGCGCGGGCGCGGCGGGCGGCCTGGGATTCGCCGCCAAGGCGTTCCTGGGTGCCAGTTTCCGGCCCGGCGTGGAGATCGTGGCCGAACTGGGCGGCCTGGCCCAGGCGGTCGAAGGCGCAACCCTGGTGTTCACGGGCGAAGGCCGCATGGACGCGCAGACCCTGCGGGGCAAGACTCCGGCCGGCGTGGCGAAGATCGCGCAGCGCGCGGGCGTGCCCGTAGTGGCGCTGGCCGGCTCGCTGGGCGAAGGCTACGAAGCGCTGCACGCCTGCGGCATCAGCGCCGCGTTCAGCCTGGCGCCCGGCCCCATCACGCTGCAGCAGGCGCTCACGGACGCCGAAAAACTGCTGGCCGACCGCGCCCGCGACGTCATGCAGCTCTGGATGACCGCGCAGAAGCGCATGTTGTAGAAACCCAAATGAAGAAGCCCGCTTGCGCGGGCTTCTTCATTTTGCGGATCCAGCCTCACTCGGCCTGCAGCACTCCGGCCGCCACGAGCGCATCCGCCAGACGGATGTACCGGTCCACCGAAATATCCTCGGCGCGCGCCGTGGGCGCGATGTCCAGCGCTTCCCAGGGCACTTGCTGCGCCCAGTCCGCCAGCACCCGGCGCAGCATCTTGCGGCGCTGTGAGAATGCCCGCGCCACCACGGTTTCGAAGGCCCGCTCGCTGACCGGACGCAGACGGTCCGCCGGCAAGGGCACCATGCGCACGATCGCCGACACCACCTTGGGCGGCGGGTCAAAGGCTTCCGGCGGCACGTCGAACAGCTTGTGCATGCGGTAGCGCGACTGCAGCATCACCGACAGGCGGCTGAAGTCGCCTGAACCGGGCTGCGCGACCATGCGGTCGATCACTTCCCGCTGAAGCATGAAATGCTGGTCGCGGACGTGATCGGCCCAGGTCATCAGATGGAACAGCAACGGGCTGGAGATGTTGTAGGGCAGGTTCCCCACCACGCGCAGCGCAGGCCCGAACTGGGAAAAATCCACCGTCAAGGCATCGGCCTCGACCACGGTCAGGCGGCTGGCGTCGAACTGCTTGCGCAGGCGCGCCGCCAGGTCGCGGTCGATCTCGACCGCCGTCAGGTGATCCAGGCGTTCGAGCAACGGCCGGGTAAGCGCGGACAAGCCCGGGCCGATCTCGACCACGGTGTCGTCGCGGGCGGGCGAAACCGCCCGGACGATGGACTCGACCACGCTCTCGTCGGTCAGGAAGTTCTGGCCAAAGCGCTTGCGCGCCTGGTGCTGGGACATGTAAAGCCTGTAATGCGTTTAGCGGTTGTTCTGCTGGATCTTCTGCTGCTTTTCCAGACGATTGTCGATGTACGCCTGGGCGCGCAACTGCTCCAGCCAATCCTCGAAAGCCGGCTGGGCGCGGCGTTCAAACAAGGTCTGACGGGCCTTCATGCGAGCCATATCGTCGGTGGCGTCGTGCTGGCGGCGCTCTTCCACTTCGATCAGGTGCCAGCCGAAGGGCGATTGCACCGGTTGGCTGATTTCACCCGGCTTCAGGGCGTTCATGGCGGCCTCGAACGGCGGCACGGTTTCGCCCGGGTTCAACCAACCCAGTTCGCCGCCTTGCGGGGCGGTCGCGTCCTGCGAATACTGGCGCGCCATGTCCTCGAACTTGGCGCCGCCGCTCACCAGGCGCTGACGCACCTGCTCCAGGCGCTGACGCGCCATTTCGTCGCTCATGACGGTGGAGGTCTTGATCAGGATGTGGCGCGCGCGAGTCTGCATCACTTCCACAGGGCCTTGGTGCGCAGGCGCCTGCGCGGGCGCGGCGGCGGGCTGCGGCGCCTGGGCCGGCGCCGGAGCGCGGGCCGTGCGGGCGGGCGCCGGCTGGGCGGTGCCGCGGTCCATCACCTTGATGATGTGGAAACCGTTGCCGCTCTGGATCAGGCCGCTGACCTGGCCTTTTTGCAGATTGCCGACGGCCTGAACAAACAGGTCGGGCCAGCCGTCCAGCGGGCGCACACCCATGACGCCGCCTTGCAAGGCTTCGGGACCGTCCGAGGCCGCGGCGGCCAGGCTGGCGAAGTCATCGCCACGCTTGGCTTGCGCCAGCAGGCTTTCGGCCTTCTTGCGCAGCACCGCCAGCTGCTCGGGCGACGAACCTTCCGGCACGCGCACCAGAATCTGGGCCAGGGCGTAGAGCATCGGGCCCGACGGCGCAGCGGCCTGTTGGGGTTCGGGCTGCGGCTGGGCCTGCGGTTGCGGGGCTGCCTGCGGCGCGGCGCCGAACGCCGGATTGCGCCGCTGGTCCTTCAGGAACGCGTCGACTTCGGCGTCGGAAATCACGATCGTGGAATCCACCGCGCGCTGACGCAGGCGATCCGTGCGGATCTCGTCGCGCAGCGACTTGCGATAACCGTCCCAGCTCGTGCCGGTTCTTTCGATTTCCTGGCGTAGCTGGGCCACGGTGATCTTGTTGCGGGACGCAATGGTCTGGATGGCTTGGTCGATTTGCGCATCATCCACGCGTATGCCCAGGCGATCCGCCTCATGGCGCTGCACGCGCTCCATGATCAGTCGTTGCAATACCTGATGCTGCAAGGTCTGATCATCGGGCACCTGGATGCCCCGGGTCTTGAGCTCGCTCGAAATGCGCAACGACGCATCGCGCAATTCGCGCAGCGTGATCACGTCCTTGTCCACGACAGCAGCAATGCCATCGACGAACTGCTCGCGCTGCGGCCCGGGCGCAGCGTTCTTCTGCGCGGCGGAATTCGGCTTGGCGCCATTGTTCGCGGCCTTGCCGCCCTGCTCGGCCGCATGGGCCACGGGCAAGCCGGCGCACACGGCCAACAGCAGCGCATTGCCAGAGAGGCGGCGCAAAGAGTGCAACCTACGCATCATTCATACCTTTCAAATGTGGTCCCGGTGGGCACAGGCGGCGTAACACGCGTGTAGCCGGGGATACTTCTGTTCAGCAGGTTCATCGGGTCGGTTCCCAGGGAACCCAGACCGGTCAGTTCAAGCTGGAAGAACAGTGCCGAGTTGGCGTCCGTGGCGGATACCGCGTATCGCTGGTAGACCATGCGGCCCACCCAGCAGCAATCTCCCTTGTACTCCAGGCCGGCAATGGCCTGCGTGACGCGAGGCGAGTCCATCGTGCCGGCCAGCGTGCTGGACGGACCGCTGCGCAGCGAGTAGTCCACGCGCCCGACGCCGTACCAGCGCTTGGAGAACGGCCACTGCATGGCCAGGCTCACCTGGTTCTGACCCTGCGCCTGATATTGGACCCCGGGCTGGGGATCGCGTTGGTAGCGGTAGGACACTGCCACCGTCGTCAGGCGCTGCGGCGACCAGCGCGCGCTGATCAGGCCGCGCGACCAGTTGCTGTCGTAAGGGTTGTATTGCGCGGCGATCTCGGTGCTTAGCGTGTCGGTCAGCGCCGCGCTGGCGCCCAGGAGGAAGTCCGAACGAACATTCTCGCGAGGCACTTCACCCGGCAACGTGACCTTCTGGTCTGCAAAGTACAGACGCTGCGCAACGCCCAGCGACATGCGCTCAAATCCGGTGTTGGCATCCAGCCAGCGCGTCGTCAACGCCGCAGTCAGCTGATTGGCGTTCGCGATGCGGTCCCAGCCACCGGTATAGATGTTCTCTTCGAACGCCTGCGAGAAGCTGAAATCAGCCAAAGAGGTGTCGTAGACAGGCAGTTTGGACTGGTCGCGGTACGGCACGTACAGATAGTACAGGCGCGGCTCCAGGGTCTGCGTGGAGGCCTTGCCGAACAGCGAGGTGTCGCGTTCGAAGATCAGCCCCGAATCCAGGGACAAGATCGGCACCGAACGGGATTGAGAGCGCGGCGTACCCGGGCTCAGGTTGTACCAGTCGGTGTTGTACTGGGTGTAATTGACGCCCGCCTTGGGAACGATGAACCAGCCGGGCTTGACGATGGGGTAGGAAACCGTCGGATAAGTCTGGAAACGGTCGCCGTCCGGTCCGAGTCGTTGTCCTTCGAAGAGCGACCTGCGGAAGCGCACCGCGGTGGAACTCCAATCCACGTCAAAACCGCCCCAATCATAGCGGGCGCCTCGGAAGAAGAGCTCCGGCTCCTTGTCATATGGTGGCGCAAGCGGCGCATCGGGGTCCTGCAGCGTCTGGTACTTGTAGACCTGAGCGTACCCGCTCCAATAGCCGGACTTGGACGCCCAACCTACGCGAGCGCGCTGCGGCAGATAGGTCGTCGACGCCTGGTTCAGGCCCAACTGGGAAATATCGCGGAAATAGTTGTCGTCCGAAACCTTCGCAATATCCCAGTCCGCATAAAACCCGTAGGGCAGCATCTGCTGGTGACGCCACCAATACATCCACCGGTCACTATCGGTCAGCTTGTCGTTGGGCAGGTAGGCGCCATCCAGAATTCCGCTGTAGCCATTGCCGAGATATCGGAACTCACCCCCCAACTGCAGCCCGCGCTTGGAGAAGTAGCGCGGCTGCACGGTCATGTCATAGTTCGGCGCCAGATTCAGGTAATACGGAATCGAAAAATCGAAACCGCCCTGGCTGGTCGTGCCATAGGTCGGCATCAGGAAGCCCGACTTGCGCTCCCGCTTGACCGGAAAGGTCATGTAAGGCGACGCCAGGATGGGCACGTCCTTGAAATACAGCACACCGCTGCGGGCCACACCTTCGTTCTCATCGAAGTCGATGTCGACGGTATTGGCCTTGATGTACCAGGACGGCGTTTCGCAGGCGCAGCCGCTGTACGTCACCGTGTGCAGCCGCATCTGCGAGCGGCTGAAGATGTCCGCATGCTCGGCGACGGCGAAGCCGCCGTTGGCGCCCATCCAGAAATTGGGTTTTTCGATCTCGCCCGAGGACTTGTCGACGTTGAACTTGGCATTCGGCCCGATCACCAGGGTGCCGTCGCGCATCATGCGCGCGCTGCCCTGCACGTCGACTTCGCCCGTGTCCTTGCGGTAGTTGATGCGGTCGCCCTTGATCACGCTGTCGATGCGGCGCACCTGGGCATTGCCCGTCAGGGTCAGGTCAGAGTCGGGATCGCCATCAATGCTGTCCGCCTCCATGAAGGCGGGAATGCTGTCGTCCGGCAGGCGGTGGATCCGCAGGCCCGGCGAGGTGCGCAACACGGGAGTCGCCGAGGTCGACGACGCGGCGGGAGCGCTGCCCTGGCTACCTTGGGCCTGGACGGCTCCGGCGGCGACACTGACAGCAGAGAGGATCAACCATCGAACCTTGCGCACGAGTGAAAACAGCCCTTTTTGACGATGGTGGGAACGCGACACCGGCACCCACGGAGGGCCAATGCTAACGGAAACGAGCCGGTATTATAGAGAAGCCGCGCCATAGGCCCAGACTTATGTGCTCGGGACACAATTCTCAGCAATATTGCCTTTCTGACACGGATCTTCCTTGAAAAACGATCACGACCCCCGCCTGGAGCAGATCCGCCACTGGCTGGGCGGCCTGCCCGCCAGCCTGAACCTGGCCATCGACACGCTGCGTCCGGCGTCGGCCGACGCCAGCTTCCGCCGCTATTTCAGGCTGGACGCCGGCGAGCGCACCTTGATAGTCATGGACGCCCCGCCCGCGCACGAGGATTGCCGGCCCTTCCTGCACGTGGACCGTCTGCTGGCGGACGTCGGCCTGAACGTGCCGGCAGTGCTGGAGCAGGATCTGGACCAGGGCTTGCTGCTGTTGTCCGACCTGGGCGAGCAGACCTACTACCAGCGCATTCAGGCCGGACTGCCGGACAGCGAACTGCAGACGCTGTATCGAGAGGCCCTGGCCGCCCTGGTCCGCCTGCAACAGGCCTCCACTGCCGGCCTGGGCACTTATGACACCGCCCGCCTGGCTGACGAACTCAAGCTCTTCCCCGAGTGGTACGTGCAGAAGCATCACGGCGTGACGCTGGACGACAAGACCGCAAACGCGCTGGAAAAGATCTTCGCATTGCTGTCCGCGAGCAATGGCGGACAGGCCCAGGTGCTGGTGCATCGCGACTACCATTCGCCCAACCTGATGGTCTGCGACCAGCCGAAGTACGGACCGAACCCGGGCATCATCGACTTCCAGGATGCGCTGGCCGGCCCCATCACCTATGACCTGGCCTCCCTGGTGACGGATGCCCGCACGACCTGGGAAGAACCCCAGCAATTGGACTGGGCCATCCGCTATTGGGAAATGGCGCGGGCGGCCGGCCTGCCGGTGGACTCGGATTTCGCGGAGTTCCACCGCGCCTATGAATGGATGGGCCTGCAACGCAACCTGCGCATCCTGGGCGTGTTCGCCCGCCTGAATCACCGCGATGGCAAGGCGCATTACCTGGCCCACATTCCGCGCATGAACGGCTACGTGCGCCAAGTGGCCCAGCGCTACGGCGTCTTCACGCCGCTGCTGCGCCTGCTGGACAAGCTCGACGACCGCCAGGTCAGCGTCGGATACACCTTCTGATGCGGGCCATGATCCTCGCGGCGGGCCGCGGCGAACGGATGCGCCCCCTCACCGACCGCCTGCCCAAGCCCCTGTTGTCCGTGGGCGGCCAGCCGCTCATCGTCTGGCACCTGCGGCGGCTGGCGGCCGCCGGCATCCGAGACGTGGTCATCAACCATGCCTGGCTCGGCCACGAAATCGAGAGGGCGCTGGGCGACGGCAGCACATACGGCGTACAAATCCGCTATTCGGCCGAAACCTCCGCGCTGGAAACCGCCGGCGGCATCGTCCAGGCGCTGCCGTTGCTGGGCGACGAGCCCTTCCTCGTCGTCAACGGCGACGTCTGGTGCGACTGGGACCCCGCCGCGGCCGCAGGCTTGGCGCGCACATTGCCTGAAGGCGGCGCCTGGCTGCTGCTGGCGGACAACCCGCCCCAGCATCCGGCTGGCGATTTCCGCCTGGATGCCGACGGCAGCGTCCATGCCCAGGGCGAACCTCGTTTGACCTTTGCGGGCATCGGCGTCTACCATCCCTCGTTGTTCGCCGACGTCCCCCGGGGCGCGGCAGCGCCCCTGGCGCCTCTGCTCCGGCAAGCCATGGCCCGCGGCCTGGTGCGCGGCGCGCGCCACCAGGGCAAATGGACGGATGTCGGCACGCCGCAGCGGCTCGCCGACCTGGATGCCGAGCTCACCGGCCAAGCACGCTGATGTCCACATATTTCACAATATCAAGGTGCGCAACCAGGCTTGTCCGCGCACCCAACGGTCCCGGCTAACGGGGTATTCTCTAGCGTTTTGACCTGCGCGCGCAGCGCGCGGGCGAGCAAACACACAGGAAGTTTTCTAGGAATGGGGATGTTTGGAAGATCGCAACGGGCTGTATTCAAGCCCTCCGTGTACCAGCCCGGCCAACGCACGCGCCGCATGCCGCGCTGGTTGGTCCTGCTGCTGGTGGGCATCGCCCTGGGCGCCGGCGGCGTGCTCTTCCTGCAGACCAACTACGGCCCGCAACGCCTGACCGTGGAGCAATCCGAGCAGCTGCACAGCGAACTGAGCACCGCCAACCTGGAGCGCCAGCGCCTGCAAAGCCAGCTTGAGGAAGCCACCCAACAACGCGACGCCAACAAGTCCGGCCATGAAAAGCTGACCGCCGACCTTTCTGAAGCCCGCAGCAAGATTGACACGCTGAACAAGGAACTGGTGCTGTTCCAGGACGCCATGCCCGCCGACCCGCGCGGCGGCAACCTGGGCATCCGCTCGGCCACCTTCAAGCGCGCGCCCGGTCTGCTGGACTACCAGGTGCTGGTCATGCGCGAGGATCGCCAGGGCGCGCCGTTCAAGGGCACCCTGACCTTCTCCATCGACGGCACCTACCCCAACGGCCGCGCCGCCACCGTCACGCCGGAAGGCCCCGCCCTGAACGTCGACCGTTACGACTACGCCCTGGGCCAACTGAAGCTGCCCGACGGTTTCACTGCCAAGGTCGTGGTGCTGCGCGTGCTGGACGGCGCCCAGAAGCAGCAGGCGATGCGCATCTATTACGTGCGCAACTGATAGATACGCCGCGCCCGAAGACCCGCCCTGATCCGGCGGGTTTTTTTTGCCCCAAAAATATAGTTGTGCGCGCAACCTCTTAAGCATATAGTTGCGTAAACAACCAATTTCTGGAGACAGCATGCCGCTCCCCGCGCACGTTCCCGTCCTTATCGCCGGCGGCGGCCCCGTCGGCCTGACGCTGGCCGCCCTGCTTGCCGAATACGGCATCCCCTCGCTGACCCTGGAGGCCGACGACGACTATTGCAACGGCAGCCGCGCCATCTGCATCTCGCGGCGGTCGCAGGAAATCATGGGCTGGGTCGGCGCCGACCGGCCCCTGACCGCCACCGGCCTGGCCTGGACCGGCGGCCGCAGCTACTTCCGCAACAGCGAAGTCCTGCATTTCGAGATGCCGCACGATCCGCTGCAGCGCTACGCGCCCATGGTCAACATCCAGCAATACGCCGTCGAGGAGTACGCCCATCAGGCCATGCAGCGCCATCCGGCGCTGGCCGAGCTGCGCTGGTCGGCGCGGCTTGCCGGCCTGAGCGCCGACGCGGACGGCGTCACGGCTGAAGTGGACATCGAAGGCGGCCGCCAGACCGTGCGCGCCGATTGGCTGATCGCCTGCGACGGCGGCCGCAGCACCGTACGCGAGGCCATGGGCCTGAAGCTGGAAGGCATGCAGTACGAAGGACGCTACGTGATCGTGGACATCGAACAGGAGTCCAGCCGCCCCGTGGAGCGCCTGGCCTGGTTCGATCCGCCCTCCAATCCCGGCTCCACCCTGCTCATGCACCGCCAGCCCGGCAACGTGTGGCGGGTGGACTACCAGATCCGCGACGACGAGGACCCCGAAGAGGCCGTAAAGCCCGAGAACGTGCTGCCCCGCGTGCAAAGCCATCTAGACATGATCGGCGAAACCGCGCCTTGGAAGCCGCTGTGGATCTCCATCTACAACGCCAAGTGCCTGACCTTGGAAAACTACCGCCACGGACGCGTGCTGTTCGCCGGCGACGCCGCCCACCTGGTGCCGATCTTCGGCGTGCGGGGCCTGAACTCGGGACTGGACGATGCCGGCAACCTGGCCTGGAAGCTGGCCTGGGTGCTGCGAGGCCAGGCTCCCGACAGCCTGCTGGACAGCTACAGCGTGGAGCGCGTCCACGCCACCCGCCAGAACCTGACCTATGGCGCCAAGAGCACCGAATTCATGGCCCCGCCGGACTTCGGATTCCGCCTGATGCGCGAGGCCGCCCTGCGCCTGGCGCTGACGGATGAGCGGGTGCGCCAGCTGATCAACCCGCGGCAATCGGCGCCCATCTCCTACGATGCCTCGCCGCTGAACCTGGATGATGGCGCGCCGCAGGCCGGCGTAACCGCCGCGCCCGGCCAGCCCGCGCCCGAAGCGCTGCTGCATGATCGCGGCGCGCCGCTGCATCTCAGCGCGTGCTTTGGCGCCGGCTTCGTCGCGCTGGCGCTGGCTCCCGACACCGCTCTGGCGGCCGAACTGGACGCCCTGGCCGCCGCCACCCGCAACTCGCCCCAGCCGCTGCGCGTGCTGAAGACGGGCGATGATGCCTTGCAGGACCCGCACGGGCAGCTACGCCAGCGCTACGGCGCGCAAGCCGGCGCCGTCTACCTGCTGCGGCCCGACGGCTACGTCCTGGGACGCTGGATTGCCCCCTCGGCCGCCACCCTGCGCGCCGCGCTCAAGCCCTACTACCCCTCGATCGCACTGGACGCGCACAAGGAAGAGCTAGCATGAACAACGATGAACTGGACCAGGTCTATACCGCCATGGCGCAGACCCTGACGCGCGTCGGCGAAGAACAGGCGTCGCTCTTCCTGTCGATCCTGAGCCTGTCGCTGCTGGCCCGCGTGAGCGATGCGCGCGACGCCGCCGCGCTGCTGGCCCAGGCGGAAGCCGCCTGCCTGGCCAACGGCCCTGTGGCACACTATCCCGCCTCCGCCCCTGCCCGCCCGACGTGAAACAGCCCGCCCTGGAACGATTCCTGACCTACCGCCTGCACGTGCTCAACAAGATCACGGACAGGGACACGAATCGCGCCTATCTGGAAGAATGCGGGATTCCTCTGGGCGAGGCGCGCTGCCTGGCGGCCATCGGCCGCTACGCGCCCTTGTCAGTCAACGATCTGGCGCTGGCGGCCAATCTGAACAAAGGCCAGGCCAGCCGCTCGGCGCAGGCGCTGGTGGACCGCGGCCTGGTGGAAAAGACCATGTCCGCCTCGGATGGACGCGGCGTGGTGCTGGCGCCCACCCCGGAAGGCCTGGTGCAATACCAGCGCGTCATCGACCTGATCGCCCGCCGCAATGAAGAGATCTTCGGCTGCCTCAGCGCGGACGAGCAGCGCCTGCTGGGCGACATGCTGGACCGCGTGAACAGCCATTTGCAGCCCGACGCGGACGGCTCGGAAGAGCCGCTCCCGCCCACGCCGCCAGGAAACGCGCCCTAAGCCTTGGGCGCGGTGGCGCCCAATTGCGCTGCCGCCTCGTCCATGAACTGCGCCATGCGCACATCCAGCTCGGTCACGCCGCCGGCATCGTGGGTGGTCAAGGTCACGTCCACGCGGTTGTAGACGTTGGTCCATTCCGGATGATGATTCAGCTTCTCCGCGAACATGGCGACGCGCGTCATGAAGCCGAATGCCGTATTGAAATTGGGAAAGCGGAAACGCTTTTCGATGGCGTCGCGCATCGCCACGGCCTGCCAGCCAGACAGGGCGGCCACGGCGGTATCGGTGCCGATGCGGGCGGGAGGGAACATGCTCATGACGGACTCCAAAAAAAACGGGCGGCGGCGCGTTGCGCCAGCCGCCTCGGACACTGGGCTGGCCCAGGCTTACTGCTGGACCGCGTACAGGTAGATCTCCACCCGGCGGTTCAGCGCGCGGCCTTCGGCGGTCGCATTGTCGCCGATCGGATCGTTCGGCCCGCGGCCCTCGACCGTCAGGCGGCCCGCTGCCACGCCCTGCTTGCTGAGGTAGTCGGTCACGCTCTTGGCGCGGTTGACCGACAAGGTCTGGTTATGCGCCAGGGCGCCCGTGCTGTCCGTGTGGCCGACCACCTTGGCCCGCAGTTCAGGATGCTGGTTGAGCGAGCGCGCCACGCTGTCCAGCACCGGCAACAGCGCGGGTTTGAGCTGCGTCTTGTCGGTATCGAACGACACGCCGCTGGGAATGTTGACCTTGAGACTGCCGTCGGGCATTTCGACCACGTCGATGCCCAGCGACGAAGCGCCCGACTTCTGCACGTCTTCCTTGACGACCTTCCAGTTGTAGCCAACCAGGCCGCCCGCCACCGCGCCGATGCCGGCGCCGATGGCCGCGCCCTTGCCGTGGCCGATCAAGGCGCCGATGCCGGCGCCGATCGCCGCCCCCGCGCCCGTGCCCACGGCGGTATTGGTCTGCTGCTGCGTGGCGCATCCCGCCAGCAATGCACCCGCCGCCGCAACGACTGCGATCCGGTTGAATATTGTTCTTGAGCTCATGGCAACCTCCACTTATTCCGTCGGTGTGCCGGATCATTCCGGCCAGACCATGCTAGCAAGCACACGAAGGGAGGCAGGCAACATTTTGTACTATCAGGAAGGTCCCGAAGATAGTGCGGCCGCGCTGTGGAACACGGCCGCAGCCTGGGCGGAAAGACTCTCAGGCCCGCAACAATGGGCTACATTCCACCCGCCGCCGGCCGGCCTCCGATGCGAAGGCCGGCGCCCGGCGCCTAACGCTGCTGGAACGTCCGGCGCGCCACGTTCAGCGACACCATCGCCATGAGCGCAATGGCCAGCAGGTAATAGCTGGGCGACAGCTTGGAGTCGGTGGTCGCGATCAGCCAGGTCAGGATGAATGGCGCGAAGCCGCCGAAGATCGTCACTGCAATGTTGTAGCCCAGGGACAAGCCGGTGGTACGCACCTGCACGGGGAAGATGGCGGACATCAGCGCCGGCATGGGCGCGAAGTACGCCGTCGCCAGGATGCCCAGGATGACCTGGACGATCATCAAAACGCCCACCGTCGGATACGACACCAGCAGATAGAACAAGGGATAGCACAGCAGCGCGGTCGAAAAGGCCGCGGCCATCATGATGCGCGCGGGTCCGATGCGGTCGGCCAGCGCGCCGACGAAGGGCGCGCCTACCGTCATGATGACGCCCGTGACCAGCGTCGCCAGAAAACCGATGGTAGGCGGCAGACCCAACTGGCGGATCGAGTACGTAGGCATGTACAGGGCCAGGTAGTTGCCCACCGAGCCCAGCGCCACGAAGCCAACGGTAACCAGCAGCCGCAGCTTCTGCCCCGCGAACATGTCGCTTAGCGGTGAAGCCGATGCCTCTGCCGCGCTGAACTCTGGCGTTTCATCCATGTGATGGCGGATGTAGTAGCCCACCGGCGCGATCAGCAGGCCGAACACGAACGGAATGCGCCAGCCCCAGCTTTCCAGCTGGGCCTGGGTCAGCGTCGCGTTGAGCACCGCGCCGAACAAGGCGGCCAGCAGGATCGCCGCGCCCTGGCTGGCGACCTGCCAGCTGGCGTAATAGGCGCGCCGGTCCGGCGCATATTCAATGAGGAAGGCCGTGGCGCTGCCGAATTCCCCGCCCGCCGAAAAGCCCTGGATCAGCCGGGCGACCAGGATGATGATCGATGCGGCCACGCCAATCTGCGCATGCGTGGGGACCACCACGATGATCAGCGTGCCTATCATCATCAGGAAAATGGACGCCGTCAGCGCCGCCTTGCGGCCCGCCCGGTCGGCATAGCTGCCCAACACGATGGCGCCCAGCGGCCGCATCAGGAACGACACGCCGAAGGTGGCCAGCGCCAGCAACAGCGAGGAGCTCTCGCTGGCGGACGGAAAGTACAGCTTGGCGATGATCAGCGCGAAGGTGCCATACGCGATCATGTCGAACCACTCCAGCGCATTGCCGATGGACGCGGCGATCACCGCGCGCCGCGCCTGGGCGCGCCGGTCGCCTGCCGGCGCCGCCTTGCTGCGGCCGGCGGCGGCCGCATTCCACGTTGTCTTCTCCGAATAAGCCATTTTTCCCTCTGTTATTTTCTAAAAATTAACGATCGATCAACTCATTGGCCGGTCATCGCAAGATGGCCCGCCAGCTTTTCCATGAACTGTTCGCACAGGCCGATCTGCGACAGCGCGACATACTCGTCCGGCCGGTGCGCCTGCTGCAGATTGCCGGGACCGCAAATGACCGCCGTCATGCCGGCCCGCTGGAACAGGCCGGCCTCCGTGCAATACGCCACCTTCTCGGTGCCGCGCGCGCCAGTCAGCGCCTGCGCCAACCGCGCAATCTCGGCGGTGGCGGCGGTATCGAAACCGGGCACCTCGGCCAGCGCTTCCAGCTCGATGTCGGCCTGCGGGTTCTCCGCCTTGATGCGGTCGCGCAGCTCGCCAGTGATGTAGCGGCGCAAACCGCCGATCACATCTGGCGCCAGCACACCCGGGATGGTGCGGAATTCGAACTCGAACTGGCAACGGTCCGGGATCGTGTTGACGGACAAGCCGCCCGAGATCGTGCCGGTGTTGGCCGTGGTGTACGGCACCTCGAAGTCCTGGTCGAAAGGGCCGTTCTGGCGATGGGCGTCGGCCATGTCGCGGATGTGGCAGATGGCGCGCGCCGCATATTCGATCGCGTTGACGCCGCGCGGCGTCAACGAAGAATGCGCGGCATGCCCATGCACGGTGCAGCGGTACAGATTGCTGCTCTTGTGGGCGGAAATGACGCGCATCTCGGTGGGCTCGCCCACGATGCAGCTATCGGGGCGGATATCCAGCTTGGCCAATTCACGCAGCATGATGTCCGCCCCCAGGCAGCCGACCTCCTCGTCATAGCTCAGCGCCAGATGCAGCGGCACGCGCAAACGCCGCGACGTGAACGACGGCAGCATGGCCAGCGCGGTTCCGATGAAGCCCTTCATGTCGCAAGTGCCGCGGCCATATAGGCGGCCATCGCGCACCTCGGGCGCGAACGGATCGCTGCTCCAGGCCTGGCCGTCCACCGGCACGACGTCGGTATGGCCGGACAGCACCACCCCGCCCTGGGTGCCGCCGTCCGCGGCAGGCACGGTCACGAAAAGATTCGCCTTCTTGCCGTCGGCGTTGTAGATCAATCGGGGCGCCAGACCGGTCGCGGCCAGGTGGTCGCGCACCGTTTCGATCAAGCCCAGATTGGACAGGCGGCTGGTCGTGTCGAAACGCACCAGCCGTTCTATCCATTCCAGGGAACGGGGGAGCTCTGCAGTATTCATGGGTCGTACCCTAAGGTTGAGGCCTGGCGTTCACGCAGCCTTGCTCCGCGCCGCGTCCAGAAAGCGCGCCAGTCTAGCCACGCCTTCATCCAGGCGCTCGTGCGCGCTGGCATAGCACCAGCGCAGATAGCCCTCGCCCTCGGGACCGAACGCCATGCCCGGCGCCAGGCCCAGCCCGCCGCGCACGACCAGATCCTTGCAGAACGCCAGGCTGTCCGACACGCCCCGAATGCGGAAGAAGGTGTACATCGCCCCCGGCGCCGCACCCGCGAGTTCAACCCCGGGCACCTGCGACAGCTTCGACGCCAGATGGTCGCGCGCCAGCCGCAGCCGCTGCACGGTACGCGCGATGACGGGCTCGCCCTGTTCAAGCGCGCAAAGCGCGGCAGTCTGCACGAAACCCGGCGTGCAGGTGTTGCTGTATTCGATCAGCTTGCCGATTTCCGGCAGCAGCCCGCGCGGCACCACGACCCAGCCCACGCGCCAGCCGGTCATCAGCCAGGCCTTGGAGAACGAATTGCAGCTGACCACCCGGTCGTCCGGCGCAGCAATGTCCAGGAAGGTGGGCGCCACCGCGCCTTCGTAGTAGTAGCGTTCATACACGTCGTCGGAAATGATCCAGATGCCGTGCTTGCGGCAGTGCTCCAGCACCGCGCGCTGCTGCTCGGCGGTCATCACCCAGCCCGTCGGGTTGTTCGGCGAATTCACCAGAAGCGCGCGCACGTCCGGCGTCAGGACGCTGAGCAAGGCGTCCAGGTCCAGGCGCCAGCCACTCTCGGAGAACGACAGCGCAACCGTCGTCACGCGCGCCCCCAGCACCTTGGGCATTTCCACCAGGTTGGGCCACAAGGGCGTCACGGCGACCACGTGATCGCCCGCGCCCACGATGGCCTGCACGGCCGTCATCAGCGCCGACGTGCCCGAGCTGGTGACTGCGATGTTGTCCACATCACGTTGGCCGTGCAGCCCGCTCACATACCCGGCCAGGCGTTCGCGCAACGCAGGCACGCCCAGGGTCTGTACATAGAAGGTCTGCCCGGAAGCGATGTGGGCGATGGCCGCGTCGCGGAACGCGGGCGGCGTCTGCTCGTCGGGTTCGCCGAACCAGAAGGGCAGCACGTCGGCGCGGCCCATGCCCGCATTGGCGACTTCGCGGATTTGCGACGAACGCAAGCTCTGCACGCTGGCGCGCGCGCTCGCCGTGGCGCCGCCGGTAGATACTGCTGTATTCATGCCTGTTCCTGTCTTGCCAGAAGATTGAGATCGCGCCGCCGCTCAGCGGCATGCCTCGCTGAACTGCGCGCGCGCCTGGCGGGCGCCACGGGCCAGCCAGGCCACGTCGGAGTGCAGCGCAATGAATTGCACGCCCAGCTTGCGGTAACGCGCGGCCTCTTCGGGATCGTTGGCGAAAATGCCGACCGCCTTGCCCGCCGTGCGGCCGGCGTCGATCACGCGGCCCACGGCCTCGCGCACCTCGGCATGGGCCATGTCTCCCAGCCGGCCCAGGCTAGCGGCCAGGTCGGCGGTGCCGACGAACAGGCAGTCCGCCCCAGGCAGCGCGGCAATGGCTGCCACGTTGCGTACCGCCTGCGCCGATTCGATCTGCAGGATCGCGCAGGCCTGCTCATTGGCCCGCCTGACGTAGGAAGGGTCCTGCCCGTACATGCCGGCCCGCACCAGCCCCGCCACGCCGCGCACGCCGCCATTGCCTTCGCACGGAAAGCGCATAGCCGCGATGGCGCGGCCCGCGTCCTCGGCCGTGTCGATGTTCGGGAAAATGATCGTCTGGGCGCCGCAATCCATCGCGCGCTTCACCAGCGCGGCGTCGTTCACCGTCACGCGCACGACCGGATACGCGGCGGCGCCATGCGCGCGCGCCGCGTCGATGGCCTGCAATTGCGCCGTCAGGCCCGCCATGTCGTTGGGCGCATGCTCCATGTCGACGACCAGCCAGTCGAAGCCGCAATGCGCAATCGTCTCGGCCACGGCCGGGCTCGCCAGGGTCAGCCAGCACCCCTCGGAAGGCTCCAGGGCCAACAGCTTCTTGCGTATCGGATTCGGATCTTTCATGTCTGCTCCATAGTGTTCAAACGGGGAGCATTCATGACGTCGACGCCCCCTCCAGCAATCGAACAAAGATACCGGAGCGGAATCGCGAATATTTCCGAATTTTCAACGCGAATGTGTAATATTTTGGATTGAAATTAGCGAAACCTTCAATTTCTTGGAAAAATCGTGCAAAGCAAGAATTTCGATCCCACGGACCTGCAGATCCTGGCCGCCTTGCAGGTCGACGGACGGCTTTCCAGCGCCGATCTGGCCGAGCGCGTTTCGCTCACCCCTTCCCCCTGCTGGCGGCGCGTCAAGCGCCTGGAAGACGAGGGCGTGATCCGCGGCTACCGGGCCGAGGTCGACGTCAAGAAGCTCGGCTTCGGCGTAACCGCGTTCGTCTGGATTTCGCTGGACATGAAGGGCGCCGAACACGTCAAGGCGTTCGAGGACGCCATCAAGGACGTGCCGGAGGTGCTGACCTGCCATTGCGTGTCGGGCCGCTACGACCATCAGCTGACGGTCATCGCCCGCGACCTCGACGCGTTCGGCGATCTGGCGCGCTATGTGCTTGGCGCCCTGCCCGGCGTGAAGGAGGTCTACACCTCTTTCGTGCTGAAGGAGGTCAAGGGGCTGGGGGATGCGATTTCATTGCCGGCCGACTGACGCGCGGTATCCACGGCGGCCGGCCATCAGGCCGCGTTGAACCGCTGCAGCCACGGCAGCGCCGCTTCCAGCCGCGCGGATTCCAGCTCCGGCTGCGCCGCGCCTTCAGGCAGCGTCAGTCCCACCCGGTTATGCCAATACGTGCGCAGGCCCACCTTGCTGGTGCCGAACATGTCGTAGCCCGAGCCCGCGACGAACGCAGCCTCGGACGGCTGCACCTGCAATCGGGCCAAGGCCAGCTCATAGGGGCGCGGGTCAGGCTTGTAGTAGCCCGCCTCCTCCGACGTCACCACCACGTCCCAGTCCACGCCCAGCAAACCGGCGGCGCGCTGCCCCAGACGGGCGGAACAGTTGGTGACCACGGCCAGGCGGCAATGCGGCCGCAAGGCCTGCAGCAATTCACGGGCGCCATCCCAGGCGGGCAGCTCGTCCCAGCCCGCCTCCAACGCGGCGGGTGCGGATGCCGGCAGGCCGACCGCGGACGCGGCTTCCTGCACCAGACGCTCATAGGGTTGATAGGCGCCGCAACCATAAGTGCGGCGCAGGTACTCCGCGCGCCAGGCGCGTCCGGCGGCCTCGGAGCCGGCGGCGCGGTTCCATACGGTCCAGGAATCAAGCAAGGCCGTCAGCAGGTCGAACAACACAGCCCGGGGATAGGCGGGTACTGCGGCGGGACTGGACATGTGCGGCTCTCTCGGGTGGGTACGGACCCACTATAAAGAGCAACGCAGCCGCTGTGGTTCAACCTGCGTTTACCCAGAATTAAGCCTGAACTTAATCGCGCTACCAGCGGTACGCCACCCGCGCCATGATGGTCCGCTCCAGACCGTAATAGCAGTTTGTCACGCTGTCGCACGCCGCCACATAGCGCTTGTCGAACAGGTTGCTGGCGTTCAGCGAGAACTGGTAGCTCCCCATGTCGTAGCGCAGCGCCGCGTCCACCAGCGTGTAGGCAGGCACATGCACCGCATCCGGAATGTCATTGGTCGACCCCATGTAGCGCACGCCCGCGCCGAACCACAGGCCGGCCAGCGGCCCCGTCGCCGACAGGCGGTAATCGGCCCACAGCGACGCCATGTGATCGGGAATGTAGGGCGGACGCTTGCCCAGGTTGACCGCCGTCCGCGCCGCCTTGGTCACCTTGACGTCGTTGTAGGTGTAGGACGCCAGCAGGTTCAACTGCGGCGTGACTTCCCAGGTGCCTTCCAGCTCGATGCCGCGCGAACGGATTTCGCCGGTCTGCACGCTGAAGCCGGGATGGGCCAGGTCCGCGGTCGACACATTGGTCTGCCGCAGGTCGAAGAGCGAGACCTGCGCGAAGCTGCGGGCGCCCGCCGGCTGATACTTCAGGCCGATCTCATACTGCTTGCCGCGCGTGGGCTCGAATGGCGTGCCGCCGTAGCCCGCGCCCGCCACCGGCTCGAACGATTCCGTGTACGACGCGTAGGGCGCCAGGCCGTTGTCGGCCAGGTAGACCAGCCCGACCTTGCCGCTGAATTGTTCGTCGTTGGTGCGTGTCGTGGTTTCCACGCCGGTGCGCAGGATCGTCTCGCCCGTGGTGGAACGCGCCCAATCGTAGCGGCCGGCCAGTTGCAGCACCCATTTGTCGTAGAACTTGATCTGGTCCTGCGCATACAGGCCGAACTGCCGGCGCACCTGATTGGTATCGTTGGACGCCTGCGGTGTCGCGCCGGGGAACGGCCGCCCATACACCGGGTCCCACACATTGATCGGATCCACCGCGGCCGTACGCAAGCCGTAGAGCCGGTCAAAGCGCGATTCCTGATAATCCGCGCCCAGCAGCAGCGTGTGCGCCACCGGCCCATGCGCAAGATTGAACTGCGCCTGGTTGTCCAGCGTGAACAGGTGGAAGCCCTCTTTGCTGACCAGCGAAATGCGGCGCAGGTCGGTGTAGGGTTCACGCGTCTGCACCCAGCCTCCGTTCGCCCCCAGGCTGCGGTAATCGACGTCCAGCGTGGAATAGCGCAGGTTCTGGCGCAGCGTCAGCTGGTCGTTGACCCGATGCTCGGCCAGGTAGCCGATCTGCGCCTTGCGCCGATCGGTCTGGTCGAAGGTCGGGTCACCCGTGAAAAAGTCCACCGGAATATGGCCGTTGGCGACCGGCCAGAGCGTGCCCGCAGCGGGCAGGAAGTTGGCCGTATTGCCCGTGCGATCGTGCTGGTACTGCGCGAGCAGCGTGATCGAGGTCGCCGCGCGGGGCTTCCAGGTCAGCGACGGCGCCAGCAGGACGCGGTCGTCATCGACGTGGTTGGTCTGCGTGCCGCCCTCGCGCCCCACCGCCGTCAGGCGGTAAAGCCACTGGCCCGCATCGTCCAAGGGACCGGTGAAGTCGCCGGAGAGCTGCTTGCGGTCGAAGCTGCCGTACTGCACCGCCAGTTCGCCGCTGCGCGTATCCAGCGGACGCTTGCTGACCTGGTTGACCAGCCCGCCCGGCACGGTCTGCCCGTACAGCACGGACGAAGGACCGCGCAGGACTTCCAGACGTTCCAGCGTGTAGGGGTCGACCTCCCAGCCGCCGTAACCGCCCGAGTAGGCCAGCTTCAGGCCGTCCAGATACTGACCGTTGTTGGCGACGTTGAAGCCGCGCACATAGTAGGTGCCGCGGCGCGTGTCGTAGATGGGTTCGGTGCGCACCCCTGCGCTATAGCGCAAGGCCTCGTCCACGCGGCTGACGCCCTGCGCCGCCATCTGCGCCTGGGTGATGACGCTGATCGACTGCGGTGTCTCGATCAGCGGCGTGTCGGTCTTGGTGGCGGTCGCGCTGTTACGCGCGACATAGCCGTCGACCGGTCCCCAGGCCTGCTCGCCGCTGCCGTGCACCGTGATCGGCTCCAGCGTGCTGGCGGCAGCGCCGGACGCGCGCCGAATCGTATAGCCTGCCTCGCCGCGCGCAATCGCCTCCAGCCCGGTGCCTGCCAACAAGCCGGCGAACGCCTCCCTGGGCGCCACCGTGCCTGACAGGCCCGGGCTTTGCAGCCCGGCAGTCAACGCCGGATCGAACGACAGGATCAGGCCGGCCTGCTCGGCGTAGCGATTCAGCGCGGGAGCCAGAGGACCGGGCGCCACGTTGACCGTGCGGGCAACTGCCGCAACGGACGCAGTCGACGACTGCCCCCAGACGGGATGAACTGCGGCCAGCGCGGCCGCGGCGGACAGCGCGCGCAAGATACGCACTGTGAACTTGGAATGACTCATGAGCGGACGACCCTCTCCAGATTGATGGCTACTCATGAGTCATGACGAAGCAAACCGCGACAGGGACAGCGGAATGCAGATTTTTTTTTCAACGACGCTGCACCAGCACCAGCCAGGACGTGTATCGGTTGACCGTGATGGGGAGGCTGGCCGCCAGCGATGCCAGGGCCTGATCGGGCGCTTCCAGCGGGAATACGCCCGACACGCGCAGGCCATCCAGAGAACCCGCGTCGTACTGCAGGCGCCCCTTGCGGTAGCGGCTCAGCTCCGCCAATACATCGGCCAGTGGCTGGTTATCCACCACCAGGCTGTGCCGTGTCCAGGCTAGCGCCTGTTCTGCGTCTACTGGTTCAACCTCGCCGACTTGGCCCGCGCCCATGCGCACGCGCTGCCCCGCCGCCAGATCGGCGCACACCGGCGCGGGAGCCTGAGCGCAGGCCCGCACACGGGATTCCTGCACGACCACATCCGTATGGCCGTCGCCGCGCCGCACCGCATAACGCGTGCCCAGCGCCTGCGCCGTGCCGTCCGGCGTCTGCACCACGAAGGGCCGTCCCGCGTCCTCGTGCGCCACGTCGACGAGGATCTCTCCTTGCCGCAAGGTGATCAGCCGTTGCCGGGCATCGAAGCGTACGTCGATCGCCGAATCGCTGTTCAAGGTAATGCGGCTGTGGTCGTCCAGTTCGATGACGCGCCACTCGCCGACTCCGCTGCGGTGATCGGCCAGCAGCCAGGCCGGCGGCGCCATGCGCCACAGGCCGGCCCCACACACCAGCAATGCCAGCGCGGCCGCTCCCAGTGCGCGGCGGCCGGTACGCGGCTTGCGGTCGGCCTGCTCCAGGATGCGGCGGGCTGCCGCAGGCGAATCGAAGGCCGCGGCCCGGTCGAAACTTCCCCAAAGATCCTCAAGCCGGCGATAGACCCGTTCGTGCTCGGGATCCGCGGCCCGCCACCGCAGACAGGCTTCGCGGTCGGCGTCGCTCGCGCACTCATCGCGCAAGGTGGCCATCCATTGGGCCGCGTCCGTCACGACGCAAGGAATAGCCTCTGCCTTCACGCCGCCTCCATCACCAAGTAGCAATGGGCAAGCGCGCGCGCGACATACTGCTTCACCATGCTGGAAGAGACGCCCAGTTCGACCGCGATCTCGCCGTAGTTCCATCCCTCCAGCCGATGCAGCAGAAAGGCGCTGCGCGGCTTGGCGGGCAAGGCATCGAGCATGCGCGCCAGTTCCGCCAGGATCTCGACGGTTTCAAGCAACTGTTCGGGAGCGGGCGAGGTCTCGCCACCATGCAGGATGGACCAGCTTTCCAGGCAAACCGCCTCGAGCTTGCGCCGCCGTGCGTCGTCGATCACCAGCCGGGTGGCGGTCGTCGTGAGGTAGGCGCGCGGCGTCCTGATCGCCGCCAGATCGTCGCGGCCGATCAACCGCACAAAGGTGTCCTGCGCGAAATCAGCGGCGTCGCAGGACGAGCCCAGCTTGCGGCGCAGCCACCCGACCAGCCAGCCATGATGATCGCTGTACCAGGTCAACAAGGCCGCGTGGCGGGCGGTATCGGGAGCGGACATGGCGCGCGCGGAAAATTTGGAAATAAGAATGATTAGCAATCATATCAAAGTCCATGCCCCGCCATTGCGCTTTTTCCACCGCTGCGCGGATGCGTTTTTCCTACGCCCGGCGATTCACGCAGCCTGCCGCTGCCATCAGCTTGACGCGGCAAAAACAAAAGGCCGTTGACGATGACGTCAACGGCCTTTGGAATTCTGGTGGGCTGTGAGTGGCTCGAACACTCGACCTACGGATTAAGAGTCCGCTGCTCTACCAACTGAGCTAACAGCCCTGCAACTTCACTCAGTCTCGTCCGCTTTGCTGCGCGTTGTTTAGTCCGCTGCCGCTGCGTTTCGTTATGTGTGTAGTGCGAAGAAGCAAGATTATATGCAGCTTTTTTGGTTTGTGCAAGTCAGGTGGAAAAAACTTTTCCCAGGCCTGCCTCAAGCCGCAAATCCGCCGTCCACCGACAGGCTCGCGCCCGTGACGTAGCGCCCTTCCGGCCCGGCCAGGAACGCCACCATGCCGGCGATGTCACGCGCTTCGCCGTAGTGCGGCAAGGACAGCACCGCCACCAGATCCGCCGCATGCGCGCCGTCGGCGGGATTCATGTCGGTGTCGATCGGGCCGGGGTGCACTACGTTGGCGGTGATGCCACGTGCGCCCAGGTCGCGCGCCAGGCCCTGGGTCAGGCCGACCAGCGCGGACTTGCTGGCGGCATACAGCGCGACACCGGCGCGGCCCGCGCGGCCTGCCAGGCAGCTGCCGATGTTGATGATGCGTCCGCCGTCCGGCATGGACGCCTGTGTCGCCTGGATGGCGACGAAGGGCGCGCGCACGTTGATGTCCATGGTGCGTTCGTAGTCGTCGAGGCTGGTCTCGCCGATCGCGCCGGTCAGGAAGATGCCGGCGTTGTTGACCAGCACGTCGATGGGGCCCAGCTCGGCGATGGCCCGGTCGACCGCGCCGCGGACTGCGGACGCGTCTGCCGCATCTGCCTGGATGGCGAGCGCGCGGCGCCCGTCCACCGACAGTTCACGCGCCAGCGCCTGCGCACCGGCGGCCGAGGAGGCGCTCACGTAAGTGAACGCCACGTCGGCGCCATCGGCTGCAAGGCGGCGCACGATGGCGGCCCCGATACCCCGGCTGCCGCCGGTGACGAAGGCAATTTTTCCAGTCAGATTCGGCATTGCGATACCCATATTTGTAGTGATCAGTACAAATATATTCGCCGAGCCCTCCATCGCCCGTCAACTATTTTTTTATCAATCACCACAAAAATCCCTGCCGGGTAAAATCACGCCTATGGCAGAACGTGGGCGCCCCAGGAACTTCGACCGTGCCCAGGCCTTGCGCAAGGCCATGGACGTCTTCTGGTCGAAGGGATATGACGGAGCATCGCTGACCGACCTCACGGCGGCGATGGGCATCAACTCGCCCAGCCTCTATGGCGCATTCGGCTCAAAGGAAGGACTATTCCGCGAAGCGGTGGAGCTCTACCGCGAGACCGAGGGTGGCTCGGCCCGGCGTGCGCTGCAAGAAGCGCCCACGGCGCGCGAAGCCATCCAGTCCATGCTGCTGGCGTCCGCCGAACGCTTCACCGCTCCCGGCACGCCCTCGGGCTGCATGATCGTGCTGAGCGCGCCGGCAGGCTGCGTAAATCCGGCCGGCGTGGGCGACTTCCTGGGCGACAACCGCCGCGACATGCAAAGCCGCATCCTGGCCCGCCTCAATGCCGGCGCCTCGCATGGCGAACTGCCGGCCGGCGCCGACCTCAAGAGCCTGGCCGCCTTCTACACCACCGTGCTGCACGGCATGTCGATCCAGGCGCGCGACGGCGCCAGCCGCAAGACCTTGCAAGCCGTGGCCAGACAGGCAATGAGAGCCTGGGACGCGCTGACCGAAAGCATACCCAACGGATAACGTCATGTTCCGGATCAATCTGCGGCATCTCATCCTGTGGATCAGCTTGCTGTCGGTTGTGCTCGCGCTGATGGGCAGCCTGCATGCCAGCTACCTGGTGCAGCGCGACCTTCTGCTGCGCACCGCGCTGGAACTCAATCAGGCCTACGCTTCCAAGCTGGCTTCCGTGACCGACGTGTTCCTGACCGACCTCAGAAACTATCTGTCGTATAGCGCGGAAATGCTGACCGACATGGAAGTGCACCCCGAACACATGGTGGCCGAGACGCAGCGGCAGGAACGGCAACTCGGCCAATTCAACTCCACGTTTGTCGTGTCGCCGCAAGGCAAGGTACTGGCGGCATCGACATCAGACCGCGCGTTACTGGGCCAGCAGCTGAACAGCGAGGCCGTCAGGCGCGCGCAGGCAACCTTGCTCCCCACGGTCAGCCCTCCGTTCCTGGACCTCAAGAACCGCTGGCTGATCCTGTACACCCACCCTATTTTCTCGGCCGACCACCGCTATCTGGGGTTTCTCGGCGGCACTCTCTACCTGCATGAGCACAACATGCTGGATCACCTGCTGAGCCAGCACTTCTACCGCGGCGACTCCTCTCTTTACGTCATCGATCGCAACGGCACCCTGATCTATCACCCCGACCGCGGCCGGTTGGGACAAAGCGTCTCCAAATCCGACGCGTTCGCCCCCGCCTTGCGGGGCGAAACCGGTGAAATGCGCTTCACCGACGACGACGGCCACGCCTTGCTGACGGGCTATGCGCCAGTGCCCGGCATGGGCTGGAGCATCATCGCGCAACGCCACGTCGACGCCACGTTGCAGCCCCTGGGCGATCTGCTTCTGACCACGGCTCTCCATACCTTGCCCCTGCTGCTGCTTTCCGTGGCTTCCATCTGGCTGCTGTCGCGCTGGATCGCCCGGCCGCTAGGCGAACTGGCCGGCATCGCCAAGCACATGCAGAACGCGGATTCGGCGGATCGCATCCGCGACGTGCGCTCCTGGTACTTTGAAGCCGCGCAACTCAAGCGCGCGCTGCTGGCGGGCCTGTCCTCGATCCATCACAAGATCCGCGACCTGCGCCGTGAAACCACCACGGATACCTTGACGGGCCTCTTGAACCGGCGAGGAATGGACGAGGCGCTGGCGCTGCTGCAAGCCGAGAAGCAACCGGTGGCCGCCGTGGTCATCGACATTGACCACTTCAAGCACATCAATGACCGCTACGGCCACGCGGTGGGAGACCGCGCACTGCAGTCCCTGGCCAAGCTGATGGGCGAAGGTTCGCGCAGCGGCGACACCGTGGCGCGCGCCGGCGGCGAAGAGTTCGTCATGCTGCTGCCCGGCGCCCCCCTGGAAGCCGCCATCGCGCTGGTCGAGCGGCTGCGCCAGCGCATTGCCACGGAGCCGGGCGCCGTCGCCACGCCCCTCACCATTTCGGCAGGCGTGGCGGCCTACCCCGCACATGGCGCGACGCTCGACGCCGTACTACAGCGCGCCGACCAGGCGCTCTACTACGCCAAGAACCATGGCCGCAACGCCGTCTGCGTCGCGGACGACGATGCCCAGGCCGGAGCGCGCCGGGCCTCGCCGGCCTGAGCCCTATTTGCCTTTGGGCTGAGCGGGCGGCGGGGCCTTGGGCGGCACGCGCATCTCCTTCAGCAAGGGGCCGCAGGCATTGTCGTCGGTGGTGCTGGGCGCAACCAGCGCCAACAGCCCGGCGGCCGGCGTCAGCAGTACGCCCAGGGCCACCATGCCCGCGCCACGCGCCGCCAGCGGCAACACATGCACGCCCACGTCCGGCGATCCGAACGTACCACGCACATACAAGGGAGAGCGCAGCGAGAAGATGCGGAAGCCCTTGCTGTCCGGGGTGATGTCCAGGTCCATCTTCTCGTTCTTGAAGTCAGCCGTGCCGGTAATGCTGATCAGCGCGTTCTCGGTGTCGAACACGAACACGCGCGGCGTCATGACGCCGTTCTTCATTTCCAGATCGGCCGCGCCGCAATTGATCTTCACCTCGTCGTCGCCGAACAGCTTGGAGACGACGTAGTTGCCCACGTTGAGCCCCGCGATCTCCATCAGGCTGCGGCTGATGACGCCATCGTTGACCAGCATTTTCACATCGCCCGTCGCCGTGCCCAGCAAGGCGGCCACCGAATTCCCCGCGCCGCTCACCGCCATGTCGCCATTCAGCTCGCCCAGCGTTTTCTGCATGGCGGCTGTGGCGGGAAACAGCTGCTTGAGCCGCAGGCGGCGCGCGCTGATGTCCACGCGCCCGGTCAGGGTCGAGCCGGAGCCGTCCAGCCGTATGGTGGAATTGATGTTGCCGCCGGCCATGCCGAAGCGCAGGGGGTCGAGCGTCAGCTTGCCGTCCTGCAGCACCAGGTGCACGGACAGGTCCGACAGCGGCAGCTTGCTGTCGTGCACGATGCGGCCGGCGTCCAGCGCAACGTCCGCATCCATGTCACGCCAGCGATCCGTGCGGAATGCCTGCGTGGGCAGCACCTTGCCGCCCTTGGGCTTGGCCGGCGCGTCCTTGGCCTTGTCCGTTGCGGCGCCCGCCACCTTGCCCGACGGCACGCCGATCAGCGGCCCCAGGTCCTCCATGCGCAATTGTTTGGAGGAAAGCTTGCCGGTCAGCTTGGGCCGGGGCATACCCAGTGCGAAGCTGATGTCGCCATGCAGATCGCTGTTGCCTACCTTGCCGTTGAAATCCTTGTAGTCGAACACCGCCCCGCCGGGATTGCGCAGCTTGGCCACCAGATGGCCATCAGTGGAATACGGCGGCGTGTCCGGCAGGGTGACGCCCGTCAGCGGGTACAGCTGCGCCATGGACGCGCCCGACAGCTTCAAACGCAGATCCAGCGAGCCAAGATTGACCGGATCGGTCAAGGTCCCCGCGACTGACGCCCGGGTACCGCCGATGGTCACGTCCGCCTGCACAGGAAAAGGCTGGCTGGCGTCCTGCAGGGCAAGCATGCCGCCAACCTTGCCTTCGCCCTTGGTGGCCAGGCCCTTGAACTTGCCGTCCAGCTTCCAGCCGAATACGTAGTCGCGCGGCGACGTCGCGGCGCCACCCTCCGGTGCCGCGAAGGCCGCCCCGGCTACGTCCGCGAACGGCACTGGCTTGCCCAGCGGATCCACCAGCACGGTCAGGTCCGCCTTGAGGACTTCGTCCACCAGCGCCGCGCGGCCCTTGTCAAAGCCGATCTCGTTGATGTCCAGCACCCAGGGCGAAGGCTCGCCGGTTTCTGGCAACGTAAATTCCCAGTTGGCGCGGCCGTCGGCCAGGCGCTGCAAATCGGCGGCGGGTTCGGTCAGCTGGATGCGGCGGATGACCACGCGCTGGCGCAACAGCGGCAGGAGCGCCAGGCTGAACTCGCCGCGCTTGAGGGTTGCGAACTGGGGGGCCTTGGCCCAGGGCACATTGGCCACCGAGATATCGTTGGCAATCACATGCGGCCATGGCACCCAGGCCCGCCAGCTGCCTTCATCGGGCTCGCGAGTCCATTTGACGCTGAGATCGCCGTTGATGGCGAAGGGGCGTCCGATCGCGGCGCTGGCCCGTTCGTTGATGAAGGGCTTGGCGCGGTTCCAGTCGAAGGTGGCGATCACCGCCGCCAAAATCGCCACGAGGAGCGCCGCTCCCCCTACAATCCCGATCGCTATTTTTCCTGAGCGCGTCATGGTTATTATCCTTGGCATTGCGGCCGGCGCACCGCTACCGGCCCTCGTTACCTTTAAGGGTATCGCGGCCCGCAGGGCCAGCCAGGCTTTCCGGCCCCATAATGTGTGCGGATTTTTCCTCGCCCGGCTCTCCAGGCGGCGGCGCCCGGCGCGTGCCAGCCGGGGTTTGCGCAGCATGGCGCGTGCCCAGCCCTGGGACGGCCGGTTACAAACCGAAATGGCTTCCTACGGCGAAATGTGACCCAGACGTCGGCGCCTACTGAATTTTCGACCCCGGTCACGCTCAAATGCCTGAACGACAGACCCCGGCCCCTCTGACCGGGCAGCAGAACAACCTGGAGGCCCGATGCGGCATTCGACCTTGATTTTCGTGGTAGCGGCATTTGCGCTGCTGACGCTCAGCCGCCTGGCGCTGGCCGCCTGGCAGTCCAAGCGCGTGCGCGATGCCGGGGGGCTCCTCCCCCTGCTGCTCGGCGGGCTGCGCATCGACGCGCACCAGATCGCCGTGCTGGCGGCGCTGCCGGCCGTGCTGTCGCCCTTGTTCGGACACATCCCGCTGGCCGCCACGCTGGCCGGCTACTGGTATTTGGTCGCCTTCATCCTGCTGGCCTTCCTGGAAGTGGCCACCCCGCCCTTCATCCTGGAATACGACTCCCGCCCCAACCGCCTGTTCGTCGAATACCTGAAGCATCCGCGCGAAGTCTCCGGCATGCTCTGGCGCGGCTACAAGGGCGCACTGGTGGGCGGTCTGGCCGTCGTGGGCCTCATTGGTTGGGGCGCCTACGGCCTGTTCGGCCACGCCCTGCCCGACGCGCAACTGAGCTGGTGGCAGATGCCGCTAGCCAGTCTGGCGATCCTGGCCATCGTCATCCTGGCCATCCGCGGCACGCTGGGCCACCGCCCGATCAACCCGTCCTCGGTCGCCTATAGCTCGGACGGCATGCTCAACACGCTGGCGTTGAACTCGCTCTATAACGTGTTCTATGCCGTCTACAGCATGAAGAACGAAAAGTCCGCCTCCGCCGTGTACGGCGGCATGGACGACGACAAGATGCACGCGAGGGTGCTGGCCCAGGCCGGCCTGCCCAACCCGCCCGCCAACCCCGACTACCCCAGCCTGCACCGCCAGGTGGCCACCCGCAAAACGGCGCGGCCGCTGAACCTGGTGATCATCCTGGAAGAAAGCCTGGGCGCGCAGTATTGCGCCGGCCTGGGCGGAGCCGACCTGACGCCGGAACTGGACGCCCTGGCGCGCGAAGCCTGGACCTTCACCCGCGCCTATGCCACCGGCACCCGCTCGGTGCGCGGGCTGGAAGCGGTGGTCACGGGCTTTCTGCCCACTCCGGCGCAGGCGGTGCTGAAGCTGCCGCGCTCGCAGCGCGGCTTCTTCTCGCTGGCCGACCTGCTCGGACGCCATGGCTACCATTCGCGCTTCATCTACGGCGGCGAATCGCACTTCGACAACATGAAGGGCTTCTTCCTGGGCAACGGTTTCAAGCAGATCGTGGACCGGCCCGATTTCGTGGACCCGGCCTTCGTCGGCACCTGGGGCGCGTCGGACGAAGACATGTTCAACCAGCTTGACCGGCTGCTGCGCGAAGACGGCGACCAGCCCACCTTCACGCTGGCCTTCAGCGTGTCCAACCATTCGCCCTGGGAGTACCCGGCAGGCCGCATCCAGACCGACGGCAACCCGGCCACCGTGGAAAACACCGTGCGCTACGCCGACTGGGCGCTGGGCCGCTTCTTTGAACGCGCCAAAGCCTCGCCGTACTGGGAGAACACCGTGTTCCTGATAGCGGCGGACCACGATTCCCGCGTCTTCGGCGCCAGCCTGGTGCCCGTGCGCCACTTCCATATTCCGGCCGTGATCCTGGGCGCCGGCATCGAGCCGCGCCGCGACGACCGCCTGATCAGCCAGATCGACCTGGCGCCGACCCTGCTGTCGCTGATAGGCGTGGACACCGAGCACCCGATGATCGGCCACGACCTTACCCGCAGCACGCCAGGCCGGGCGATCATGCAGTACGACAACACCTACGGCTATCTGAAGGAAGACGATCTGCTGGTGATGGCGCCCAACAAGACGCCGCTGCAGTATCGCTACACGGCGCCCGAGGAATACGCACCCGTGCCGCTGGATCCCGAGTTGGCGGCCGAGGCGCTGGCGCATGCGCTGTGGCCCAGCTGGGCCTATCGCGAAGGCCGCTACAGCCTGCCGGAACAGGCTGGCGCATCCTCCGCCTCCGGCGACAAGCCGGCCCTGTGAGTTCCCTGCCCCGCGGCCGCTACGCCGGCCGCTTGAACGCTTTGCGGGCTTTCTCGCTGGCGGCGTGGCAATGGCAATCGGGGCTGTGGTCATTCACCATGCCCACCGACTGCATGAAAGCGTAGACGGTGGTGGGCCCGACAAACTTCCAGCCCAGTTTCTTCAGCGCCTTGGACAAGGCCTCGGATTGCGCCGAGGTCGAAGCGCCGCGGGTCGACGGCGCCCCCTTCGGGGCTTCGAAACGCCACAGGTAGGCGCCCAGCGAGCCTTCGCGCTCGATCATTTCCAACGCGCGGGCGGCATTGTTGATCACGGCTTCGATCTTGCCGCGATGACGCACGATGCCGGCGTCGTCCAGCAGCCTCAACACCTCTTTTTCGCCGAAGCGCGCCACCTTGGCGGGCTCGAAGTTGGCGAAGCCGCGGCGGAAGGCGTCGCGCTTGGACAGGATGGTGCGCCAGCTCAACCCCGACTGGAATCCTTCCAGGCAAAGCTGCTCGAACAGCGCCCGGTCGTCGCCTTCGGGGTAGCCCCATTCAGTGTCGTGGTAGGCCATGTACTCGGCGGACGTGTCCACCCAGCCGCAACGGATCAGACCGTCGGGGGATTCGGTGTTGGCGTTCAAGGCAGGCTCCTGGGCGCTATCGGGGCTACCGATGCTACCGCAGCAACGTCCCCGATAAAAGTCCGCCCATGCGCAAAAAAAGCATGGCGGCCGCCGATCATATCCCGCTACTATTTGCAGCCCTGATCCCGCGCCGGCCCTGTCCGCGCGCATCCCGGCGCTGCACGGGGGGTCTGCATCATGCAGCCCGTTTTGCGAGCCAGCCGGGGCCTGGACAGGTTTTCAGCCTCCCGCGCGCCATGTCCCTGCTAGAGTCCTCTCTTATTTCCTTCGTCTCTCCCGCTGTCCTGGCAGGCGACGACCCGGCCGCCAACCCCTGTCTGGACTGCGGGGCGTGCTGTGCGCATTTCAGGGTGTCGTTCTATTGCGGCGAACTGGCAGGCGAGAACGGCGGCCATGTGCCGGTGGAACTGGTCACCCAGATGAGCCCGCTGCGCGCGTGCATGAAGGGCACGGAAACCGGCGGCGGCCGCTGCATCTCGCTGCGCGGCGAACTCGGCCAGCCCGGCATCCATTGCGCCATCTACGAAAACCGCCCCACGCCGTGCCGGGAATTCGACATCTGGATGCCGGACGGCTCGCCCAATCCGGATTGCCAGCGCCTGCGCCTGGCGCTGGGATTAGCCCCGGTGCCGCCCCGGCCGGACGCCGAGAACGATCCGCAAGGCCCCCTGCACCCCAACCAGCCCGCCGCGGCCTGAGTCGGGTTTCAGCCGGCGCAGGAATGGCCGGCCTGCGCCAGCATCGCCTGCCCGGAGCAGACATCGGCCGCGGGGGCCCGAACCCGCTTGCGCATTCGGACGATGTCGGGGTCCTTGCCCAGGAAGCCCAGCACATTGCGCATCACGCGTTCGCGCTCCTGGTCCACGCAGATCATGTGATAGCTGTCCTCCAGCATCACCACCGTCGACTGGGATATGCGCCGCTCCAGGAAGCGGGCTGAGCGCGGACTGGTCAGCTCGTCCTCTTCCGCATGCATGATCAGAGTCGGGCAGCGCATGCGCTCCAGCCCGCGCCGCACCATGCCGCGCAACCGGTCCACCTGGCGCACGCAAGCCAGCGGCACCCACTGGTAATGGAAACCGTCGCCGCGCGCGAACCCCGCCTTGATGAAGGCGCGCACCAGTTCGCTCTTGACTCCATATGGATCTTCCTCGCGCACGCGAATCCGCCGCCGCAGGCCCGGCAGGCGATACACCAGGTAGCGCACGGCCCGGTACCAGGGCGTGCTCCATCCATCCAGGAACACCGGCGCGGACAGCGACACCAACGCGCCGCGCGTGTGCGATTCGCGCTTGCATAGCTCCACCGCCAGCAGCGCCCCCAGGCACATGCCGATGACATGCAGTACCTCGTATTGCGCACAAAGTTCGCGATAGCGCTGCGTGACCACCGCTATCCAGTCCTCGACCGTCACGTCAAGCAGGTCTTCCGGACAACCGGCATGGCCGGGCAAGGTCACGCCGTGGGGTTCGACCCCGGCGCGCGCCAGCACCTTGTGCATGGCGCCCATGTCGAATTCGGTGCCGCCCAAGCCGTGGATAAGCAGCGCGCCGACGCGTTGCTGGCTCACGGCGCACTCCCGGACGGCGGCAACGCCAATAAAAACAAGTCATTCATGAAACACCCCTGAAGCATGGCGGGCAGGACGAAAAGGCCTGTCCGACCCTGGCGTCATACTAGGCAGGGGGTGTCCGGGAAGATCGGCAAAACTGTCGGAGAACCGTGAAAATCCGTAAAGCCCACGGCCGGGGGGCTGAACTACTCGCGTTCGGCCAGGTAGCGCGTAGGCGTCACGCCGAAGGCGGCGCGGAAGCTGCCGATGAAGGCGCTGGTGCTCTCGTAACCCACCGAGAGGCCGGCCTCGGTGACGGAGCCGCCGCGGCAAAGCAGCTCCAGGGCGCGCAACAAGCGCGCCTGCTGGCGCCATTGCCCCAGCGTGACGCCCGTTTCCTGGCGGAAACGGCGCATCAGCGTGCGCGAGGACATGCTCAGGCGCTGCGCCCACTCATCGATGCCGGCGGTGTCGTCGGGCCGGTCCAGCAGCGTATTGGCCAGATCCTGCAAACGCGGATCGACAGGCATGGGCAACAGCACGGGTTCATGCTCGCGCTGCTTGAGCTCTTCCAGCAGCACGTCGAACAACTGTTCCTGGTAGGCGGGAGACAAGGTCGTGTTCGGCTGGACCGACGTGAAGCGGTCCATCAGGGCTTCGATCAGCCTGGACGCGGGCCAGGAGCGGCAGCGGTCCGGCAGGCGCCCGCAGGCATCGCGGCGCACGTACAGGAAGGACCCGCGCGCCTCGCCGAACCAGCGCGCGCCGTGCTGCACGCCGGGCGGAATCCAGCCCAAACTGCCCGGCATCACCGTCCAAACCTGGGCGCCCGCCTGCACCAGTACCAGCCCCTCGTGCACGAGCACCAGCATGCCCTCGTCATGGACATGAGAGGGTACGGCAATGCCTTTGGATTCACGCCGTCCCTGGACGCTGAACGGCGTCAGCAATACGTCCGGCAGGGGAGGCGCAACGGCCACGTGAAGCATGGTTGGCAGGTTTGAGCTACAGGTTGACGGTTTCCGGTGAGCGGATCCAGTTGGAAATGTACATCATTCTCACCTGGATATCAGCCACGCAAGGAAAACCTCCCATGGACCACTCAAGACTGCGCCATGCCGGCATCAAGGCCACCTTCCCGCGCATGAAGATCCTGGATCTCTTCTATCAGCACGCCGGCCTGCACATGAGCCCGGCCGACATCTACCGCAACCTGCTCTCGGACAGCAGCAACATCGGACTGGCCACCGTTTATCGCGTCATCACGCAACTTGAAGGCGCCGGCCTGCTCAAACGAACTCAGCTCGACGCTCACACCACCGTGTACGAGCTCAACGACAAAGGACACCACGACCATCTGGTCTGCACCGATTGCGGACGGATCCTTGAGTCCAGCGACCCGGCCATGGGCCAGCTGGTCAGGAAGATCGCCAAGCGCAGCGGCTTCCTGCTGGACTCCTACAGCCTGGTGCTTTACGGCCACTGCGGCTGCGGCAAGAACGCCGCCGCCCTTCCTCACGGAGAATTCGAATGAACCACGAACAGTTTTTCTTCCACGACCTGTCCCAGTTTCCCATCGTCACGTCCAGGCATGGCGGCGCGCCCGACGGCTATTCCGCCAGCTGGATACGCGAAATGGAAATGCTGGTAAACAACCCCCAGAGCTTCGTCATGGTCGTGCCCGACATGCGGCAGGAAGCCGGCCAGGCCGACCGCAAGGCCATGATCGAATGGCAGACCGCCAACATGCCGCGCCTGAAGGCCCGCTGCCGGGCATTCATCGCCGTGGAGGGCAATGCCGAGGCGTTGGACAAGATCCGCAAGCGCGGCGAAAAGATGACCCGCGCCTTCGGCGTGCCATTCCTGGCCGTGGCCACCGTCGGCCAGGCGGCGCAATGCGCCCGCGAACTGCTGGGCCAGTCGGGCCCGGGGGGCTTTATCGTCGACTAGAAGGGCCCGTCGATTTAAGAGTTGGCCGCCAGCGCCGTTGTCCATTGATGTCAGGGCGCTGGTACCCGCCGGGTTGCGCGCCCCTTCAACCCCAGGACCGGCCGCCCAGCATGAATCGCGCACTCGCCTGCATTTTTTGCCAATCGACGCTTGCGCAAGGCGCCCCGCTGCTCGAACAGAACGGTGCAGCCATCTGCAAGGCCTGTGCCGACAGCTTCTCGGCCCGGTTCTCCGAACGCGCCTGGACCATGGCGGCCAGCCTGCAGGAACAGCTCGACGTGCTGCTGGACGAAAGCCGGCGCGCCCTGGCCCATAGCGAATTGATGGCGGAGCGCGCCCGCAGCTGCGGCCTGAACCTGCACGATCTGTCGGCCATGCCGGCGCGCACCCTGTCCTGAAATCCCCGCGGTCAGCGCCCTCCTCCTGCGATTTGCACACATTGGTCGATGGCGCCGAACGGCGCATCGCCATCCGGTCCGCGCGCCAGGATGCGCACGCGATCGCCATGCCGCAGGTAGGGCGGCAGCCGCGCTTCCGGCACTCCGTCGAGCTGCGCGCGAACCCGCGCTTCGGTAATGCAGGCGCTGCCCGCGCCCGGATCCGCATTGCTGATGGTCCCCGCGCCGACGATGCTGCCTGCCGCCAGGCTGCGCGTCCTGGCAAGGTGCGCGATGATCTGTGCGAAGTTGAAGACGATCTCGCTATTGGCGTGAGGCTCGCCGAAGCGCTCGCCGTTGATCTCGATGCGCACGGGCAGGTCCAGCATGCAATCCTTCCAGGCGGCGCCCAGCGCGTCCGGCGTCACCGCGATGGGCGCAAAGCTGGTCGCCGGCTTGCTCTGGTAGAACCCAAAGCCCTTGGAGAGCTCACCCGGAATCAGCCCGCGCAGTGACACGTCGTTGAGCAGGACCACCAGCGCGATCAAATCGGCGGCCCGGGCGGCATCGGTGCCCATGGGCACATCCTTGGTGATCACGGCGACCTCGGCTTCCAGGTCGACCTGATGGGCCTCGTCGATCGCCACGATGGCGTCCTGCGGCCCGATCATCACGTCCGACCCGCCCTGGTACACCAGCGGCTCCTCTTCGTAGCGCGGCGGGATGGGCTCCCGGCGCCACTGGTAGATCAAGCGCGCATGATTGCGGTAGACGGAGGCATCCGCCCACTGATAGGCCCGTGGCAACGGGGCCATGCACTGGCTGGCGTCGAACGCGCCCGCGCCCGCCCACTCGGCGGCGTCGAGCTCCTGCGCGCGGCGGGCGAGCTGCGGCGCCAGCGCATCCCAATCATCCAGCAGGGTTTGCAGCGTAGCGGCGCAGCTCCCCGCGGATATCCATCGCAGGCCCGACGGGCTCACCAGCATCAGCTCGCCGTCACGCGCGCCGTTCCTGCGCGTCGCCACGCGCAATGGCAAGGCAGGCTTGGTCATGCCAGTCTCCCCGGCGCCGCCGCGGCGCCTCGCTTGTCCTCGGTCCAGCGGTCCAGCGCCGCGCGGGCCTCCCGCACATAGCCCTCGACGACTTCGGGCGCGGCCACTTCGACCGTCAGCTCCAGCCGCAGACCGTTGGGATCGAAGAAATAGATCGATTCGATGTAGCTGTCGTGGTCCGTAACGCCGACCACTTCCACGCCATGGGCCTCCAGCCGCGCCTTCATGGCAAGCAGATCGTCGCGCTGCGGCACCCGCAGGGCTATGTGATTGACCCACCCGGGCGTGTTCGGCGATGGCAGCGCCGCGGTCTGGTCGCCCAGGTCGAAAAACGCGATGCAGGAGCCGTCCCGCATGCGGAAAAAAATATGCACATAGGGGCAGAATTCACCGGTGCTGGGCACGGAGTCCTTCTTGATGACATGCACCAGCGGCAAGCCCAACAGGTCTTCGTAGAAGCGTCGGGTCTCCTCGGCATCCCGGCAGCGCCAGGCGAAGTGATGCAGTCCCTGCACGGGACGAGCGGCGGTATGGTCCATGCGATTCCTCAATCGAGCGAGATCTTGTTGGCGCGGATGACTTCGCCCCAGCGCGCCGATTCGGCGCGCGCCAGAGTCCTGAATTCATCAGGCGTTCCGGGCAGCGGCTCGAAGCCGAACTCGGCAAAGCGTTTCACCACGGCGGGATTGGCCAGCGCCGCATTCAGCTCCTGGTTCAGGCGCGCGACCGCTGGCGCCGGCATGCCCTTGGGGCCGAGCATGCCCTGGAACGCGAACACTTCGGCGTCCGGCACGCCCAGTTCGGCCAGCGTCGGCACATCCGGCAGCAGCGGCGAACGGGCCTGCGAGCCGATGGCCAGCGGCCGCACCTTGCCGGCCTTGATGATGGACGCGCCCGAAGCCAGGTCCAGGAACATCACCGGCACCTGCCCGCCCATCACGTCCTGCATGGCGGGCGCAGCGCCGCGGTAAGGCACGTGGGTCAGACGGGCGCCGGTCCGGCTCTGGAACAGCTCCATGGCCAGATGATGCGGCGAGCCGTTGCCGACCGAGGCGTAGTCCACCTTGCCCGGCTCGGCCTGCACGCGCGCCATGAACGTCTTGAAGTCCGCAGCCGGAAACGCCGGATTCACCACCAGCACCAGCGGAAACTTGCCGATGGCCCCGATATAGGTGAAGTCCTTTTCCGGACTGAAGGCCAGCTTGCGGAACAGGTGCTCGTTAAAGGCCAGCACGCCGTTGTCCGCCGACATGACGGTGTAGCCGTCGGGCTTGGCGTTGGCGACCTGCTCCGCGCCGATATTGGTCGCGGCCCCCGGCCGGTTGTCGATGATGATCTGCTGGCCCAGCGCGGCGCGCATGGACTCGGCCAGCGTGCGCGCGAGGTTGTCGGTGCCTCCGCCCGCGGGATACGGCACCACCCACTTGATCAGTTGGTCGGGATACTTGCCCTGGGCGCGGGCCAGCGGTGTGGCTGCGGCCAGGGCCGAGGCCCCCAGCGCCGCGAGGAAATGGCGTCGGTTCAAGTCTGTCTCCTTTGGAATGGTCGTCGCCGGTCAGTCGGCTGAAAGCGAAGGATTGGGCAGGTCAAGCAAGGCGTGCTCGATGGCGTCCAGGCAACGCTGCTCGTCCTGGACCTGCTCGAACAACAGCAGGGCCAGGCGCGCCAGAAACAAGGACTCACGCCCGCGCCCAGCGGTCGCGATGGCGTTGCTGCAGCGGGCATAGATACGGTCCTGGACCGCGGCGTCGACAATCATTGAATGGCTCCTTGCGCCCCGCAGGCGCGTTCGATGGCGGACAGCACGGTATCCAGCGATGGCGAACGCCACCGGCCGCAGACATGGCCGTCGGGCCGCAACAGATAGGCCATGCCGGCCTGCGGCGACTCCGCGTGCGCCGCAGGCGCGGCACAACGGCAAGGCAGAAACCGCCACGCAGGCGAAGCCGTCAGCGCTTCCAGCGCCTCCTGTTCCGGCCAGCCGCCGAACGCCAACAAAGTGAAACTGCCAGGCGTCAGCAGATCGGTCAGGTGCCCGCCGCCCGCCGTCCCGCCGTCCGTCAGCGGCGCGCCTGGCGCCCAATCGCCCCCGCCCTCGTCATCCGTCGACAAGGGCGATCCCGCATAGGCGATGGCTCGCGTCTGCCGCGGATTGACCAAGCGCGCGATGCCCGGATGCCGGCCCGCCAGCGACAGGCAGGCCTCGCGCATCAGATCGAAGCCGCGATGCGGCGGCGACATGAACTCGGTACTGCGCATGGCGTTCTCGGCATTGATGTGGAACGCCTGCCGCCGTTCGCCGCAATAGCTGTCCAGCAGAGCATCCGCGCCCTTGCCTTGCAGCACGGCCGCCAGCTTCCAGACCAGGTTGTCGGCATCGTCGAAACCTGAATTCAAGCCGCGCACGCCGAAAATCGGCATGGCATGCGCGGCGTTGCCAGCGAACAGGATGCGGCCATGCCGATAGGCATCCAGCGTCATCGCGCCCGCGCGGTACACCGAAGTCCACACCGGCGTCCAGGGCAGATGTCCTTCGCCGATGGCGTCCAGATGCGTCTGCACGAATGCCTGCACCTGATCCGGCTGCAAGGCTTGCGCGGCATCCGCGCCGGCCGCCAGTTGATAGTCCACCCGCCAGATGTTGTCCGGCTGGCGATGCATCAGGATGGTGGTCCCGCGCGCCCAGGGCGGGTCGAACCAGGCGCGGCGCTCCGCAGGATGGTCGCTGGCGAGCTCGATATCGACGATCGCGTAGCGGCCTTGATAGCCCGTACCCTTCAGTTCCAGACCCAGGCTGGAGCGTATGAAGCTCTGGCCACCATCGCAGGCCAGCAGCCAGTCGGCGCGCGTCTCGTAGCTGCCAAGCGGATTTTCGACCCGCACGCTCACGCCCCCGGCGTCGGGACGGCATTCGACCACCTTGCTGGCCCAGCGAATATCCACCCGCCCCGGGAAGCGGCCATTGATGTCGTCGATGGCGTCCAGCAGGAACTGTTCGATGTAGTACTGCTGCAGATTGATCATCGGCGGGTACTTGTCGCCCGGCGTCGACGGCATGTCGAACACCAGCACCTCCTCGGTGCCGTAAAAGCTGCGGCCCCGAGTCCAGGCCAGGCCTTTTTCCATGAAGGCCGGCGCCACGCCCAGGCGGTCCAGGATTTCCAGGCTGCGCCGCGAAATACAGGCCGCCCGGCTGCCCTCGCAGACCGAGTCGTCGGCCTCGATCACCACGCTGTCCAGGCCCAGTCGGGCCAGACCCAGCGCGGCCGCCAGCCCCACCGGACCGCCGCCCGCAATCAGCACGCGATGATGCCGGGCCTCACCGCCTTCCGCGTTGAGCCGGGGCAGCGACGGCGGGTAGCGCCGGTACTCGAAGGGTCCGATTCTTTCCAAGGGCATGCGCAAGTCCTGAACGTGTCATCAAAAAAAGGCCGTATTGGCTTGCGTCATATTCTGCGGGGCCGGACTGGTTAATATGTCCTAATTAATCAGGACAGACTAACCCGCTATGAAATTGCTGCCGCTGCCGCCGCGGCCCCTTCCTCCCGGCCAGGCGCTGAGCATTGCACTGATGAATGCAATCGGCGCCGAAAACTTCGCCGCCGGGGTGCTGGACGCGCTGGGCACCACCTTGCCCGCCAGTCATTGCACGGTGTTTGCGCTGCGCAGCAGCGGGCGTGTGGAAGCCGTTTCGAGCGCCAGCGCCATCGGTGAAGTCGCAACGCTGACCGCCATCGAATACATGCGCCTGGGCTTCGACAAGCAGGACTCCAACATGATCTGGCTGTCCCGGCGCAAACCCGCCAAAGCGCGCCAACTCTGGATCGGGCATCAATTCGCCGAAGAGGTCGCCGATGCCCACTACCGCCGCGTCTGCTATGACGAGCCCGGCATACGCGAACGCATGTCGCTGCTGGCCGTGTTCCCTGACGGCTACCGGGTGGCGGTCAGTCTGCACCGGAACTTTTCGTATCCGGACTACGGTCCCAAGGACTTCGAGCGCATGTCGCAACACGCGTCGCTGATCGCGGCGGCAGTCATGCGCCATGTCCAGGTGACCCGGCGCGCGCCCGCGGACCAGCCGCTGCAGGTACAACTCTTGACCAAGCTATCGGGCCGCGAACGGCAACTGATCACGCATGTGCTCGACGGACTGACCACCAAGGAAGCAGCCCTGGAAATGGGCGTGTCCGAGACCACTGCCCTGACCTATCGCTACCGGGCCTTCCAGCATCTGGGCGTGCGCAACCATCGGGAGCTCATGGCGCTGCTGGGCGCGAGCCTTCCCAAGCGCGGCAGGCCGGCGCGCTGACCCAACTTCCGGGCGACAGCCGGCATCACGGCAGGGCCAGTCCCGCGGAGTCCATGAGACCTGATTTTTGCGCGCTGGACCGCCCTTCCTTGGACGCTGCGAACATGGAGTCCCGTGTGGCGATCAGGCAATCGATGAAGCACTCGGCGGCCGGCGTGGGCGGCGACTCCTTTTTTGCCAGGATCGAAATGCGGGCAGAAGGCAACTCATGCGCCAACGGCATCATGCGCATGTTCGCCGGCAGGAGGTCATGCTCGAACAAAGGGCGTACGAAAATGCCCAGCGCATCGCTTTTTGCCATGATGGCCAACGCCACTGCCACCGAATGGCAGGAAATGGTGTCGCGCGGCAAAGACAGGCCGTGCGCGGCGAAAGCCAGCCTCAGCAGGTTTGTGGGGGCTTCCGGGTTGCCCGGCACGAGCCAGGGCGCGTCATGCAACTCAGCCAGGCTGCGCGCCTTGCGCAGCGGATGCCCCAGACGCGCGCCGACCGCGAGCGGCAGCGTGAACAGCGGACGATGCGCGAAACCGTCGATGATCTCGCCGTCGTACTCGGTTTGCACCAGAAAATCGTAGCGTCCGGACTCCAGCTGCTCATGGCTGTAAGGCGGCGCCACTTCATTGAACGAAACCGCCACGCGCGGCATGCGCGCGCGGAATGCAACCAGCGCGTCCGGCACGACGACCAGCGCCGCCGAACTCACGGCCAGGTTCAACGTACCGCCTTCACCATCGCGCATCTGACCGATTTCCTCACGCGCGCGGCGGGTCTCCTGCAGGATGACGATGGCCCGTTTGTACAGCGCCTCGCCGTAGGTAGTCAGCTCCACACCCTTGACGCTGCGGCGCACGAGATCGACCCCCACGGTCTGTTCGAGTTCGCGCAAGCTGCGGGTCGCGGCGGGCTGCGTCACGGAGAGCGCTCGCGCCGCGGCGCGGATGCTGCCGTGCTCGGCGATCAACGCGAAGGCGCGCAATTGGCGTAGGTTCATGCGTTCGGCTCCGGCGGACTTTTGCGGAATACAAAAGGACAGATCACTGCGCGCAACTTCGGTTTTTCATTCTATGGCAACCATATAGCAGCGGCGCACAGATGTGCTCGCGCGGAATTCACCGGCAGCCTGCGGCAGGAACGCCGCCACCGGCGCGGCCACCATTCATGCAAGGCACGATTCGCCCCCGGGGTATATGCGCAGGACTTTCCAGGTCACCCGCCCTATAAGGAAAAGTATTCATTAGAACGCAAATCCTGTCTTTTTCTTATTTCAAGGCGTCCTTATAGTGCCTCTCAAAGAAGGGGGGCCGAGACCAGGATGCACAGACCGTGCCCCCCCCGAGAGACACCAGGGAAAACCATGCCTTCCGATCGGCGTGGCCGCCCCATGACGACACTGACGCGCCTGTGGCGTGACGCCCCGAATCTGAATCGCCATTCCATGTTGGCGACCGGATCAAAACACTGGGGGAAAGGGAGGCTGCTCTATATAAAAAAGTGTTCACCAAATCGAATTTTCTTTCTTTTTCTTATCCAAGGGCATCCGTATAGTGCCCTTCGAGAGGCGAGCCCAAGGCCCGGGACCACGGATCGGCGCACCTCTCACCAGACACCAGGGGAAACCATGTCTATCGCAATCGCAGCGACCGCGTCCAACGCGCTCCACACGCCGTCCATGCGCCGGCGCGTCATCGCTGGCACCACCATCGGCAACGCACTTGAATTCTTCGATTTCACCGTTTTCACCTTTCTGATGCTGGTGCTCGGCCCGCTGTTCTTCCCGGCCGCCTCGGGCTACGGCCAATTGCTATTGACCACCGCCACCTTTGGCGTCGGATTCCTGATGCGCCCCGTGGGCGGCATGCTCATCGGCTCCTATGCCGACCGCCACGGCCGCCGTGCGGCCATGACGCTGACGCTGTGGATGATGGGCCTGGGCTGTGCCTTGATCGCCGTGGCCCCCACGTATGCGCAAATGGGCATGGTCGGCCCGGTCATGATGGTGCTGGCCCGACTGATCCAGGGCTTCGCCGCGGGCGGCGAGGTCGGCGCCTCCACCACCCTGCTGGTTGAACATGCGCCACGAGGCAAGCGCGCCTTCTATTCCAGTTGGCAGTTCGGCAGCCAGTCGCTGGGCGTAATGCTTGGCGCACTGGTCGTGACGCTGCTGACCATGGGGCTGACAACGGAACAGATGCAGGCCTGGGGCTGGCGCGTGCCATTCGTGATCGGCATCCTGACCGTGCCCGTGGGCGCCTACATCCGCCGGAACCTCGAAGAAACGCTGACCAGCTCACCTCAAAACACCGGCAAACCGCAACGCGCGACCGCGCACCGCGCCACCACTCACCAACCTTTGCGCCGCGTCTTCGCCGACTACAAGGTCACCATACTCAAGGGCATCCTGTTGCTCATCGGCGGCATGGTCAGCACGCAGATCCTCAGCTTCTACATGCCAGCCTATGCCAACCGGGAATTGGGCTTGCCGGCGACGTCCACTCTGTCGGCAAGCGTCGTGTTCGGCGCTGTCGGCTTCCTGATTGCGCCATTTGTCGGCATGCTTGCGGACCGCTATGGCCGCAAGCGCGTGATCTTCTGGTCGCGTCTGGCGACCCTGATCGTCCTGCTGCCCTGCTTCCAGTGGCTGATGACCGCACCCAGCACCGAACGGCTGATGTTGCTCGTCGCCCTGTTTGCGGTACTGGTGGCGCTGCAGTCGGCGCCGGCATTCACGATGCTTCCCGAACTCTTCCCCAAGGCCGTACGCACGACGGGCATGTCGGTCGTGTACGGACTGGGCATCTCCGTGTTCGGCGGCTTCGCGCAGTTCTTCGTGACCTGGCTGCTGCACGTTACCGGCAACTCCATGGCGCCGGCGTGGTTCCTGATGGTGGCGATAGCTCTTTCAACAGTGGTGCTGTTCTGGATCGACGACCGCACCCACGACGACATCGACGCTCAGGAGGCCTGATGCAGCTCGGTTCCAGCTACTTCTCGCGCAGCTACGAAGAGGCTCGCCACCGTTTCGTGCTCGCGGCCAAACCACTGGCCACGCACTTTCACTCCTACGTCATCGAACCCGCGGGCCGCGCAGGCGAAGCGTTGGCAACCGATGTCGCGTTGATCGGCCCACCGGACGCGGAACGGCTGTTGATCATGACCTCCGCCACGCATGGCGTGGAAGGCTTTTGCGGCTCGGGCTGCCAATTGGCCCTGCTGGACGACGCCGCCATGCTGGAACGCGCCCGCAGGGCCGGTGTGGCGTTGCTGCTCGTGCACGCAATCAACCCTTACGGGTTCTCCTGGCTGGCGCGTACGAACGAAGACAATGTCGACCTGAATCGCAATGACCAGATCTTCGACGGTCGCCCCCTGCCGCAGAACCCTGGATATGCCGAAGTACATGATCTGCTGCTGCCCAAGGAATGGCCGCCCGCCCCGTCGAACATCGCGCGAATCGAAGCCTACATCGCCGAGCACGGCCGGGCGGCTTTTGCCCAGGTCGTGACCCGCGGACAGTACACGCACGCCGACGGCCTGTTCTACGGCGGCAACCACACCACTGCGTCGCTACTGAATCTGCGCCATATCCTGCAACAGCACGGCAGTCGCAGCAAGCATATCGGCTGGATCGACGTGCATACAGGATTGGGGCCTCGCGGTCACGGCGAGAAAATCTACGCGGGCCGCCGCGACGCTGCCGCGGTCGCCAGGGCCCGCCAATGGTGGGGCAGCGATATCGCCGTTCCCTACGAAGGCAGTTCCGCATCGGTGGACATTACCGGCCAGTTGGCGGGCCTGATCTACCAGACTTGTCCGGACGCCTTGCACACGCCGATGGCGCTGGAATTCGGCACCGTTCCCCTTGACGCCATGATCGAAGCGCTGCGCGGCCGCAACTGGCTGCTTGCCCATCCAGAGGCCGACGACGCCAAGCGCGACGCCATCCTGAGCGCCACGCTGGATGCGTTCTACTGCAACGCCGCCGATTGGCACGGCATGATCCTGGGCCAAAGCCGCGTGGCCGTTCTGCAAGCCCTGTCCGGCTTACAGGAGGCCTGATGCTAACCAGCGCGAGCTACTTTTCCCGCAGCTACGCCCAGGCGCGCGAGCGTTTTGCGCAGGCGGCCAGGCCGCTCGCCGATTCGTTCCACTCCTATGGCATCGACCAGACCGGCAGCGAAGGCGAGGCATTGAGCACCGATGTCGCCTACATCGGCGACCCCGACGCCGATCGGATTCTCATCATGACATCCGCCGTGCTGGGAGTGGAAGGATTCTGCGGCTCCGGGTGCCAGCTCGCGCTGCTCGACGATACCGTCATGCTGGCCCGCGCACGAGAGGCCGGCGTGGCCTTGCTGCTGGTGCATGCGGTCAATCCTTACGGCTATTCCTGGATCGCCCGGACGGACGAGTACAACATCGACCTGAACCGCAACGGACTGCCCTTCGACGGACGACCGCTACCGGCAAACCCCGAATACGCAAGGCTGCACGACCTGCTGCTGCCCGAGGAATGGCCCCCCACAGAATCCAACCAGCAACTGATCGCCCAGTACATCGCCGAACACGGGCAGTCCACATTCGCGCAAGCGGTCTCGCGGGGCCAGTATTCGCACGCCAACGGCCTGTTCTATGGCGGTGACCGTCCGGCGGCATCGCTGCAAAACCTGCGCCGTATCCTGCACGAGCATGCGCGTACGCGTACCCATATCGGCTGGATCGACGTGCACACCGGTTGGGGACCGCGCGGCCACGGCGAAAAACTCTACGCCGGCCGCCACGACGACGCCGAAGTGGCGCGCGCACGCCAGTGGTGGGGAAGCGACATCACCGTTCCCTATCAAGGCAACTCGGTGTCGGTAGATATCTCCGGCCAGCTTGCCGATCTGATTTATCAGGCCTGTCCTTTGTCGCTGCCGACGTCCATGGCCATTGTTTTCGGGGCTGTCCGTTTCGACGCCATGGTGCATGCGTTGTGCGGCAGGAACTGGCTGCACGCGCACCCCGAAGCGCCGGACGAATTGCGGCGGACCATCCTGCAGACCACGCTGGACGCGTTCTATTGCAACGAGGCGAATTGGCACGGCATGGTGCTGGGACAAACCCGGGTTGCAGTGCTACAGGCGCTACGCGGCTTGCAGGTAGCTTGACGCAATGAGTCAAAGCGATTGCTCGGGGTGTACGCGCTCATGGTTTGAAAGGAATTGACTTCGTCTCAGGATACGGGGGGTGCATAACATGGATCGGTTGGGCTTTACGGAAGAACAGATCAGGCATGCGTTGAGACAGGCGACGCTTGGCACGCCGATGTCTGACATCTGCAAGCGCATGGGCGTGAGCGTAGCGATTTTCCACGAGTGGAAGACGCATTACGACGGGCTTGCGTCCTCTGAACTGAAGTTGCTGAACAAGCTGGAAAGCGAGTGCAACCGGCTTGAACGCCTGATCGCCATCCTGGCGCTCAACAAAGTGATACTGCAGGACACGCTCGGAGCCAAGGAGTGAATCGCGCGCGACGCGGCAAGTCTGCCGCTATCCCTCCCGCCTGTTGAAATCTCTTCGTCCGCACCGTTCTTTTGAAATCCCTGAACCGCTACACGGTGGCCTATGTCATCGGCGTGCTCATCCCGGTCAGCGCGCTGATAGGCATTCAACTTACGCATAGCTGGCGGGCCCACGCGGCGGCGCGCGATGCCATGTCGAGCCTGGGCGTCGTCCAGGGCACGCTGGAGGCGATGGCTACCGTCCTGATGGAACGCGGTTCGATGAATGCGGCGCTGATTGAAGGCCAGCCGGTATCCGAGGCCAGACAGCAAGAACTACAACTCGCGCGCAACGCCAGCGACAACAGAATTGCCGAGCTGCTGGAACTGCACCGAACCCGCAGCTGCGACAGTTGCAGGGATGTCCGAGCCACCATCCAGCACATCGCGCGGACCCTGGTCCAACACCGCGCCGCCGCAGATCGGCTCATCGCCAGGCCGCGTGCGCTGATCAGCGCGCAAGAGCTGAATGACGTGGTGGTCATCATGGCCGGGCTCATTCCCGCTCTCGAGGAAACCGCGCTCGACAACTCGGCCGTCGTGATCCGACATGAAGTGGAAAGCCCCGGCCTCATGACCATTGCCATGCTTGCAGCAGGCCTGCGCGAACAAGCCGGCCTGCTGGGATCCTCCTTCATGCCCGCACAGGTTCAGCGTCGCCCTCTCAGTGACTTGGAAACGCAACGCATCGAACAGCAGCTTGGACGCGTTTCGCAATTGCGTGCGTTGCTTGAAGTACAGCTTTCCACCCATGCGGACCTCGAGACGCGCGCGTATCCCCGAGTTCAGTTTGAGTATTTTGGCGCAGGCCTGGAGTACATCGAAACCTTGCGCCACACGCCGCCTTCAAGCGCGGACTCGCCCAGTCCGCAGGCGGGCACGCAGGAGCGTTATGTTCCGCTGATGCAATCCATCGTCGACTTCCGCGATGAAGTGCTGAGCGTATTGGAAAAGCTCCTGGAACGGCAACGCGTCAACGCGGTGACGGAACTGGTCACGACCACAGCGGTCGCCATCGTGCTGTTGCTGGCCGCCACCTGGGGATTCACCAAGTTCCGCTGGCGTCTGATACGACCGTTCGTCGTGGCCACCGAAATCATCAACTCCATCAATGACAACGCCCCCGCGCCAATCTCCGGCGCCGGCTATCGGAAGGAAGTCCGCGGCCTGTTCGACGCCATTCAGAGATTGAAGGAGGACGCCATCGCCAAGTCCCGGACAGAGCATGAACGCGAGCGGCTCATCGCCGATCTGGCGACCTTGGCGGAGACAGACTTCCTCACGGGGCTGCTCAACCGTCGCGCATTTCACGTCCGCGCCGTAGCCTTGTGCGCAAGCCTGCATGAGCCGGAACAGATGCTGACTTTGATCGTCTTCGACATCGATCATTTCAAGCGGATCAACGATTCCTACGGCCACGCCGGCGGCGACAACGTGCTGGTGGCGGTGGCCCAGGCATGCCATCAGACATGGCGGCGCACCGACATCGTTGCGCGCATCGGCGGCGAAGAATTCGCGGTGCTATGCACGGTTCCCAGCATGGCGCAAGCAAGCGCAATGGCGCAGAGCATGCGCCGCCGCATCGAACGCCTGACGGTCCCTGCCGACGGCAGGACCATAACGTCGATCACCAGCAGCTTTGGCGTGGTCTGCGCGCGGGCAGATGAAATCAGCGATATCGACGCGTTGCTGAAGCAAGCGGACGCACTGCTCTATCGCGCCAAGGCCTCTGGCCGCAACTGTGTCATCACGCAGTCCGACAACCCGGCGCGATAAATCGATGGATGGCTTTCACCTGCGCCGCGCGGGCTTGCGCGGCGTGATCTACGGTCGCCCACAAAATAGGAAAAAGTGCTTGGCGGAACAAAATTTCTGTCTTTTGTCGCGCGCAGCGCGTCCGTATAGTCCGGACAGCGTGAACCGAATACAGAGATTCCATTTTTGAAAGCGAAATTGAAATGAAGCCATCAAAGCTGAAGATGCGTACTCGCCTTGCCATGGGTTTTGCGATGATCATGGTGGCGCTGCTGGTGTCCGGCGTTCTCGGCGCGTTTGGCATCCGGGCGTTGGAGCAGGATGTCTATCAGATCACCTCGATCAACAACGAACAGCGGCGCCTGGCGATCGACATGCGCTACCAAGTCCAGGAACAGGCCATCGCGATCCGCAACATTCTGCTCCTCACGGATCCGTCGGTGCTGAAGGCCGAATTACTGCGGGCAAATGAAGCGGAGAAACTCTACAACGAATCTCGAGACAAGCTGGGCGGCATGTTCTTTAGCCGCTCTGGCACCACCAACGACGAAAGGCGTCTGTTCGCCGCCGCCGGCGTTGCACAACAAGACATGCGTTCGCAGTTCGTGCGTGTCATGGAAGAAGGATTGAACGGCGACCGCCAGAACGCGCAACATCTGCTGGAAGAGGAACTGCGGCCCAAGCAACGCGTGCTCCAGGAAACGCTTTCCACACTCGCGGCGCTCGAAACGCAGATCAACGACGCACGCGCGGCGGATACCCGAACGTTCGCGAACCAGTTGCAATGGGCTGTAGGAACGACCGTCATGATCGCGCTGCTACTTGGGGTGCTTGCTGGCTGTCTCACGGCGCGCAGCATCCTGCGCCAGCTGGGTGGCGATCCCGGCGATGCACAAGTCCTGGCGGTAAGCATCGCGGATGGCGATCTGACCAGCCGACTGCAGCTCGATTCCCGCTATGACCACAGCTTGATGCATGGTCTGGAATCCATGCGATCACGTCTATCCAGAATCGTCGATGCAATCAAATCGTCGGCTTCGTCGATTTCGACGGCTGCTGGTCAGATTGCCCAAGGCAATGCAGACCTGTCGCACCGTACCGAGGAGCAGGCCGCCTCTCTGGAAGAGACAGCCGCCAGCATCGAACAGCTGACGTCCACCGTGCGACTGAATCAAGACAACGCGGCAAGCGGAGACGAAGTAGCCATTGAAGGAGCCAAGGCAGCCGAGAAAGCTGGCAGCGTGGTGTCCGAGATGCTCGCAGCCATGACAGAGATTTCCGCCAACTCCGAAAAGGTCGCTCAGATCGTGTCGCTGATCGAGAGCATTGCATTTCAGACGAACATACTTGCGTTGAACGCTGCGGTGGAAGCCGCCAGGGCCGGGGATCAAGGCCGCGGCTTCGCCGTGGTCGCCGGCGAGGTCCGGGCGCTGGCTCAACGCAGCGCCACATCCGCAAGGGAAATCAAAGACCTGATCGAGACCTCCACTTCCGTGGTCCAGGCCGGACGGGATCTCGCCGCGCGGGCTGGCCGGGACATGGAGAACGTCGTGACCTCGGTGATGCGCATGAAGACAATAACAGGAGAGATCGCCACCGCGTCGCGCGAACAAGCCATCGGTATTGAACAGGTCAACGTCGCCATCGCGCAACTGGACTCCGTGACACAGCAGAACGCGGCATTGGTCGAGGAATCAGCTGCCGCGGCGCATTCCATGGCGGAACAGGCGCGCGACCTGCTGCATGCGGTCGAAGTGTTCAAGACGGCATCGTCCCAGCCCCCGCGGCATGTGCCGATGGCGGAGCCGACCCTCATCGCGTTTGCGGCCTCTACGTAAGAGAGCAACACGAATGGACCGGCTGCAACGCGCGCCGGTCCAGCAGCGGCTTCAACCCGGCCACAAGCCGAGTCCATAGCCAGGTCATGAACCACAATGATCAAGAAGCAAGAAAAACGCCGCTAGAAATAGCGGCGTTTTTCTTGAGTACAGCAATGCTTGGACAGCCATTGCTTTGTACGAGAATTGGGGTGGTGGGTTGTGCGAGACTCGAACTCGCGACCAACGGATTAAAAGTCCGCTGCTCTACCGACTGAGCTAACAACCCGACCGAAGCCAGAAATTATGGCCGATTTGGCGCCGTTTGTCAAAATTCCATGCAAGGCCCTAGCCCATAACTTCCACCGAGCAACAAAAAACGGCCGCTCGCGGCGGCCGTTCCTGGAGCTGGCGGTGCTGGGCTTACCAGGCGGCCACCACCGCGCCCTTGTACTTGGTCTCGATGAACTGCTTCACGGCCGGGCTGTGATAGATGGCGATCAGCTTGGCGAACTCGGGACGGTCCTTGTCCTTTTCACGCACGACCAGCACATTGGCGTACGGCGAGTCGGGCGATTCCTGGGCGATGGCGTCCTTGGCGGGATTCAGGCCAGCTTCCAGCGCAAAGTTGGTATTCACGGCCGACGCATCGGTGTCATCCAGCGAGCGCGGCAACTGAGCAGCGTCGAGTTCGATGAAGCGCAGTTTCTTGGGGTTCTCGACCACGTCGATCGGGGTCGCCTTCAGGCCGACATCGGGACGCAGCTTGATCAAGCCGTTGGCCTGCAGCAACAGCAGGGCGCGGCCGCCATTGGTCGGATCGTTCGGCAGCGCAATGCGGGCGCCTTCCTTCAGCTCGGACAGCGACTTGATCTTCTTGCTGTAGATGCCGATGGGGAAAATCACCGTCTTGGCGATGCTGACCAGCTTGTAGCCGCGGTCGGCGTTGGCGTTGTCCAGATAGGGCTGGTGCTGGTAGCTGTTGGCGTCGAGGTCGCCCGAGGACAGCGCGACGTTGGGCTGCACGTAGTCGGTGAATTCGATGACCTGGATGTTCAGGCCCTGCTTGGCGGCTTCCTGCTTCACCACATCAAAGATCTGGGCGTGCGGGCCGGCGGTCACGCCGATCTTCAGCGGCTTGTCCTGGGCCAGCGCGGGCTGGGCGAAAACGGCGGCGCCGAGTGCGAACGCGGCCAGCGACTTCAAAACCTTGATGCTCATGTTGCAGTATCCCGAATGTCGGAAGTGAGGAGAAATGGATGCGGCGCCGGCAGGATCAGCGATGCGAGATGCGGCGCACGTAACGGTCGCCCAGGCTCTGGATCACCTGGACCAGGACGATCAGCACGATGACGACTGCGGCCATCACGTCGGACTGGAAGCGCTGGTAGCCGTAGCGGATGGCCAGGTCGCCCAGGCCGCCTCCGCCGATGGCGCCGGCCATGGCCGAATAACCGATCAGGCTGACGACAGTGACGACCGTGGCTGCGATGAGGCCGGGCAAGGATTCGGGCAGCAGCACCTTCATGATGATCTGCATGGGCGACGCGCCCATGGCGCGCGCCGCGGTAATCAGCCCCGGGTCGACTTCGCGCATGGCGTTTTCGGCGATGCGGGCCATGAACGGAATCGCGGCGACCGACAAGGGCACGATGGCGGCGGTGGTGCCGATGGAGGTCTGGGCCACCAGGCGCGTGAACGGGATGATCGCTACCATCAGGATGACGAACGGCACCGAACGCGTGGCGTTGATCACCGCGCCCAGCACATGGTTGACGGACTGGTTCTCGAGCATGTTGCCGCGGGCCGTCACCGTCAGGATCACGCCCAGCGGAATGCCGATCACCACCGCGATGGCGCTGGCCACGCCCACCATCAGCAGGGTGTCAAGCAGCGACGTAATAAGCAGGTCGATCAGTTGCGGACTCATGAGCTATTTCTTCAACGGTAATGTCACGGGCGGCCAGCGCGGCAATCGCGTCCTTGACCGATGCGGGCGCGCCTTGGGCCAGCACGAACATCGTGCCCACGGCCACGCCCTGGATGTCTTCCACGCGCGCCTGGATCAGGCCCACGTCCAGCGAATACTGCTTGTACAGGTCGGACAGGAAGGAGCCCGACGCGTCGGTGCCGGTCAGCGACAGGCGCAGCAGACGCACGGCCTGGCCCGGCTTGGCGGCGGCAAGCGCCTGGATGCGCTCCTTGACCGCGGCCAGCGTGGCGTCGGTCAGGTCGGACGCGGTGGCGGCCGACACCATGGCGCGGGTCACTTCGTGGCGCGGCTGCGCGAACACTTCGCGCGTGCTGCCCATTTCGACGACTTCGCCCTGCGACAGCACGGCGACGCGATCGCAGACCTCGCGCACGACTTCCATCTGGTGCGTGATCATGACCACGGTCACGCCGGTCTTGCGGTTGATGTCGCGCAGCAAGGCCAGGATGTTGTGGGTGGTTTCCGGATCCAGCGCGGACGTGGCTTCGTCGCTGAGCAGCACGTCCGGATTGTTGGCCAGGGCGCGGGCAATGCCGACGCGCTGCTTCTGGCCGCCGCTGATCTGGCTGGGATAGCGGTCGCGCAGATGCTCCAGGCCCACCAGCGCCAGCAGGCGCTCGACGCGGGCCGGAATCTCGGCCTTGGCCACGCCGGCAATTTCCAGCGGCAGCGCAACATTGCCGTACACCGTGCGGCGCGACAGCAGGTTGAACCCCTGGAACACCATGCCGATGCGGCGGCGTTGCTCGCGCAACTGCGCCTCGTTCAAGCCGGTCAGGGACTGGCCGCCGATGGCGATCGATCCTTCATTGGGCCGCTCCAGCAAGTTGATGCACTGGACCAGCGTGCTTTTGCCGGCCCCGCTGGGGCCGATGATGCCGAAGACCTCGCCCTGCTTGATATGCAGGTTGATGCCGCGCAGCGCCTGGAATTGTCCGTGCGGCGTGGCGTAGGTCTTGGAGAGGTTCTCGATCTGAATCATGGCAAGCGATTTTGTATCTTTTCTCTTCTACAGAGAACGACTGTTTCTTTCATTTTTTATAACTGCAAGTAATATAAGAGCCCGTACCCGCGCCCGGTTGCGTCCCTAAGGAGCACACGCCATAACGCGGAAAGGGCAGTCAGGAAGGAAAGCCTTCCTGACTGCCCATTTTGTGCCGGACCGGCCGCAGCCGGCTTTTTCAGCGTGCGCGCGAGATGCGGACTTCCGCGCCGCGGCGCTTGACTTCCAGGCCCTCGGACGGAGAGATGCGCAGGCCTTCCAGCCCCTTGATGTAGCTGGAGCCTTGCATCTGCATCACGCGGATCTTGTTGCGCATGACGACCGGGTTATGCACCGGCATGCCGAACATCCAGACCTCGTCCAGGATGCGGGCCGAGTTGAACTCGCCGGTATGCTGCGCCGCCGGTCCAAGACAGAGCATGTGCCCTTCGCGGCCGAAAACCGGAAACTGGCCCAGTTCGCAATCGATGGTCCAGGTGGTGCCGCCTTCGTAGCGGTGCCCGGTGTTCAGGTCCCACCAGGCCTCGCCCTTGGGCAGGTACACGCGCACCTGCTTGCCGGGTTCGGTCACCGGCGCCACCAGCAGGGCCGGACCCAGCAGGTATTGCAGGTCCCAGTCGTGCGCGTGCGGATCGTTCGGGAACGACATCGCCATGGAACGCTGCACCGGCAAGCCGGTGCGCGCCGAGTCCTCGATGGCGCCAAGCACGTAAGGCACCAGGCGGTAACGCCACTGCATCCAGGTCTTGGCATGCGCCAGGGTTTCTTCGCCGAAGTCCCATGGCATCAGGCCTTCCACGCCCTGGAAAGCGAAGTTCGACGAGAACACGCCGGCGGTCAGCCAGCGCAGGTACAGCTCGGGCGTCATGCCGGCGCGGTCGCGCGCGGCCGAGCCGATGCCATGCACCTGGACGGGCAAGCCGCTGGCGCCGATCGACAACGCGGTGCGCAGGGTGTGACGCAGCCCTTCCCAGGTGTTTTCAACCTGCGGCCCCACTTGCCACGGCAGACGCTGGGCGGCGGGGAACAGATCGGAGCTGGGCACCACGCCTTCCGGCGGCACCTTCAGGCCGGCGACCGCATCGAACAGCGCGCGGCGCACCAGCAGCGGATACATGCTGCGCAGCGCAGGACCGGTTTCGCCGTTGCGGGCCGTGACGCCGTCGGGGATGGCGATCTGGGCGTCGCACGCGGGCGCGTCCAGGCCGTCTTCGACCAATTGGCGATGGCGCTCCACCCACAGGTTGTAGATGTCGCGGTAGGTCAGGTCCAGCAGGCCGTACGGCTGTCCCGAGGTGGCGGCGGTTCCGTCGAACACCTGGGCCGAACCGTCGTCCTTGGCCAACAGCCAGCCGCGGTCTTCAAGTTCCTCGAACAGCGGGCTGGTCTTCAGCACGCCCGGGAAGCCGGAAGCGGCGACATGCACATGGTGCTTGTGGAACAGCGCCAGCATCTGCTTGGCGTCCGGGAAACGCTGGGCGTCCCATTCGAAAACCGTCTTGTCCGACTGGAAGCCCCAGGCCGCAGGCTGCGCCAGCGTCACGGCATCCACCGGAATCTGGTTTTCGCGCATGCGAGCGACCAAGGCCACGGTGTCCGTGGGCATTTCGCCCGGAGCCTGCTGCAGCCACGCGCCCATCGCCCACAGCGAAGGCTGGCCCGCGCGGCCGGTCAAGGCGGTGTACTGATTGAGGATCTCGCCCGGTTCGCCAGCGAACAGAAACATGTCCAGCACGACGTCGTCCACGGTCAGCACATAGGCGGAATCCGCAGGCGCCACGCCCACCGAATGTTCGACGCGGCGCATGGTGTTGACGTAGACCCCCCAGCCGCGCGGGCTCCATGCCAAAGGCAGGGCGCGGTGCTCGGGGTCGTCGGACACCACGGATTCTTCGCGGCGGTTCAGATCGCCCGGGGTTTCGCCCAGGCCATAGATGCGCTCGTCGGACTGCAGCGTGAAACCCGCCGTCCAGACGGCGTCGTCGGCCTGGTCCAGCGCGTTGTGCCCGAATGCGGGCGTATGCGCGGATACCTCGGACTCGAACACCCGTTCGTCGTTGCGGTAGATCGCGACGCGCACGGGGTTGGACAGGATTTCCAGGGAGACGTCACCCTGGGTGATCCGCCAGCCCTCCCCGTCGTCGCGCGGAGCGATAACGGCTTCGCCCACGGCCTCCTGGCGCGCGAGCAGCATTTCCGCCACGGCGCGAGCACGCGCGCCGGGCTTGTCATCGGTAAGGTGATTAGCCTCGCCGCAGCGCAGGCGAAAGACGCCAGGCGCATGCGCCTCGACTACCAGATGCAACCCATCGCCCGCGTCGAAATCGATGCGACTGGGGCGGGACGTCAGCAGCTCGACGTTTTCGAGCTGGGTAGTATGGGCAAAGTCGAACTTGGGCGGCACAGAGCATCCCCCGGCTTAAGCCAAAAACCATCAAAAGACGCTATTTTGACGGATTTGGGCTTTGAAATAAACTCGGTCCCTCATTTGGACTGCGATCTCATCCATAAAAGGGGTCTAAAGCCTTCGGCCAGCGCCCCCCAAGAGGAGCGGCCGTCGAGCCGCCAAAATGCCGGGATCGCGGCCAACTCAGGCCAATTTGGCGCCAAATCCCGGCAATTCCTGCCATTCTACGCCACCCGGGACAAGCTCCCGGCGCCCCTTTCGGCTTTTTTTCATCGTGGCGAAATAAGTTGGGCCAGATCGGTTTCCAAAGGCGACGGCTCCCCGGCCAAACGCGCGGCGATCAGGTCTCCCATGAGCGCCGACCAAGACAGCCCCCTAGATGCATAGCCGATAGCCAACCACAGGCCCGGCGCGTGGGGTAGTTCTCCAACGGCGGGCAAGCGTCCGGGCAGCACGGCCCGCCATCCGGCCCAGCCCGGCAGACTGCCGGGCTCCAGGGATTCGAATTCGGGGAAGCCTCCGCCCAGCAGGCCCGCAGCCTTGTCCAGGGTGACACGCTGGCCCTCGGCGCCGATCCGCGCTTCGGCCGCGCCATGCACATAGGTGCTGCCGGCCACGCAGCCAGAGCCCACGTCGGGCAGCAGATAGCCCTCGCCGCCCACGATGCAGCGAGGACCGCCACGCAGCGTCTGCGCAGGCAGCAGCGTCACTTCTCCCGCAAGCGCGTGCATCTGGCCCACGCGCGGCAAGGGATCCAGCAAGCCGCTGTCTGCCAGCACGGCGCGCGCGCCGAACGCGTTGGCCAGAACGACGGTATCGGCTCGCGCCAGTTCAGCGCCCTCCGCATCGCGCACGCGCCAGCCGGCGCCGGCGCGTTCGACCCTGGCCGCCGCGCCGGGCTGCACCGTGACGCCCTCGGTCGCCAGCAGGGCCTCTATCAGCAAGTCTGGCCGCAGCAGCATGCCCTGTCCGAAATACACGCCGCCGCGCGCCAGCGGCAGGCCGGCCAAGGCGCTGGCTTCGTCGCGGCTGACCTGGCGCACCCAGTGTTCGGGAAAGGCCAGGGTCTCCAGGGTGCCGGCCAAGGCCGCGGACCGGCCTTCGTCGCGCTCAAGCTGGACCGTGCCGCAGACCAGGGGCGCCGCGCCTGCCGGCAAGCCCTGCCAGCGCGCCAGCGCGCGCAGGCTGCCGGCGCGCGACAGGCGCGCCCGCGCGTTGTCGTCTCGCGCCACCACCGGCGTCAAGGCCGCCGCGACATGCCCTGCGTGCGCCGCCGCGCCCTGCGCCCGGCCCGCGTCGATCACGGTCACACGCCATCCGCGCGCGGCCAGCGCCTGGGCGATGCCGGCTCCCGCCAGCCCCGCTCCCACCACCACGGCGTAGCGGGACTCCGCGTGCGGGACGTCCGCGGCCGCACCTCCAGGGGCAATCGCAGTGGCCACGGTCATATGCCATTTGCCGCCGTAGCCGGGCGCGCGCCGCGCCTCGAAACCCGCCGTCCGCAAGGCCTGGCGCAATTCGCCGGTGCAGGCCCAGGTGGCCAGCGTGGCGCCGGGCGCCGCAAGCTTGGCAAGGTCGCGCAGCAAGGGCAATTCCCACATCCGCGGATTGCGTTCAGGCGCGAAGCCGTCCAGGAAGAACGCGTCCACGCCGACGCGCAGACGGGACGCCAGGACCTGCGCATCGCCAAAGCCCAGCGTCAGCGTGACGGCGCCGCCCTCGAATTCGAGGCGATGCAGTCCGGGCAACAAGACCGGCCATGCTGCCGCCAGTTGTCGCCCCAGACCGGCCAAGGGCTCGGGCGCATAACGCGTCAAGAGAGCCGCCAAGTCCTCGCGTTCAAAGGGATGCCCTTCCAGCGACACCACGTGCAGCGCGGCGCTGCGCTGCGGATCGTCGCGCCATGCCTTCCAGAGAGCCAGGAAGTTCAGTCCCAGTCCGAAACCCGTTTCGCAGACGGTGAATGCGCGGCGTCCGCGCCAACGCTCAGGCAGGCCATTGCCCCGCAGGAACACGTGTTCCGCCTGTCCCAGCGCGCCCGACGGCGAATGGTAGACATCGCCATAAGCGGGGCTGTAGAGCCGGCCATCGGCGTCGAATTCAGCCTTGGCGGGGATCAGGGGGGCATAGGAGAAGGACATGGAAACGGCGGCGGCAGACGAAATAGAGAATGAAAATCAGCGCGGATTATCGGATGCGGCCGCGTTGGGCGGAAGCCACGCGGCATGGCGGTTTCGGGGCTTCACCACGGATTTGACGCATACATGGGCTTACACTGGTTTCATGGATACCTATGATCAGCCCCGCTCGCAGACCTCGCCCATCGACCTGTGCGCCGCGATCGACGCGGCAGTCACGGCAGCCCATGCCGGCGCGGCCATACTGCAATCCTACGCGCATCACCGCGCCGATCTCGTGATCGACCGCAAGGCGCGCAACGATCTCGTATCCCAGGCGGACCGCGAGGCGGAGGCCGCCATTATCCAGGAGCTGCAAACGCGCACGCCCAAGTTCGGCATCGTCGCCGAAGAAACGGGCGGCAAGCCCCAAGGCAGCGCCACCTGGTATATCGACCCGCTGGACGGCACCACCAACTTCCTGCACGACATCCCGCATTACGCCGTGTCGATCGCGCTGATCGCACACGCAGGCACCGCCATATCGGCGTCCGACACGCTGGCCGAGGACACGCCCGTGGTCGGCGTGGTCTACGACCCCAGCCGCGAGGAACTCTTTACCGCGGTCCACGGCCTGGGCGCCTGGCTCAACGGACGGCGCATCAAGTGCTCGCGCACGGCGACCATCGAAGATGCGGTGCTGGCCACTGGCTTCCCGTTCCGCGACTTTTCATTCGCTGCGCAGTACATGCCCATGCTGCATGACGCCATCAACCGCGCGCGCGGCGTGCGCCGTATGGGTGCGGCGGCACTGGACCTGGCGTGGACCGCTTGCGGCCGCTACGACGGCTATTGGGAAATGGGCCTGGCGCCCTGGGACGTGGCCGCCGGCACGCTGATCCTGCGCGAAGCGGGCGGCGCATGTTCCGACATGCACCGCCAGGATCCCTGGCCCATCGGCGGGCGCGTCGTGGCCGGCAACAAGGCCATCGAACGCGCCCTGCACGAGATGATCGCGCCGCACCTCGACAAGAAGGACTGACGGCCCTACGCCGCCTTGCCTGCGGGTACGCCCGCCACTGCGTCGGGACGCAGTTCCCGGCGCAATATCTTGCCCACGTTGCTCTTGGGCAGCTCATCGCGGAACTCCACATAGCGCGGACGCTTGTAGCCCGTGAGCTTTTCCCGGCACCAATCCTGGATCTGCGCCTCGGTCAGCGTCGGATCCCGCCGCACCACGAACACCTTGACGGCTTCGCCCGAATGCTCGTCCGGCACCCCGATCGCCGCGCACTCCAGCACGCCGGGATGCTGGGCCACGGCCGCCTCGACTTCGTTCGGATAGACCTTGAAGCCCGACACCGCAATCATGTCCTTCTTGCGGTCGACGATGCGTGTATAGCCCTGCTCGTCCATGATGCCGATATCGCCCGTGCGGAAATAGCCGTCGGCGGTCATGGAGTGGCGGGTTTCCTCGGGCTTCTGCCAGTATCCCAGCATGACCTGCGGTCCGCGGATGCCCACCTCGCCGCGTTCGCCCAGCGGCACTTCGCGGCCTTCGTCATCGAGGATGGCCACGTCGGTGGATGGCAGCGGCAGGCCGATGGAACCCGAATACGCGGTGGCGTTGGTGGGATTCACTGTCGCCACCGGCGAGGTCTCCGACAGGCCATAGCCTTCGATCAGCGGCCTGCCGGTGATCTTCAGCCAGCGTTCGGCAACCTGCTGCTGGACCGCCATGCCCCCGCCCAAGGTCAGCCGCAAGCCGGAGAAATCCAGGCGCGCGAAGTCTTCGTTGTGGGCCAGCGCGTTAAACAGCGTATTGACGCCGGGGAACACATTGATCGGCACCTTGCGCCATGCGTTGATGAGCGAAGGCTGGTCGCGCGGATTGATGATGAGCACATTGCGCATGCCCGCATGCAAGCCGTACAGCCCGCAAACGGTCATCGCGAACACGTGGTAGAGCGGCAGCGCGCTGATGATGGTGAGCTGCTGGTCCGCGAGGTCGTGCACCACCGGCTGCGCCACCGCTTCCGTCTGCAGCACGTTGGCCACCAGGTTGCGATGGGACAGCATCGCGCCCTTGGGCACGCCGGTGGTGCCGCCGGTGTATTGCAGCACCGCCACGTCGTCCATCGACAGCGCGGGCGGCGCAAAGCGCTGGCGCGCGCCGTCGCGCAGCACATCGGGCAGCATGCGGGCGCCATCGATCTGCCACGCGGGCACGATCTTCTTGACATAGCGCGCGGCCAGGTTGACCAGCGGCGCCTTCAGGCCGCCGAGCAGATCGCCCGGACCGGTCACGACGATATGCTTGAGCTGCCCGCGATCCGTGACGCGCTGCAAGGTGTGCGCAAAATTCTCCAGGATGACGATGGCCGACGCGCCGCTGTCCAGCAATTGGCGCTGCAGCTCTTCGGCGGTGTAGAGCGGATTCACGTTCACCACCACCAGCCCCGCGCGCAGCGTGCCCAGCATGCTGACCAGATAGGCGGGCACGTTGGGCATCATCAGTGCCACGCGCTCGCCCTTGGACAGGCCGACGCTTTGCAGCCAGCTGGCGAACGCCTGCGCGTGCGCATCGAGTTGCGCATAAGTAATGTTGCTGCCCATCGCGGTGCACGCGATGCGCGAGGCGTACTGCTTGCAGGCCCGGTCCAGCAAGTCAGTCAGGGAGGCATAACCGTCTGTCGATATCTCCGCCGGAACCCCCTGCGGATAATGGGCAAGCCACGGACGCGTCATGGTATTTGTCTCCATTAAATTGGTTTTTGATTGATGATACCCTTGTTGCGTTCCCTTTTTTCGCCCGAGAGCCCCATGAAACTGCTCGAACCCATCGTCGCGTGGCATCACGACATTTCCAAGATCCGACGCGACATCCACGCGCATCCCGAACTGGCGTTCGAGGAGTTCCGCACCGCCGATGTGGTGGCGGCGAAGCTTGAAGAATGGGGCATCGAAATCGACCGCGGCCTGGGCGGCACCGGCGTGGTCGGCATCATCCGCGGCAATCTGCCGGGCGACCGCGCCGTGGGCCTGCGCGCCGACATGGACGCGCTGCCCATGCAAGAAGCCAATACCTTCGAGCATGCCAGCACTAACGCCGGCAAGATGCACGCCTGCGGCCACGACGGCCACACGGCCATGCTGCTGGCCGCTGCGCAATATCTGTCGCAGCACCGCGATTTCGCCGGCACGGTCTACGTGATCTTCCAGCCCGCGGAAGAAGGCGGCGGCGGCGCCAAGCGCATGATCGACGACGGCCTGTTCAAGCGCTTCCCCATGGAAGCGGTATTCGGCATGCACAACTGGCCCGGCATGAAAGCCGGCCAGTTCGGCCTGACCGCCGGCCCCATCATGGCTTCCAGCAACGAGTTCTCCATCATCGTGAAGGGCAAGGGCACCCACGCCGGCATGCCCAACCTGGGCATCGATCCCGTCATGGCGGCCGTGCAGCTGGCGCAATCGCTGCAGACCATCATCACGCGCAACCGCAATCCGCTGGACGCGGCAGTGCTCAGCATCACGCAGATCCACGCCGGCAGCGCCGACAACGTCGTGCCCAACCACGCCGAATTGCGCGGCACGGTGCGCACCTTCACGCTGGATGTGCTGGACCTGATCGAACGCCGTATGGAAGAGATCGCGCGCCACACCTGCGCAGCGATGGACTGCGAAGTGCAGTTCACGTTCCAGCGCAACTATCCGCCGACCATCAACCACGCCGAGGAAGCCGCGTTCTGCGCCGACGTGCTGCGCGACATCGTGGGCGAGGCCAACGTCAACGATCACGTGCAGCCCACCATGGGCGCGGAAGACTTCGCCTTCATGCTGCAGGAACTGCCGGGCTGTTATGTGTGGATCGGCAACGGCACCGGCGAACATCGCGACAGCGGCCACGGCCTGGGCCCCTGCATGCTGCACAACGGCAGCTACGACTTCAACGACGAACTGCTGCCGCTGGGCGGCACATACTGGGTCCAGCTGGCGCTCAAGCGCCTGGCCAAGGACTGACCCTCAAACGCCGTCCGCCGCCCCGACCGCCAGGCACATCGCCAGGAAGCGTTCGGCGGCGCGGGCGGCCGCGTCCGCGTGCGGCACCAGGATGCTCAGGGTCCGCGTCAGCGGCTTGGGCAACAGGCGCAAGGCCGCCAGCGCGCCATCCTCATGGCGCATCGACATGACGGACACAAAGCCCACGCCCAGCCCGGCACGCACTGCCTGCTTCACGCCCTCCACGCCGGCCAGCTCCAGCCCCACGGACGGTGCCAGGCCCGCATCCGCAAACGCACGCTCCACCAGCCGGCGCACGCCCGAACCGGGCTCGCGCATGACCAGCGCTGAAGCCGCCAGATCGCGCAGCGTGACCGCCCCCTTGCCGGCCAGCGCGTGGTCCGCACGCACCACCGCCACCACTTCGTCCTGCCGCCAGGCATGCACGGCCGTGTCGGCGGGCAGTCCTGCGGGCACGTCGCCCTCGATGAACGCCAGGTCCAGGGCCGGCAGGCGCTCGACGATTTCGCGCGTGTTGCCGTCCGACAGATGCAGGCTGACCGCCGGGAAGGCCAGGCGGAAATCCGCCACCAGGCTGGGCAGCAGGTAGCTGGCGGGGGTGGTGCTGGCGCCCAGGCGCAGATCGCCGGTTTCCAGCCCGCGCCAGGATTCGCGCACCGCCTGGGCCTGCCGGTACACCTGGCGCAGCTGGCGCGCCTGCTCGGCCAGGCGCTCGCCGGCTTCGGTCAGCGCGATGCCGTGGCCGCTGCGGCGGTACAGGGGTTCGCCGAACCATTCCTGCAGCATCCGTAGCTGGCCGGAAACGGCAGGCTGGGACAGGTTCAGCAACTGCGCTGCGCGGCTGATATTGCCGGCGTCGGCCACGGCGGCGAAGGTAAGCAGCTGGTCAGGAGTCATGGTCGCTAAATTATCAGAATTCCTGATATTACATATCTGAAATAAAGATTTTTCAAATAGTAGGCGGGAAATTAATATTTCGTGAAGTTATTTAGATATGCCTCCGCCAAAAGGCCAGCCATGAGTACCTCTTCCAGCACCGCCGTCCCCCTGCCCGCCACCCCGGCTTCGCCCGCCGCCACTCCCGCCGCTACGCCGTGGCGGGACAAACTCAACGGCGTACTGTTCGTCGGCCTGATGGCCGCCGCGGTGATGCAGCTGGCGGACCTGCCCGCGATCCGCCAGTTGGGTTTCTCGCCGCTGGTCGTGGGCATCGTCTGCGGCATGCTCTACGGCAACTTCCTGCGCGGCACCATGCCCGCCGACTGGGGCGCGGGCGTGAACTTCACCGCGCGGCGCCTGCTGCGCATCGCCGTGACCTTCTACGGCCTGAACATCAGCATCCAGCAGATCGCCGCCGTGGGCCTGCCCGGGCTGGCGGTTTCGGTGGCGGTCGTGGTGGGCACCCTGCTGCTGGGCACCGTGGTGGGCCAGCGCCTGCTGGGCCTGGACCGCGACACCGCCATGCTCACCGCCGCTGGCAGTGCCATCTGCGGCGCCGCCGCCGTGCTGGCCTTCGAGCCCACGCTGCGGGCCGCGCCGCACAAGAGCGCGGTGGCCGTGGCGACCGTAGTGCTGTTCGGCACCTTGTCCATGTTCCTGTACCCGGTGCTCTATCACGCGGGCTGGCTGAACCTCGACACCCAGGCCCTGGGCATCTATATCGGCGGCACCATCCATGAAGTGGCCCAGGTCGTCGGCGCAGCCAGCAATGTCGATCCCGCCACCACCGAAGTCGCCACCATCGTGAAGATGACCCGCGTGGCCCTGCTGGTGCCGGTCCTGCTGATCCTGGGCATGTATCTGCGCAGCGCGGCCTCGCATGCCGGCGGCCAGGGCAAAGGCGCCAAGCTGCCCATTCCCTGGTTCGCGGTGGGATTCCTGGTGCTGGCCATCATCAATTCGCTGAACATCATCCCCGCCGATGCCGTCGCCGCCATCCGCCGCCTGGACGTCTTCGCCCTGACCATGGCCATGACCGCCCTGGGCATCGAAACCCGCTTCGCCCAGATCCGCAAGGCCGGTCCACGGGTGATGGCGCTGGGCCTGATCCTGTACCTCTGGCTGCTGGTCGGCGGCTACGGCATCGTCAAGCTGGCAGCCTGATCCCCGGCCCGCCGCGCCCAAGGCAGCGGCGGGCTTTGCGCATGCACGCCGCTGTCTCGTTTTTCCTGCATAATCGGCTGGTTCCCTAGCAGTGGAGTCGGCCGCATGACCTCCAGCACCAAAACCCCGTTTACGACTTTGCCCGCCGATCGCGACGCGGTATTGCGCGTCATGCCGATGCCGGCGGACGCGAATATCCACGGGGACGTCTTTGGCGGCTGGATCATGTCCCAGGTCGACATCGCCGGATCCATCCCCGCCGCGCGCCGCGCCGCCGGACGCGTGGCCACCGTGGCGGTCAATGCGTTCCAGTTCAAAGAACCGGTGTTCGTGGGCGACCTGCTCAGTTTCTACGCAGCCATCATCAAGACCGGCACGACGTCGGTCACGGTGTCCGTCGAGGTCTACGCGGAGCGCCAACGGCTGGACGCCGAGATCGTCAAGGTCACCGAGGCCACGCTGACCTACGTCGCCACCGACGAAGCCCGCCGCCGCCGTCCCCTCCCCACTCTTTGAGCCGTAACGCATGACGCAGTCCGCCGCCGCGCAGAAACCGCCCGCGACGCCCCGCCGCCTCGACCCGGAAGACGCCCAACACGCCCTGGCGGAAGTGCAGGAACGCCTGCGCCGCCAGCAACTGGTTGCCGATCTGGTGCATCGCCAGGAGGAAGGCGACTCCAAGGCCTCGCTGGTCGAGGACCTGGTGCACCGCCAGCACGAGGCCGAACTCAAGACCCTGCTGGACGGATTGCATCCGGCCGACATCGCTTTCATCCTGGAGTCGCTGCCCAAGGACGAACGGCAAGCCATCTGGAAGCTGGTCAGCCCCGAGCACGACGCGGACGTGCTGCTGGAAGTCGAAGACTGGGTGCGGGAATCGCTGATCGAGGCGATGGACCGCCAGGACCTGGTTGCCGCCACCGGCAACATGGACGCCGACGAGCTGGCCGACCTGGCGCCCGACCTGCCGCCCGACGTGGTGGCCGAAGTCCAGAAGGGCCTGACCGAAGAGGAACGCGCACAGCTGCTGGAAGCCATGGGCTATCCTGAAGACAGCGTGGGCGCGATCATGGACTTCGAGATGGTCCGAGTGCGCGAGGACGTCACCCTGGAAGTGGTGCTGCGCTACCTGCGCCGGCTGCACGAACTGCCCGACCACACCGACCAGATCTTCGTGGTGGACCGCCAGGACAAGCTGCAGGGCATCCTGCCGCTGTCCAAGCTGCTGGTCAGCGAGCCCGAAACCGAAGTACGCGCCGTCATGAACTCGGACTTCCTGACGCTCAACCCCCTGGACTCCGATGCTGACGCCGCCGGCGCCTTCGAACGCTACGACCTGGTCTCCGCGCCCGTCATGGACGACCAGGGCCGCCTGATCGGCCGCGTGACCATCGCCGACGTGGTGGACGTGATGCGCGAAGACTCGCAGGAGCAGGCGCTGTCGCGCGCCGGTCTGCAGGAAGAGGATATCTTCGCGCCGGTGTCCACCGCCCTGCGCAACCGCGCCCCCTGGCTGCTGTTCAACCTCTGTACCGCCGCCACGGCATCCTTCGTGGCCTCCCAGTTCGAAGGCACGGTCAGCCAGATCGTCATTCTGGCGTTCCTGATGTCCATCGTGGCCGGCATCGGCGGCAACTCTGGCAACCAGACCATGACCCTGATCATCCGGGCCCTGGCCATGGGGCGCATCACGGGCCGCAACCTGTGGCAGCTGGTCAAGCGCGAACTCTTCGTCACCCTGATGGTGGGCCTGTGCGGCAGCCTGGTGGCGGCCCTGTTCGCCTGGGTCATCTCGCACTCGGTGTCGATCGCGCTGGTGATGATGGCCGCCATGGTCTGCAACATGCTGGTCGGCGCGTCGGTCGGCGTGCTGGTGCCGATGGTGCGCGCCCGCTTCGGCAAGGATCCTGCGATGGGTTCTTCCGTGCTCCTGACCTTCGCCACCGATTCGCTGGGCTTCTTCATCTTTCTGGGCCTGGCCACGATTTTCCTGCTGTAGTTCGCATACAACAGCAGGAAAAATCCGCTTCCCTCTGGCGACGCCCGCTTGACAGCTAGCTGACAGGGTGAAAGACGACTGTTCCATTACAGTAATGGGATTGTCATCTCCCCCTTTTCAGCGCCCACAATGACCGCAAGATTCCGGGCGGCAATCCTTTGCCTGCTGCTCGCCACCTTCGCCGCCACCGCCCAAGCCTGTGACAGCATGCCCTCATGGGCCAAGTCCGCCTGCAACCGCCTGGACCAGATCTGGACCGAAGGCGGCAATGACCTGTACTTCACCGGTTATTCCTGGCACAACCGGGCCACCTACAGCAAAGAGAAGATCGACAGCTTCAACGAACTGGCCTGGGGCGGCGGCTACGGCCGCAGCATCTACGACGAAGATGGCGACTGGCAAGGCCTGTACGCCATGGCCTTCCTGGATTCGCACAGCAAGATCGAGCCCATCGCGGGCTACGGCTTCCTGAAGATCGGACGCGTCAGCGAAAACGTCCGTCTGGGCGCGGGCTACACCGTCTTCCTGACGGCACGCCACGACATCATGAGCTATGTGCCGTTTCCCGGCATCCTGCCGCTGGTGAGCGCCAGCTATAAGGACACGATGCTCTACGCGACCTACATCCCGGGGTCAGCCGGCGCGGGCAACGTGCTGTTCATGTTCGGCCGCTGGCACTTCTGACGCACCCCAGGCCTCAGAAGACCTGCCCCAGCCTGCGCACCAGATCGCCCAGGCGCCAATCGTCGATGCCATGCGCGCGCAAGGCTCTCTCGGTTTCCACGACATAGTCCAGGCACGGCCCCGAATGCCCCACGGCATTGCGCACCGACGCCAGCAGACGGTCGTCGCTCAGGCCGGCCGCGTATTCCTGGCAGGCCCGGTTCAGCAGGAACACCAGCCCGCGCACCGGCGCGGCTTCGGTATGGCAGGTGAGCCAGCGCGGCGTGTAGGCGCCGGTGACCATTTCCCGGCGCCACAGCGCCTGGAACACCGCAGGCACGTCGCAGGCGGCAATCTGGAAGGCGACGCCGCGGCAGCAGCCGCCGCGGTCCAGGCCAAACACCAGGCCAGGATTGTCGGGCGAGCCGCGATGGTCGTGCGACCACAGGCACAGGGACCGGTGGTAGCCGCGCACAGTCGCCAGCCGCCGTTCGCGCCAGGTGAAACCGGGATGCCATATCAGGGAGCCGTAGGCGAACACCCACAGGTCGTCGACGCCGTTCCAGCCGCCCAGCAGGTCATCCACCGAAAGCGCGCGCCGCGAATTTTCCGTACCGGCGCAGCCGGCGGGTACTGCCAACGACATAGGGTCCTCTGATATCCCGATTTGTCCCATGATGGGAGTGGGGAATATCCTACGCCGTAGCCCGCGCAAAAGAATTGCGTGATGGGGGCCGGCCGGCAGGCCGAATGGAATTTGCATCCCCGCCGCCCCCTGCCATGGAAAAAAAATTGCGCGCGGCCGCCTACACCGCGTCCAGCGGCAATTCCGTGGTGCTTTTGATGACTTCCATCGAGAAGCTGGCGCTGACGTCCAGCAGGTCCACGGCGGCGATCAGACGCCGGTAGAAGCGGTCATAGGCCGCCATGTCCTCGACCACGACTTTGAGCAGGTAATCGACGTCTCCCGCCATGCGGTGGAACTCCACCACGTTGGGCAAGGCCATCACGGCATTGATCAGGCTCTGCGTCCATTTCTCGTTGTGCTGGCTGGTCTTGATGGAGACGAAGACCGTCAGGTTCAGGCCCAGCGCGCAGGGATCCAGCAAGATGGCGTTGCGGGCGATGACGCCGTCATCCTTCAGCTTCTGGATGCGGCGCCAGCAAGGGGTGACGGACAGATGCACCTGCTCGGCAATCTCGGCGACCGAACAGGTGGCGTCCTTCTGCAGCAAGGCCAGTATCTTGATGTCCGTCTGGTCCATGGGTTTCCTTGGCTGGATCGGCCCCAATGTTGCCTGTTCCGCCTGCCCGCGTCCAGCCTGCGCCCCCCGGGGCGCCGGACTTCAGTAGGTCCCGGGGTAGCCGCCGCCGTCGATCAGGATGTTCTGGGCGGTCATGTAGCCGGCCTGCGCGGAACAGACATAGGCGCACAGGGCGCCCAGCTCCTCGGGCTGGCCATAGCGGCCAGCCGGGTTGGCGCGTCCGCGCTCGTCCCAGAGCTGTTCGAAGCTCTTCCCGCCGGATTGCTCCAGCATGCCTTGTATGTGCCTGACCTGCGCATCCGTGGCGAAGGCGCCAGGCAGCAGGTTGTTGATGGTGACGTTGTGGCGCACGGTCTGCCGCGCCAGACCGCTGACGAAGCCGATCAGGCCCGAACGCGCGCCGTTGGACAGGCCCAGCTCGGCGTGCGGCGCCTTCACGCTGCGCGAGACGATGTTCACGATGCGCCCGAAGCGCCGTTCGATCATCCCGTCCACGACCCGCCGGATCATGTCGATGGGCCCCAGCATCATGCTGTCCAGCGCGGCGATCCAGTCGTCGTGGCTCCAGTTGCGGAAATCGCCCGGCAGCGGGCCGTCCGCATTGTTGACCAGGATGTCCGGATGGGGACAGGCGGCCATGGCCGCATCCCGCCCTTGCGCCTGCGTCAGGTCGGCCGACACCCAGCCGACTCCTATCCCGGTCTCATGCGATATCTCGGCCGCGGCCTGCTCCAGCGTGGCCGGGTTACGTGCGGCGATCGTCACCGCCACGCCCTCGCGCGCCAGTTGCAGGGCACAGGCCCGGCCCATGCCGCGGCTACCGCCGAATACCAGTGCCGTCTTGCCGCTGATCCCCAGATCCATGCCTGACTCCCCTGTCATTGCGCTGCCCGGCGCAGCTTTGCGCCAACGCGGACCAGTATAGGAGCGCGCAGCTGCCGGGCGGAATGGAATTTTTTTCCAATCTGCGGCCCTGACGCGCCGAATTTGGCAAAGGCATTCCAGCGCAAGCTCCTACCATGGAAGCTCTGCCCGGAGGCCTGCCATGTCTTCCATCCAACTCGCCGGCGGCGACCTGCAATCGCTCTGCGCATCGGTGCAGTCCGCCCAATTGAACGCCGCGCGCGCCCTGCTGCGCGACCTGGCCGCCAGCGTCGCCAACGCCGGCGACATGCTGCAGAACCTGCCCGCGGAACTCCGCGGTGGACGGGCCGAGTCCTACAGCCGCCATATCGCCTACGCCGACCCGCATGGCGCCTTTACGATGGCCTACCTTATCTGGCGTCCGGGACAGTTCAGCCCGGTGCATGGCCACAAGACCTGGTGCACCTACCAGGTGCTACAGGGCGAACTCACCGAAACCCACTACCGCTGGGATCAGGAATCCGCCATCGCCCAGGCCTGCGGCACGGTGATCCGCCGCCCTGGCGACATCGCCACCGCGACGCAAGGCCTGCGCCAGATCCACCGTCTGGGCAATGCCGGCCCGGACATCGCCGTATCACTGCACATCTACGGCGTGGCCCGGGACGACCTCTGCACCGGCGTCAACCACCTGGTCGACAGCGTCAACCCATCCACTGGCTGACCGGCGCGGCCGCGTCCTGCAAGGGCTGCGCCACCACGTCGATCAGCGCCGGGCCGTCATGCTCCATCGCAGCCTTGATGGCGGCATCCAGCTTGGACGGATCCTCGACTCGCCAGGCCTTCACGCCATAAGCCTCGGCGATGCGGGCATGGTCGGTGCGGTTGAAGTCCACGCTGTAGTAGCGCTTGTCGTAGCCCGCCTTCTGGCTGGCCTTGATCCAGCCATAGACGGAGTTCGAGAACACCACCATCAGCAGCGGCGCCTTGTGCCGCACGATGGTTTCCAGTTCGCCCACCGTGAAGCCGAAGCTGCCGTCGCCCATCACCGACACGCACTTGGACTGCGGCCGGCCCACCCAGGCGCCCAGGGCGGCCGACATGGAGAAGCCCAGCGCACCGTGGGCGCGGTTGGTGATGAAGTGCCGGCCGGGGCGCGACACGTCGTAATAGGCGGAAAAATACGGGCAAGGCGTGCCGGGGTCGGCGCAGACCACCGCGTCGTCGGGCAGCAGGCGGTTCAAGGACTGCACCACGCGCTCGGGGCGGATGGGCGCGTCCAGGCTGTGGGCCAGCGGCTCCAGCTGCGCGCGGCGCGCCTCCTTGGCGCGGCCGGCCAGCACCGCGCCGTCGGCGGCGTCGGACGGACGGTGCGCCAGGCGCGCCGCCACCTCCACGCCCAGGGCTTCCAGCGCCAGCTTGGCGTCGCCCACCATGCCGACCTCGGTCAGGTAATTGGCGCCGATCACCATGGGATCGATGTCGATGTGCAGGATGGGCACGTCGCGGTTGGGGAAGCGCCAGTGCTCGGTCGAGGTGGAGCCCGCGCGGCAGCCGACGAACAGCACCACGTCGGCCGCGGCCACCACGTCGCGCGTCGCCATCACGCCGCCGTTGGAGCCGACCACGCCCGCATTCAGGGGATGGGTGTCGGCCAGGCTACCCTGCCCGCTCACGGTCACGCAGACCGCGGCCTTGAGCGATTCAGCCAGCTCCTGCAAGGCGCCGCTGGCGCCGGCGATGACCACGCCGCCGCCGCAGATGATCACCGGCGCCCGCGCGCTGACCAGCCGCTGCGCGGCGCGCGCGACGTCCAGGGGATCCGGCGCGTAGCGCATGGACGGGAAACGCCCGTGCTCGGGCTGGGCCCAGACATCGGACGCGTCCACCTGCTGCTTCATCACGTCGTACGGAAAGCACAGATGGGCCGCGCCAGGCTTGCCGGTGGTCATGGCGCGGAAGGCCGCGCGCACCATGCCGGGAATCTGGTCCGCGCGGTCGATGGTACGGTTCCACTTGGTCAGTGGACGGTACAAGGCTTCCTGGTCCAGCTCGGTCAGCGGGTACTTGCCGCGCGAGCCCACCGCCACGTCCGAGGTGATGCCAAGGACCGGAATGGACGATTCGTTGGCCTCCACCAGCCCGGGCAGCAGATAGGTCGCGCCGCCGCCGCTGGGGCCTTCGCACACGCCGACCTTGCCGGTCACGCGGGCATAGGCATCCGCCATGTAGCCGGCGCTGCGCTCGTCGCGCGTCAGGATGTGCTGCATGCCGTGGTCCAGACGGTACAGCGCGTCGTAGAACGGCAGGCTGGTGTCGCCGCACAGGCCGAATATGTGCTTGACGCCGTTGTGCTGCAGCATGCGCACCATGGCTTCGGCGCCGGTCATGTTTTCCATGTCATCTCCACTTGTGTTGCTCGCGTCGCGGCCGGGCGCCTCAGCGCCAGGCCGCGAGCCGTTCAGTTGTCCAGATTGATGTTGCTGCTCTTGATGAAGGCGCTCCACCGGTCGTATTCCGACTTCACATAGGCATCCAGCGCCGGGCCGTCGGAGGCCACGATCTCAAAGCCCGCGTCGGTCACTTTCTTGCGGATTTCCGGGTCGGCCAGTACGGCCTTGAAGTCGGCCGTCAGCTTTTTGACGGTCGCTTCCGGCGTGCCCTTGGGCGCGAACATGCCGCTCCAGGAATAGGCGACAAAGCCGGGGAAGCCGGATTCCGCCACGGTCGGCACGTTGGGCAGATCCGGCAGGCGCTTGTCGCCCGCCACCGCCAGCGGCTTGATCTTGCCGGCCTGGATCTGGCCGCGCAGCGCCGCGAAGCTCAGCCAGGTCATGCTGGCCTGGCCGCCCACCACCGCCTGGATGGCCGGTCCGCCGCCGCCGTACGGCACGTGCAGCAGCTCCACCTTCGACAGGCGCTTGAGCTCTTCGGGCGCCAGATGGTTCAGCGAGCCCACGCCGGTGGATGCGTAGTTGAACTTGTTGGGCGGCTGCTTGGCGGCCGCGGCCAGGAACTCCTTCAGGTTGTCCCCCGGCACGCCGGGATTGGCGCCCAGCACCAACGGGAAGCGCACGGTCTGCGAAATGGCGACGAAGTCCTTGAACGTGTCGTAGGGCAGCTTGGGCTTCACGGCGGGGTTGATGCCGTGGTTGTCGAAGCTGACCAGCAGCGTGTTGCCGTCGGGTTCGGCGCGCGCCACAAAAGCCGTGGCGATCTGGCTGGCCGCCCCCGGCCGGTTCTCGACCACGACCGCGCGGCCGCCCAATTGCTGAGACAGGCGTGGCTGCAGGATGCGCGCCAGGATGTCGGTGCTGCCTCCGGGCGGATACGGCACGACCAGCACCAGCGGCCGTTCTTCGGCGGCGGCCGGCGCGGCAACGAAGGCTCCCGCCGTGGCGGACAGCATGCATAGCGCAGCCAGTCCGCGCTTTATCCCGTGATTCATAGCTTTTCCCCTGCTTGTATGGTGTTGGCCGGCGCTGCCGTGGCGGGTTCGGCCTGGTCCCGCATGTAAATCGTGGAAAAACCCGTACGTATGACGTCGGTGATCTGGTCCAGGCGGCGGCCGATATGCGCGCTCATCAGTCCCGGCAAAGCGTCGATGTCACGCCGCTCCAGCGCCTCGACGATGCGCAGATGCTCGCCCTGGGTATGACTGCGGCGCCCTTGCAGCATGTCGATCCAGCGCACGAAATGGATGCGGGCGTTGACGCTTTCCAGCGCGCGCACGAACTCCTCGTTGCGCGAATGGCGCGCCAGCGTCAGGTGAAAGGCCTCATCGAGTTCCAGCAGGCGGGTGGCGTCGCTGTCCTCGGGCACGTCGCGCGAACGCTCGACGAATTCCCGCAGGCTTGCCAGTTCCTGGTCGGTGGCCCGCTCGCAGGCCGCGCGCACGATGCCCGCCTCCAACACTGCGCGGTATTCGTAAAGGCTGTGGATCTGCTTGGCGTCGAGCAGGCGGGCGATGAAGCCCCGGTTGACCGAGCGGGTCAGGAAACCTTCGACCATCAGCTGGTTCAGCACCTCGCGCAGCGGCGTGCGGCTGACGTTCAGCCTGCGGGCCAGCTCGACCTCGTTGATGCGCTCACCTGGCTTGAATTCGAAGCGCACGGCCATCGCCTTGACCGCGCCATACAGCTCGGCCTGCGCTTCCTTGGTGCGCGCTGCAGGCCGGATTGCGACTGAGGGTTGCGTCATGCCGGATCACCTGGTCGGTTGGATCGTCGGGAATGAACTGCATACTAAAGTGCATACACTTTACCCAACAACCCCGGGTTTCCCCGGAAGCGGGCTCTTGCCAGCCGCGCTCACCATGCCTTTCGGGACAAAAAAAAGCCCGCAACGCGGACGTTGCGGGCGATTTTGTCCTTGTCAGCGGCATCTGCCGCCTGGCGCTTACAGGCCGGTATCCAGCGTGTAATGCGCGCCGTCCTTGTTTTCCAGAGTCAGCGTCGACAACGTAGGCCCCGCCGCTGCGGCATCCTGGCTCACATGGATGCGCAGGTTGGCCAGCGGCACATCCCAGCCACCGCTGGCGGCTTCGGCCTGCACGCCGGCCACCAGCGCCAGGCGCTCGGCGACCGCGCGCGCATCGGGCGCGCGGGCATCGATGCGCAGCAAGCTGCGCGCGCCGTTGGGATGCGCCATGAGTTCGGGCGACCACACGCATTCAGGCGTCAGATGGCGACAGAAATACATGCGGATGCCGGGCAAGGGCTGCTCGGCGAAACGCACGGTGTGGAAACGGGCCTGGACTTCCTGGCCGTCCAGCATGGCGGGACGGCTCAGTTCCTGGACGGGATTGACGGCAAAACCTGCCGCCAGCAGGCGCTCGCGGGTGGCTTCGGCGTCATGGGTGCGGAACACCAGCGCCTCCAGCCCGAACGGGGAATCAGCGATTTCCTTGCGCGCGGGCGGCGCGCCGGGCGGCCAGCCCAGCAATTCGACGTACGTGCCTTCCAGCACGATCAGGCGGTTGCACGACCCCAGGTTGTGCACCGCCTTGTCGCTCAGGTGAAAACCCTGGCGCTCGAAATGCGGGGCCAGCGCATCCAGCCGGTCGCGCACCATGACCACGGCATGGTCGAATTCAGTGCGGCCGACGGAATGCAGCATCATGGCTCCTGGATCAGACGAGCTTGCCGTGGCACTGCTTGTACTTCTTGCCGCTGCCGCAAGGGCACGGGTCGTTGCGGCCGACCTTGGGCAAGGCATTGCGCACGGGCTGCGCACCGCTTTCCGGTTCAGACTGGGCCAGCGCTTCGTCGTAGTCGGAATGGTGGTATTGCACGTTCTGCACGTGCGGCTGCGCCGCTTCGGCTTCGGCCTGTTCGACCTGCTCCTGCGACTGCACGCGCACCGTCATCAGCACCCGGACCACGTCGTCGCGGATGCGATCCAGCATGCCCGAGAACAGCTCGAAGGCTTCGCGCTTGTATTCCTGCTTGGGGTTCTTCTGCGCATAACCGCGCAGATGGATGCCCTGGCGCAGGTAGTCCAGCGCCGACAGGTGTTCGCGCCAGTGCGTGTCGATCGCCTGCAGCATGATCGAACGCTCGAACTGCGACCACGATTCCGTGCCCACCTGGTCGACCTTGGCCTGATAGGCCTCGCGCGCGGCGCTCACCACGCGTTCGCGCAGGTCGTCGTCGGTCAGGTTGGTTTCCTTTTCCAGCATTTCCGTCAGCGGCAGCTGCACATGCCAGTCAGCCTCCAGCGCCTTCTGCAGCGCCGGCACATCCCACTGTTCTTCCACCGATTCCGGCGGCACGTAGGTGTTGAACATCTCGGTCACGGCGGCGTCGCGCAGGTTCTGCACGGTGGCGCCCACGCTGGCGGCTTCCAGCACGTCATTGCGCTGCGAATACAGCACCTTGCGCTGGTCGTTGGCGACGTCGTCGTATTCCAGCAATTGCTTGCGGATGTCGAAGTTGCGGCCTTCCACCTTGCGTTGCGCGGTCTCGATCGAACGCGTCACCATGCCGGCCTCGATGGGTTCGCCCTCGGGCAGCTTCAGGCGTTCCATGATGGCGCGCACGCGGTCGCCCGCGAAGATGCGCATCAGCGAGTCTTCCAGCGACAGGTAGAAGCGCGACGAGCCCGGATCGCCCTGGCGGCCCGCACGGCCGCGCAACTGGTTGTCGATACGGCGCGATTCGTGGCGTTCGGTGCCGATGATGCGCAGGCCGCCAGCGGCCTTGACCTGCTCGTTCAGCGGCTTCCATTCGGCACGCACCTTCTCGATGCGGGCGTTCTTTTCGGCATCGGACAGCGATTCGTCGGCGCGGATCAGGTCGACCTGCTTGTCGACGCTGCCGCCCAGCACGATGTCGGTGCCGCGGCCCGCCATGTTGGTGGCGATGGTGATGTGGCCAGGCTTGCCGGCCTCGGCGACGATCTCGGCTTCACGGGCGTGCTGCTTGGCGTTCAGCACTTCGTGCGGCAGCTTGGCTTTCTTCAGCAGGCCCGACAGCAGCTCGGAGTTCTCGATGCTGGTGGTACCCACCAGCACCGGCTGGCCGCGTTCGTGGCAGTCGCGGATGTCTTCGAGGATGGCGTTGTACTTTTCGCCGTCGGTCTTGAAGACCTGGTCGTTCTGGTCCTTGCGGACCATGGGCTTGTTGGTCGGGATGATGACCGTTTCGAGCCCGTAGATTTCCTGGAATTCGTAGGCTTCCGTGTCGGCTGTGCCGGTCATGCCGGACAGCTTTTCGTACATGCGGAAGTAATTCTGGAACGTGATCGACGCCAGCGTCTGGTTCTCGTGCTGGATCTTCACGCCTTCCTTGGCCTCGACCGCCTGGTGCAGGCCGTCGGACCAGCGGCGGCCCACCATCAGGCGGCCGGTGAATTCGTCGACGATGACCACTTCGCCGTCCTGCACGACGTACTGCTGGTCGCGGAAGAACAGCGTGTTGGCGCGCAGCGCCACCATCAGGTGGTGCATCAGCGCGATATGGCGCGGGTCGTACAGCGATTCGCCTTCCGGCAGGATGCCCAGGCGCGACAGGATGCCTTCGGCGTTTTCGTGCCCGGCTTCGGACAGGTAGACCTGCTGGCTCTTTTCGTCGACCCAGTAGTCGCCTTCGGGTTCCGGCTCCTGCGGCTTCGGCTCATGCGCCATGCGCTTGAGCAGCGGCGGCACCGCGTTCATGCGGACGTAGAGTTCGGTATGGTCTTCGGCCTGGCCGGAGATGATCAGCGGGGTACGGGCTTCGTCGATCAGGATCGAGTCCACTTCGTCGACGATGGCGTAGAACAGGCCGCGCTGGCGACGGTCTTCAACACGGTATTCCATGTTGTCGCGCAGGTAGTCGAAGCCGAATTCGTTATTGGTGCCGTAGGTGATGTCGGCCTGGTAGGCCGCCTTCTTTTCCTCGTTGGGCTGCTGCGGCACCACCACGCCCGTGCTCAGGCCCAGGAAGTGGTACAGGCGCCCCATCCATTCGGCGTCGCGGCGCGCCAGGTAGTCGTTCACCGTGACCACGTGCACGCCCTTGCCGGCGATCGCGTTCAGGTAGACCGGCAGCGTTGCCATCAGGGTCTTGCCTTCGCCCGTGCGCATTTCGGCGATCTTGCCGCTGTGCAGGGCGATGCCGCCCAGCATCTGCACGTCGAAGTGGCGCATGCCGAACACCCGCTTGCCGGCTTCGCGAACAACCGCGAAGGCTTCGGGCAGCAGATCGTCCAGGGACGTACCCTGGGCGTGACGGGACCGGAATTCCTCGGTTTTGGCCGCCAGCTCCGCGTCGGAAAGCGCGGAGATCTTGGGTTCGAGCCCATTGATCTGGGTTACCAGCTTGCGATACTGCTTAAGCAGCCGGTCGTTGCGGCTGCCTATGAGTTTTTTGAGCAGAGAAACCATGCGTATGTCGGCCGCACGAGCCACGCCGCGCCCACGAAAGGCCGGAGCAGCGTCACCCGTGACTTGATGTTATTGGTTGAGCGGGGGTCCGCTGGAAAACGAACCAGTTTAACGCACATGGAGCGCAATAGCCTGGACCTATGGCCAGGGTAGCGCTGCCGGCCGGTTTGACCGGCGCGGGCCGCCCAGGTTCACTGGGCGGCGTGGGCCACCGTGGAAGGCGGTGCGGTCTGGTGCGGCCCCAGGAACAGGCGCGGGTCCAGCGGCTGTCCCGCCAGACGAACTTCGAAGTGCAAATGCGGCCCCGTGGAACGGCCGGAGCTGCCCACGCGGGCCACTTGCTGGCCGCGTTCGACGAGCTGCCCCTGCTTCACCATCAGGGAGGAAGCGTGGGCGTAGCGGGTGATCAGGCCGTCGCCATGATCGATCTCGACCATGTTGCCGTAGCCCGGCTGGAACTTGGACTCCAGCACCACGCCACCCGAGGCCGCCAGGATGGGCGTACCCGGAGGCGCGGCGAAATCCAGGCCTTCGTGCATGGCGCTGCGGCCGGTCACGGGGTTGCGGCGCCAGCCATACGACGAACTGAGGTAGGGATAATCGGTGATCGGCATCGCGGTCGGCATGCGCGCCTGGTCCGCCGACCGCTTGGTCAGCGCCGCGTCCAGCAGTTTCAGATTGTCGGACTGCTGGGCCAGCCTGGCCTGGATCTCGTCGAGCTGGCGGCCCAGCGCCTCGGCCGAGGCCGCGCTGGGCGGCGGGTGGTCGGTGAACAGATCGTCCATGACCTGGGTGGCTTCGGGCTGGGTCAGCGCCTCGGGTTGCGCCACGGCCAGCTGCTTGGCCAATTCGGGGTCGGTATAGGCCACGCCGGCCACCTTGGCCACGCGCTGGCCCAAGCCGTCGATGCTTACCAGCTTGGCCTGCAACGCACCGACCTTGGCGGCCAGCAGATTCATGTTGCCGCGCAGGAAATCGGCATCGCGCCCGGGTTGGCCCGCCAGGGGCCAGCCCACGGCATGTACGGCCGGCAGGATCGGAGTAAGGTATCGTTGTAATGCGGCGCCAAAGATGGCGGCCGTGATCAAGGCGCCCCCCAGAAACAGCGCGAGGCGCGCGCCACCCAGGGTGAAATGCCCGTCCTGCCCGTCGCGGGCGTGCATAATCACGATTTTCAAGGTTTGCTTCCTAATTCTTAGAGCCGGGATGAATAGACCCACTTCATACCGTCAACGTTCCAGTTCCAGCCGGCGGAAAGAAGATACCGCCCTGGGATGGCTGGGTCATGACATGCGGGGCGCCGGAGTTCTGGCGACCGCCCGCAAGCACCTGCAAATTCAGTACGCGGTGGCGGCGGTTCTGCCCGCCCCGCTGGGCGCCGTATGCCAGGTGGGCAAGCTGGAAAACCAGTGCCTCCACCTGGTGGTGCCGAGTGCCGCGCATGCGGCCAAGATGCGTCAATTGGCACCGCGCATCGCGCGGTCCCTGGCAGACCAAGGCTGGAACCTTAACGAAATCGCCGTCAAGGTACAAGCGGGTTTGCCCAAGCCCGGCGCCCGTCAGCCGCGCCCTCCCAAAGAGGCGCAACCGCTGGGCAATACCGCCCTGGGCGCGTTCGAGACACTGCACGGCAACCTGCGGCCCGGTCCTCTGGCCGACGCGGTCGCCAAGCTCTTGAAGCATCACAAGAGTAGCTGAAGCCGGCAGGGTTGTCCTTGATCCGGCGCACCCGGAAACGAAGCGAAACCAAGTTCTCGGACGGATCGATACTATGGTTTGCCGCCGGTTTGCGCCTTAAGCGCTAGGGGATGACGACCGCAGTCATCCGTCGGGAACCGCACCGGGGAATTACCGCGAACGATCAGGAATCAAGCAAGAACCCCGTCGCGCAAGATGATAGCGCGGGCGCCGCGGAGCCGGCTTTGCCGGTCCGCCAGCGCCGCCCCTCAGGGGGCCCGCGTCAGGGGGTTGGCGATGGGCCTGGCCTTGCCGCTCAGGCCAGCTTCCACTCGTGGCGGAACGCCTGCGGCGCCTCCGCCTGCGATTCGTAGGTGATCAGTTCCCAGGCATCGCGCTGCTCCAGCAGCGCGCGGGCCAGCTGGTTGTTCAGGCCGTGGCCCGACTTGCACGCGACATAGCGCGCCACCAGGGGCTTGCCCAGCAGATACAGGTCGCCGATGGCGTCCAGGATCTTGTGTTTTACAAATTCGTCGTCGTAGCGCAGACCGTCGCTGTTGAGCACGCGGTACTCGTCCATGACGATGGCGTTGTCCAGGCTGCCGCCGCGGGCCAGGCCCATGGAGCGCAAGGCCTCGACTTCGTTGACGAAACCGAAGGTGCGCGCGCGGGCGATTTCACGCACGTACGAATGCGTAGCGAAATCGATCTCGGCGAAATTGGCCGTGGAGTCGATGGCGGGGTGGCGGAAATCAATCGAAAACGCCAGCGCATAGCCTTCGTGCGGTTCCAGCCGGGCCCACTTCTCGTTGCGGCCTTCGCCTTCGCGCACTTCCACCGGCTTCAGGACGCGGATGAATTGCTTGGGCGCGTTCTGTTCGACGATGCCTGCCGAGCGCAGCAGGTAGACAAACGTGGCCGCACTGCCGTCCATGATGGGGACTTCTTCGGCAGTGAGGTCGATATGCAGGTTGTCGATGCCCAAGCCGGCCAGCGCCGACATCAGGTGTTCCACCGTCGACACGCGGACATTGCCTTGCTGCAGCACCGATGCCATGCGCGTGTCGCCCACGCCCGTGGCCTGCGCGGGCAGGTCCACGACCTGCGGCAGGTCGACGCGGTGGAAAACGATGCCCGTATTCGGTTGTGCCGGGCGCAAGGTGAGCTCGACCCGCCGTCCGGAGTGGACGCCGACGCCTGTCGTGCGGACGAGATTTTGAATGCTGCGCTGTCGGAACATGAGACTTGGGTGTTTTGAGCCAGGAAGCCGGCAAGAAGACGAGCAGATTGCCGGCGTAACTGACGTATTGTAACTCTGTCCGATCCCTGGCGCCATTTGGCGTCCGGACCGACCGATACCTCCGTCCCTTATTGAAACCGTGCAAGGGAAACACGGACCGCTCCGCCTCCGGCCTGCCTGTGGGGACAGGCAAGCCGGAGATGAGGGAGTGCGTTTAGAGCCCGAAACGGGCTCTCAGGTTCAATCCGCCTGCTTGCGCAGGAATGCCGGGATGTCGAAATGATCCATGCCCGAGCTTTCCAGAGCACGCACCTGGGCCGACGCCTGGCTGCGCGGATTGCGCATGACAGACGGCATGTCCAGGTTGCGGTAATCGCCTTGACCGCCAGCCGGCATCGCGCCCATGGGCATGTTGTCGGTGCCGGTACGCAGCACTTCAGCGGTGTTCTGCACCAGCTGCGGACGCGCTTGCGCACGGCCCAGGCCGGTCGCAACTACGGTCACGCGCAGGTTTTCACCCATGGACTCGTCATAGGCGGTGCCGAAGATCACGGTCGCGTCGTCCGAAGCGTAGCTGCGGATCGTTTCCATGATTTCGCGCGTTTCGCGCATCTTCAGCGAGCGGCTGGCGGTGATGTTGACCAGCACGCCGCGAGCGCCGTTCAGGTCCACGCCTTCCAGCAGCGGGCAAGCAATCGCGTGCTCGGCAGCCACGCGGGCGCGGTCTGCGCCCGAAGCCGATGCCGTGCCCATCATGGCCTGGCCCTGCTCGCCCATGATCGTCTTGACGTCTTCGAAGTCGACGTTGACGTTGCCTTCGACGTTGATGATTTCGGCGATGCCCGCGCAAGCGTTGTGCAGGATGTCGTCGGCCGAACGGAAGCAGTCTTCCTGCGTCGCGTCCTCGTCCATCAGTTCATAGAGGTTCTCGTTGAGCACCACGATGAGCGAATGCACGTGCTTGGCCAGTTCCGAGATACCGTCCTCGGCCATCTTCAGGCGCTTGTTGCCTTCGAAGGTGAAAGGCTTGGTGACCACGCCCACGGTCAGGATGCCCAGTTCCTTGGCGACTTCGGCCACGACCGGACCTGCGCCGGTGCCGGTGCCACCGCCCATGCCGGCGGTGATGAAGACCATGTGCGCGCCGTTCAGCGCGGCACGGATCTCCTCGCGCGCGGTCTCAGCCGACGCGCGTCCCTGCTCGGGCTTGGCGCCCGCGCCCAGGCCGGTGCGGCCCAGACGGATCTGCACCGGGGCGTTGGTCGCCGCCAGTGCCTGCGCATCGGTGTTGGCGCAGATGAAATCCACGCCGTGCACACCGCTGCGAATCATGTGCGCCACGGCATTGCCGCCCGCACCGCCCACACCAACGACCTTGATAACGGTCCCTTTGGTGTTGTTCTCAAGCATCTCAAAGTTCATCATGATGACTCCCTCACAAGTCCGATTTCGCAAATCACAAAAATTCCCCAACCAACCTATGTTTTGTGAATCGCCTCAAACTCGTCGCCGGACGGGCCCGCAACGGGTTTGAAGCGCCTCCCCTCTTCTGGCCCGGTCCGCAATACCGCTGCGAACCGCACCAAGGACAGGCCCCAACCTGCCCTTTACAACTCAGTTCATGAACCATTCCTTCATGCGAGCCAGCAGGCTCTTGAAGTTGCCTGTCTGGGCGGCGACCTTGCGGCCGCGCACGCGCTGCATTCTTGCTTCCTGCAACAAGCCCATCACCGTCGAGAAGCGCGGATTGCGCATCACGTCGGCCAGGCTGCCTTCGTATTCGGGCACAGCCACGCGCACCGGCTTGAGGAACACGTCCTCCGCCAGTTCGATCATGCCGGGCAACTGCGCCGAACCGCCGGTCAGGACCACGCCGGAAGCCAGCAGGTCCTCGTAGCCGGAGTCGCGCACGACCTGCTGCACCAGCGTGAACAGTTCTTCGACGCGCGGCTCGATCACGGCGCCCAGCGCCTGGCGCTTGACCTGGCGCGGGCCGCGGTCGCCCAGGCCGGGCACTTCCACGGATTCGTCGGGGCTGGCCAGCACCTGCTTGGCCACGCCGTAGCGCAGCTTGATTTCCTCGGCATCGGGCGTCGGCGTGCGCAGCATCGCGGCGATGTCGTTGGTGATCTGGTCGCCGGCGATGGGCAGCACGGCGGTGTGGCGGATCGCGCCGCCGGTGAAGATGGCCACGTCGGTGGTGCCGCCGCCGATGTCGACCAGCACGACGCCGAGTTCCTTTTCATCGGCGGTCAGCACGGCCAGGCTCGAGGCCAAGGGCTGCAGGATCAGGTCCTGCACTTCCAGGCCGCAGCGGCGCACGCACTTCACGATGTTCTGGGCGGCGCTGACCGCGCCGGTCACGATGTGCACGCGCACTTCCAGGCGCAGGCCGCTCATGCCGATGGGCTCGCGGATGTCTTCCTGGCCGTCGACGATGAACTCCTGCGTCAGCACGTGCAGCACCTGCTGGTCGGTCGGGATGTTCACCGCCTTGGCGGTCTCGATGACGCGGGCAACGTCGGTGGCGGTGACTTCCTTGTCCTTCACGGCGACCATGCCGCTGGAATTGAAGCTGCGGATATGGCTGCCGGCAATGCCGGTGTAGACGTCGCGAATCTTGCAATCTGCCATCAGCTCGGCTTCTTCAAGCGCACGCTGAATGGAATTCACAGTGGTCTCGATATTGACGACCACGCCCTTGCGCATGCCGCGCGATTCGTGCTGGCCGAGGCCCAGCACTTCGAATCGCCCTTCAGGCAAAATTTCAGCCACCACAGCCACCACCTTGCTGGTGCCGATATCGAGGGCGACGATAAGGTCCTTGATGTCACGGGTCATGGCGTTAGCGTTTCTTGGGAGGTTTCGGTATGGATTTGGATTTGGTTTCCGACGGCGGCAACGGGGCCAGCGCCAGGGCGAAACCATTGGGATAGCGCAAATCGGCCTGCGTCACGGTGCGCCCTTCCAGGCGCCCCGCCACGGCGGGCCACGCCTGCACAAAACGTTGAATGCGGGCCGCGAACGGCAGAGCGCCGGGCAGGCCATGCGGATCCGGCGCATCGGCGCCCGGATCGCGGCCCAGGTCCAGCGACATGCCGTTGGACAACACCACGCGCCAGGCGTAGCGCGGACTCAGGTCCAGCTGCGTGACGTGCATGTCCAGCGGGGCGAACCAGCGCGCCAATTCGGCGTAGCGCTGCACGACCAGCGACTCGGTGCCTTCCGGACCGGAGAACTGCGGCAGAACGGTCTCGTCGTCCACCTCGCCCGTGTTGGCCGTGAACGCCTCGCCCCAGGTGTTGATCATCTGGTTCTCGTTCCACAACGCCAGGGGCTGCTGTTCCTCGATCCGCACGCGCAACACATTGGGCCAGATCCGCCGCACGGTGGCGTGCCGGACCCACGGCACCGATTCGAAGATCTCGCGCGCTTCGTCCAGGTCCACCGTAAAGAAATTGCCCTTGAAGCGGCCCGCGATCGCCGATCGCACCGCCCCCGTGGACACGTAGTGCAGCTCGGTGTCCGGCATCGATTCCAGCTCGATGGCCTGCAGCGTGAAGAACGGGCGTTGCGCCACCCACACCACACCCGCGACGAGCATGGCGCAAACCGCCAGCACGGCCAGCGTGTTGGCGATCAGGTTGGTGGTGCGAGCGTCGTTCCACACAGAGTATCCGGGTCAAGCGTTGCGGGCCGGACTGCGCACTTTGCACGCAGCCTCGGACAAGATCGCCACGCACAGATCGGCGTAGCTGATTCCCACCGCCTTGGCGGCCATGGGAACGAGTGAATGGCTGGTCATGCCAGGCGAGGTATTCATTTCAAGCAGCCACGGCCGGTTGTCGCGGTCGAGGATGAAATCGGCGCGGCCCCAGCCTTCGCAGCCCAGCGCCTGATAAGCCTTGACCGCGATCTCGGCGACTTCCGCGGCCACTTCGGGCGGCAGCGTGGCCGGGCAGAAATACTGCGTGTCGTCGGAGAAGTACTTGTGCTCGTAGTCGTAGTTGCCGCCGGGCGCGGCGATCTCGATGACAGGCAGCGCGCGCGCGGTCTTGCCGCCGCCCAGCACCGCCACGGTCAGCTCGCGACCGGTGATGAACTGCTCGGCCAGCACTTCGGCGTCGAAACGCGCGGCCGCGGCATAGGCTTCCTTCATGTCGGAATAGCCCACCACCTTGGTAATGCCGACCGTCGAGCCTTCATGCGGCGGTTTGATGATCAGCGGCAGGCTCAGGCGGTCCGGCACCAGACGCAGCTCGGTGTCGGCGTCCAGCAATTCGAAGTCGGGCGTGGGCAGGCCGTGCTGCAGCCACACGCGCTTGGTCATGGTCTTGTCCATGGCAAGCGCGGAGGCCAGCGGACCGCTACCGGTATAGGGGATGCCCAGCAGTTCCAGGGCGCCCTGGATGGTGCCGTCTTCGCCGTAGCGGCCGTGCAAGGCAATGAACACGCGGTCAAAACCCTGGGCGGCCAGCTCGGAGAGGCTGCGCTCGCCCGTGTCGAACAGGTGCGCGTCGACGCCGGCGCTGAGCAGCGCCTGGTGCACGCCCGTGCCCGACATCAAGGACACTTCGCGCTCGGCGGATCGTCCGCCGTACAACACACCGACCTTGCCGAATTGCGTGTTCATGCCAGTTCTCCAACTTGAGCGGGGACCTTGCTGATCGAACCCGCTCCCATCACTATCACCACGTCGCCATCGCGCACGAAATCCACGATGGCCTGCGGCAGTTCCGTCACGTCCTCGACGAACACCGGCTCGACCTTGCCAGCCACACGCAGGGCGCGCGACAAGGCTCGGCCGTCCGCCGCCACCAGTGGCGGTTCGCCCGCGGCGTAGACCTCGGTCAGCAACACCGCGTCGGCCGTGCCCAGCACGCGCACGAAATCCTCGAAGCAGTCGCGGGTACGCGTGTAGCGGTGCGGCTGGAAGGCCAGCACGATGCGGCGGTCGGGCCAGGCGCCGCGCGCGGCGGCCAGCGTCGCGGCCATTTCCACCGGGTGATGGCCGTAATCGTCGATCACCGTGAAAGTGCCGCCGCCATGACTGGCCGGCACAGGGAATTCGCCCGTCTGCGTGAAGCGGCGGCCCACGCCATGGAAGGACGACAGCGCCTCGCAGATGGCTGCATCGGCCACGCCCAGCTCGGTCGCCACGGCGATCGCGGCCAGCGCGTTGCGCACGTTGTGCAGGCCCGGCAGATTCAGTTCGACCTGCAGCGGCGGCAGCAGGGTGTCGCGATGCGTGCGCTGCACGTTGAAGCGCATGCGCGTGCCTTCCGGCTGCACTTCATAGGCGCGCACCTGCGCCTCTTCGTTCAGGCCGTAGGTCGTGATGGGCCGCGAGACAAAAGGCATGATCTCGCGCACATTGGCGTCGTCCGAGCACAGCACCGCGCTGCCGTAGAACGGCAGGCGCTGCGTGAACTCGATGAAGGCGCTCTTCAGGCGCGCCACGTCGTGCCCGTAGGTGTCCATGTGATCGGCATCGATGTTGGTCACGATGGCCATCACCGGCAGCAGGTTCAGGAACGAGGCATCCGATTCGTCGGCTTCGACAACGATGTAGTCGCCCTGCCCCAGCCGCGCATTGGCGCCGGCCGAATTCAGGCGGCCGCCGATCACGAAGGTCGGATCCAGGTCGCCAGCGGCGAGCACGCTGGCCACCAGACTGGTCGTGGTCGTCTTGCCGTGCGTGCCGGCGACGGCAATGCCGCGCTTCAGGCGCATCAGCTCGGCCAGCATGATGGCGCGCGGCACCACCGGGATGCGGGCGGCGCGGGCGGCGATCACCTCGGGATTGTCGCCCGCCACCGCGGTGGACGTGACGATGGCGGCGGCGCCCGTGACGTTGCTGGCCACGTGGCCGATTGCGATCTTCATGCCCAGGCCGGCCAGGCGGCGCGTCACCGCCGACTCGTTCAGGTCGGAACCGCTGATGGTGTAGCCCAGGTTGAGCAGCACCTCGGCAATGCCGCTCATGCCCGAGCCGCCGATGCCTACGAAATGGATGTGTTGAATTCTGTGTTTCATGATGCGCGCCCCGCTGCTTGTTCACAGACGTCGGCGATATGGGCCGCGGCTTCGGGGCGCGCATGCGCGCGGGCCCGTTCGGCCACGGCTTGGAGTTCTTGTCGAGAGCGTTGGCCCAGCCACTGCGCCAGCCATTCGGGCGTCAGGCCGGTCTGCGGCTGCAGCCAGGCAGCCTGCGCGTCGCTCAGAAAGCGCGCGTTGGCGGTCTGGTGGTCGTCGATGGCATGCGGGAACGGCACGAACAGGGCTGCGACGCCCGCCGCGGCCACTTCGGACACCGTCATGGCACCCGCGCGGCAGATCAGCAGATCGGCTTCGCCCATGGCGCCCGCCATGTCATCGATAAATGCGCGGCAGTCGGCTTCCACGCCCGCCTGGGCGTAGGCCTGCTGCAGCGCGGGCAAATGTTGCTCGCCGGCCTGGTGCACCACCACCGGCCGGTTTTCCTGCGGCAGGCGCGCCAGCGCCTGCGGCAAAGTCGTGTTCAGCGCCTGGGCGCCCAGGCTGCCGCCCACGACCAGCACGCGCAGCGGGCCGCTGCGGCCGGCGTAGCGCGCGGCCGGGTCCGGCAACGCGCACAGGTCCGCGCGCACCGGATTGCCCATGGCCTCGCCCTTGGGCAGCACGCCGGGAAAGCCGCTCAGCACGCGGCGGGCCATCCTGGCCAGCCACTTGTTGGCAGTGCCGGCCACGGCATTCTGTTCATGCACCACCAGCGGCGTGCCGCGCAGCGCCGCAATGACGCCGCCCGGGAAAGCGACGTAGCCGCCCATGCCCAGCACCACGTCGGGCCGCACGTCGGACAGGCGCGACCACGCTTGCCCGAATGCGCGCAGCAACAGGAACGGCAGCTTCAGCAGCGCCGAAGCACCCTTGCCGCGCACGCCCTGGAAACGCAGCGGAACCAGCTCGATGCCGCGCGGCGGCACCAGCCGGCCTTCCATCTTTTCAGGATTGCCCAGCCACAGCACGCGCCAGCCGCGCTCGCGCAGCACATCAGCCACGGCCAGGCCCGGCATGATGTGTCCGCCGGTACCGCCAGCCATGATCAGAATGGTGCGAGAGGCCGTCATACCCGCCCTCCACGCATCATGACGCGGTTTTCCACGTCGACCCGGATCAGCATGGCCAGCGCGCACAGGTTCATCACGATGCCCGAACCGCCATAGCTCATCAGAGGCAGGGTCAGGCCCTTGGTGGGCAGCAGGCCCAGGCAGACGCCCATGTTGATGAAGGCCTGCACGCCAAACCACATCGCCACGCCATGCGCAACCAGGCCCGCGAAGGTGCGTTCCATGGCGATGGCCTGGCGGCCTATGTCGAAACCGCGATAGACGATGATGGCGAACAGGGTGATGACCAGCATCACGCCGGCAAAGCCCAATTCCTCGCCCACCACCGCCATCAGGAAGTCTGTGTGCGCTTCCGGCAGGTAATGGAGCTTCTCGACGCTGGCGCCCAGGCCCACGCCCAGCCATTCGCCACGACCCAGAGCGATCAGCGAATGCGACAACTGGTAGGCGCTACCGTAGGCATTGTCTTCGTTCCAGGGATCCAGATACGCGAACAGGCGCGCCCGACGCCACGGCGACAGCCAGATCAACATCAGGAAAGTGCCGACCAGCACGGCCAGCAGGCTGCTGAAATACTTGCCGTTGATGCCGCCCAGGAACAGGATGCCGATCGCGATCGCCACGATCACCATGAAAGCGCCCAGGTCAGGCTCCAGCAGCAGCAGCATGCCGACGCCGGCCAGCGCGAACGCCATCGGCAGGAAGCCGCGGGCAAAGGCCTGCATGTGCTCTTGCTTGCGCACGGTGTAATCGGCAGCGTAGAGCAGCGCAGCCAGCTTCATCAGTTCGGAGGGCTGGAAGTTCAGCGGACCCAGCGGGATCCAGCGGTGCGCGCCGTTGACCTCGCGGCCGATGCCGGGGATCAGCACCGCCACCAGCAGCACCATCGCCACCACGAACAGCGGCACCGCCAGGCGTTGCCACACGCGGATCGGCACCGCCAGCACCACCGCCGCGCCCACCAGGCCGGCGCTGATGAACAGGCCGTGGCGGATCACGAAGTAGTAGCGGCCATATGAGGCATAGCGCGGGCCGTCGGCCAGCGCGATCGACGCCGAATACACCATCAGCAGGCCGAGCAGCAGCAAGGTCGACGCCGCGATGACCAGCGGCAGATCGAAATTGCGCATGCGGGTACGGCCGGGCCGTACGGCGTTGACGCTGGCGGTGAGATCGGCGATCAGGCTCATGCGATCTCTCCACGGTCGCGGGCCAGGTCTTCGACCTCTTCCACGAACACCTGTCCGCGGTGCGGATAGTTGCGGAACATGTCCAGGCTGGCGCAAGCGGGCGACAGCAGCACGGCATCGCCCGGCTGGGCCAATTCAGCGGCGCCGCGCACGGCGTCGCGCAGGGTTTCAACCGTCACGCACTGCACGCCGGTCGACGCCAGCACGCGGCCGATCTCGGGGCCGTCCTGGCCGATCAGCATCACGGCACGCGCATGCTGCGCCACCACGGGAATCAGCGGCGAGAAATCCTGGCCCTTGCCCTGGCCGCCGGCGATCAGCACGACTTGCTGGCCCAGGCCTTCCAGCGCGGCCACAGTGGCGCCCACGTTGGTGCCCTTGCTGTCATTGATGTAGTCGACGCCGCCGATCGTGCGCACGAAGGCCGCGCGGTGCGGTTCGCCCGTGTACTCGCGCAAGGCGCGCAGCATCGGCCCCCAGCCCAGGTCCAGGCAGCGCGCCAACTGCAACGCGGCCAGCGCGTTCAAGGCATTGTGGATGCCGCGGATACGCAAGGCGTCCACCGGCATCAGGCGGCTCATGCGGCCCTTGGCGCGCGTCGGTTCGGGCGCGTCCTTCTTGCGGCGCACCGGCGGCGCGGGTTCATCGAAATCGTTGGGTTCGCAGGCCACCAGCCAGGCCACGCCCTGGCCCAGCTCCAGGCCCATGTCGCCGACCAGCTCCGGCACGTCACGGCCGAAGCTGCGCACGTTCAGCGCGTTCAGCGTGGCGACCATGTCCACGGTGTACGGATCGTCGCGGTTGACAATGGCCACGCGGGCCATCTTCAGCAGGCGGGCCTTGGCCTGCGCGTAGGCTTCCATGCCGCCGTGCCAGTCCAGGTGATCCTGGGTGACGTTCAGCACGACGGCCGCGTCGGCCATCAGCGAGCGCGTGGTTTCCAGCTGGAAGCTGGACAGCTCCAGCACCCAGACCTGCGGCAGCGATTCGGCGTCCAGCGCTTCCATCAGCGCGGCCAGCGCCGCGGGGCTGATATTGCCCGCCGCCACCGCCGACAGGCCGCTGGCCTCGACCAGTTGGCGCGTCAGCGCGGTGACGGTGGTTTTGCCGTTGGTGCCGGTCACGGTCAACAGGCGCGGCCGGTACTCGCGCGTCTCGGCCAGATCGGCCAAAGCGCGCGCAAACAATTCGATCTCGCCGACGACCTCGATGCCGCGGGCCTCGGCCTCGCGCAGCAGCTCGGCCGCTGGCGCCTGGGAGGGCGCCAAGCCGGGGCTCAGCACGACCTGATTCACGCCGTCCAGCAGCGCCGTGTCGAAGGACTCGTCGCAGCCCAGGCGGTACTCCACTTCGCTTTGCGCCAGTGATTCGCGCAGCGCGGCCAGCCCGCCCGGTTCGGCGCGCGTGTCGGCCACGCGCAGGCGGGCACCCAGGCGGACGCACCAGCGAGCGGCGGCGACACCCGTCTCGCCCAATCCGAGGATCAGGACGAGCGGCGCGTCTGCGCGGGAGGTTTCCATCGTATTCATCGCAACTTCAGGGTAGAGAGGCCAATCAGCACCAGCATCATGCTGATGATCCAGAAACGCACGACCACCTGGGTTTCTTTCCAGCCGCCCACTTCAAAGTGATGATGCAACGGGGCCATGCGGAAAATGCGTCTACCTGTTCCATAACGTCGCTTCGTGTACTTGAACCAAGTCACTTGCATCATCACGGAAAGGGTCTCGACCACGAACACGCCGCCCATGATGAAGAGCACGATTTCCTGGCGCACGATGACCGCGATGGTGCCCAGCGCGCCTCCCAAGGCAAGCGCGCCGACGTCGCCCATGAAGACCTGGGCCGGATACGCGTTGAACCATAAAAATGCCAGCCCGGCGCCGCCAATCGCGGCGCACAGCACCATCAATTCCGCCGCTCCCGGGATGTAGGGGAACAGCAGGTACTTGGAATAGTCCACGCGGCCGACCACGTAGGCGAAGATACCCAGTGCGCTGCCCACCATGACGGTAGGCATGATGGCCAGGCCGTCCAGGCCGTCGGTCAGGTTCACGGCATTGCTGGTGCCGACGATGACCGCCCAGGTCAGCGCCACGAAACCGAGCACGCCCAGCGGATAGCTCACGCTCTTGAAGAAAGGCACGATCAAGTCGGCGCGCGTCGGCAAGGACATCGTGAAACCGCTGCCCACCCAGGCCTTGAACAAGGGCCACAGTTCGGTATTGGCCGGCGCCGACACGGCAAACGCCAGATACACCGCGGCCACCATGCCGATGGTGGCCTGCCAGAAGAACTTCTGCCGCGCGGGCATGCCTTCCGGATCGCGATAGACCACCTTGCGGTAGTCGTCCATCCAGCCGATCCAGCCGAAGCCGAAGGTCACCAGCAACACCACCCACACGAAGCGGTTTGTCCAGTCCGCCCACAGCAGCGTGCTGATGGCGATGGAAATGAGGATGAGCACACCGCCCATGGTGGGGGTGCCGGTCTTGACCAGATGGGTTTCCGGACCGTAGGAGCGCACGGCCTGGCCGATCTTCATCTCGGTCAGTTTGCGAATCACGCGCGGACCCGCCACCAGGCCAATCAACAGCGCGGTCGCGCATGCCAGAACAGCGCGCAGGGTGATGTATTCGAACACCCCCAGTGCGCGCACATCGTCAGACAGCATGCGGGCGATTTCAAGCAGCATTCTGCTCTCCCTGCCCCTTGGCCGTCACACCTTCATTCGTAGAAAAAGCCGTCACTACCCGCTCCATGCGCATAAAGCGCGATCCCTTTACCAATACGCAGGACGCGCGCAAGCCGCGCATTGCGGCAACCACTTCGTCTACCGATGCGCAGGCGTGTGCGCCCACTCCGAATGCGGCCGCGGCCGCCCGGCTGGCTTCGCCTAGCGTGATGAGCGCGTCGAGCCCTTGCTCACGCGCGTAATTGCCCACCTCGACATGCATGGCGGGGCCGTTGTCCCCGACCTCGCCCATGTCGCCCAGCACCAGGACGCGCTTGCCGGCCATGCGGGCCAGCACGTCCACGGCTACGCGAACCGAGTCGGGGTTGGCATTGTAAGTGTCATCAATGAGCAACGTTCCGTCACTCATACTCTTGTGCTGCATGCGACCCGCGACCGGGCTGAAACCTGCCAGGGCGCGCACCGCGCCATCCAGCGGCGCCCCCGCCGCGATCGCGCTGGCAATGGCGGCCAGCGCATTGCGCAGGTTGTGCAGGCCCGGCACCGGCAGCGCCAGGTCGGCGACGCCCACCGGCGTCACCACACGGCAGCGGGTGGCGTTCACGTCAGCCAGGATCTGCTCGGCATACACGTCCAGGCCGGGCTGCAGGCCGAAACGCAACACGCGGCGCGGCTCGGCCAGGGCATCCCAGATCGCCGAATACGGTTCATCGCCGGGATATACGGCAACGCCATCCTCGGGCAGCGCCGCGATGGCGGCGCCGTTCTCGTGCGCCACCGCTTCCACGCTATGCATGAATTCCTGGTGTTCGCGCTGAGCATTGGTGACCAGCGCCACCGAGGGCGCCGCGATCGCGGCCAGTTGCGCGATCTCGCCGGGGTGGTTCATGCCCAGTTCGAATACGGCCGCGCGGTGCTCCGGCCGCAGGCGCAGCAGAGTCAGCGGCACGCCGATGTCGTTGTTCAGGTTGCCCGCGGTCGCCAGGCGGCCCGCTTCACCCTGCCACTCGGCCAGCATCGCCGAGATCATTTCCTTGGTCGTGGTCTTGCCGTTGCTGCCGGTCACCGCCACCACGGGCAGCGTGAACCGCGCGCGCCACGCGGCGCCGATGCGCATCAACGCGACGCGGGTGTCGCCCAGCACCAGCTGCGGCAGCTTGGCGTCGGGCACGGCGTGCGCCACCACGGCCGCGCACGCACCGCGCGCTTCGGCTTGATCCAGATAGTTATGGGCGTCGAAGTTCTCGCCCACCAGCGCCACGAACAATTCGCCTTCACCGATACGGCGGGTGTCGGTCGACACGCCCTTGACCTGCGGCAGCAGCAGCGCCAGCCGCGCCCATTCCCGGTCATCGAAAGGCAGCTTCTCGCCCCCGATGTCCTGGTAGGTTTCATGGCCCTTGCCGGCCAGCAGCACCACATCGTCGGGCGTCGCGGCCCAGATGGTCTGCATGATGGCGCGCGCGCGGTCCACTTGCACGTCGGGCTTCACGCTGTCCGGGATGCCCATCAGGATCTGTTCGACGATGGCTTCAGGCGACTCGGTGCGCGGGTTGTCGCTGGAGACGACCACATGGTCGGCCAGGTCCGCCGCGATGCGGCCCATCACGGGACGCTTGCCCGGATCCCGCTCGCCGCCGCAGCCGAACACGCAGATCAAGCGGCCCGATCGCGCTGTCGCAACGGCGCGCAAGGCAGTCAGCGCCCGCGACAACGCATCCGGGGTATGGGCATAGTCCACCACCACCAGCGGGCCGCGACCCGTGCTGGCCTGGGTGCTGTGCGCCACCGGCTCGACGGTTTGCAGACGGCCGTCGACGGGGTCCGTCGCGGCCAGTTCGCGCGCGATCTGCGCAAACGGCAGGCCCAACTGATACAGCACGCCCGCTACCAGCAGCAGGTTCGATACATTGTGCGCGCCCAGCAGGCGCGTCACGATCTGGGCTTCGCCATGCGGCGACACCAGCGTGAAGATCTGACCCTGCGCGGTGGCCTGGAGATCGCGCGCGCGCATGGCGGCGGGAATGTCCTGCGCTTCGCTCAGGCTGTAGCCCATTGCCATGCCTGCCGGCAGATCGGCAATCAGGCGGCGGCCGGCTTCGTCGTCGGCATTGATCACGGCGGCGGTCAGGCCCGGCCAGCGGAACAGGCGCGCCTTGGCGGCTTCGTACCGTTCCATCGTGCCGTGGTAATCGAGGTGATCGCGCGTCAGGTTGGTGAAGGCGGCCAGCGCAACGCGCACGCCATCCATCCGGCCCTGCTCGATGCCGATGGAAGACGCTTCCATGGCCACGGCCTTGGCGCCGGCGTCGCGCATGGCGGCCAGCGTACGGTGCACGGTCAAGACGTCCGGCGTCGTCAGGTCACCGCCCAGCGTCTGGCCGTCGGGCAGCACGGCGCCCAGGGTGCCGATGGTGCCGCAGGGCTTGTCATTGCGGCTCAGCGCGTGCGCAATCCATTGCACCGACGACGTCTTGCCGTTGGTGCCAGTTACCGCCACCACCGCCAGCTCGGCCGAGGGCCGGCCGTACCAGGTGTCGGCCAACTCGCCCAGCAGGGCGCGCAGGCCAGTCACCGGCAGCATCGCGGCCTGATCCGCCACGGCCGCGACGGCATCGTTGGCGGGGGCTTCGAACAACACCGCGCTGGCGCCCAGCGCCAACGCCTTCTCTATATAGAGACGTCCGTCGCTGGACAGGCCCGGGCAGGCGACGAACACATCGCCCGGCTCGATATCGCGGGAGTCCAGTTTGAGGTGCGCGTTCAACGACACGCGCGAATGCAACCACGCCACGGTTTCGGCAACCGTGGCGACAGGGTTGGAGAGGAAGCCTTTGGCGCTCATCTGCCTGGCTCCTTGAGACCAGCAACAATTGTGGATTCGAAGGGCGCGTCCGGGCGCACCCCCATCAGCCGCAAGCTCCCCCCCACGATCTGGGAGAACACGGGCGCGGCGATGGCGCCGCCGTAATAGCCGCCGATCGTCGGCTCGTCGATGGACACGGCCACGACGATCTTCGGATCGGACACCGGAGCGAAGCCCACGTAGGAGCTCCGATAGCGCTGCATGCTGTATTTGCCGTCGACGATCTTGCGCGCCGTGCCGCTCTTGCCGGCGACGCGGTAGCCCTGCACCTGGGCAGCCTTGGTGCCTTCGGGGCCGGCAGCCGCTTCCAGCATGCCGCGCACCATTTCAGTCGTCTTGGGCGTGTAGATCTTGACGCTGGTGGGATCGCTGTCGCGCTTGACCAGGGTCAGCGACACCATGTCGCCGTTGCGGGCGAAAACGGTATAGGCGCGCGCCACCTGCAACAGCGACACCGACAGGCCGTAGCCGTAGGCCATGGTGGCCTTTTCGATCAGGCGCCAACGGTCCCAGGGACGCAGGCGTCCGGGCGCCGCGCCGGGAAATCCCACCTGGGGCGCCTGGCCCAGGCCAAGTTCGGTAAAGCGGTCCCACATTTCGCGGGATTCCAGCTTCTCGGAGATCATCGTCATGCCGATGTTGCTGGACTTGCGCAGCACGCCGGCCACGTCCAGCGTGCCGTTGCGGCTCACGTCGCTGATCGTGCTGCCCTGATACTGGAACCGGCCGTTGCCGGTTTCGAACAGGGTCTTGGTGCTGATGCGCCCCAGGTCCAGCGCCAACGCGGCGGTGAACGGCTTCATGATCGAGCCCGGCTCGAAGGTGTCGGTAATGGCCTGGTTGCGCAGCTTGGAACCGTGGAAGGTCTCGCGCTTGTTCGGATCGAAGGTCGGCACGTTGGCCAGGGCCAGGATCTCGCCCGTATGCACGTCCACGACCACGGCGGTCGCGCCCTTGGCCTGGTGCTTGTCCATGGCGTCCTTCAACGCCTTGAACACCAGATACTGCAGACGCGTGTCGATCGACAGGCGCAGGTCGCGGCCATCCACCGGCAGGGTCACGGCCTGCACATCTTCGATCACGCGGCCGAGCCGGTCCTTGATGACGCGGCGGCTGCCGGGACGGCCGGACAACTGCTGGTTGAACGTCAGCTCGACGCCTTCCTGCCCCTGATCCTCGACGCTATTGAAACCCACCACGTGAGCCATCACGTCGCCGTCCGGGTAGTAGCGGCGGGTCTCGGGCTGCTGGTGCACGCCGGGCATGCCCAATTGTTTGATCTTGTCGGCCACGTCCATGGAGACCTGGCGCTTCAGGTAGACGAAGTTCTTGTCTTCGTCGACCAGGCGGTGACGCAGGTCGGCCGGCGGCGTTTCCAGCAGCTTCGCCAGCGTGTCCATCTGCGCCGGGGTAGCCTGCTTGGCGTCTTCCGGAATCGCCCAGATGGCGCGCGCCGGCACGCTGGAGGCCAGCACCGCGCCGTTGCGATCCATGATCTTGCCGCGCGTCGCGGCCAGGGTCAGCGTGCGCTCATAGCGCCGCTCGCCCTGCTGCTGCAGGAATTCGGTGGACAGCCCCTGCAGGAACAGGGCGCGGCCGGCCAGCACGGTGAACCCGCCGAACAGCAGGATCAGCACCAGGCGCGCGCGCCAGGTGGGCAATTGCCCGCGCAGCACGGGGTTATCGAAGAAGGGGACGCGTTTCATTGCGCGCCTCCGGTGGCGGAAGCGGGCGGCTGGTTCAAGTACAGCGTGCGATCCGGAACGATGGAGATCATCTTCAGGCCATCGCGCGCGATGGCGTCGACCCGCGCGTTGCGGGCCAGTTCGGCGCGGTCCAGCTGCAGGCGCCGCCAGTTGGTTTCCAGGTCGCGAGCCTGCGCCTGATCACGTCCCAGCTCGATGAAGAGCTGGCGCGACTGATACCGGCTGGTGACCAGGGAAATGGCCGACAGCATCAGCAAAGCCGCAACGATCAGGTTGACGCGACCCATTAGCGGCGCCCTCCCTTGCCGCGACGCGGCGGGGGTGCCAGGTCGCTGCCCGGCAGCGAACCGATCTTCACGAACGCGAAGCCGCCCTCGGCGGGCAGCGGCGTCTCGGTACGTTCGGCTACGCGCAAGACGGCGGAACGGGCGCGGGCGTTGGCCGAGACTTCGTCGTCTTCGGCCAGCACGCGGCCCAGGGAGCGCAGGACCGGCTGGGGCATTTCGCTTTCGCGCAGGGGCAGGCGCGCATGCGCGGCGGCCGGACGAGCCGCCGCCGCGATGCACTGCTTGACCATGCGGTCTTCAAGCGAATGAAAGCTGATCACCGCCAACCTCCCTCCCGGGGCGAGCAGGTCTAGAGCTGCCGCGAGGGTGCGCGCGAGCTCTTCGAGTTCCCGATTGATGTAAATCCGTAGAGCTTGAAAGGTGCGTGTGGCCGGATGTTGCCCCTTTTCGCGCGTGCGGACGGCGCTGGCGACGCACTCGGCAAGCTCGAGCGTGGTGCGCAGCGGCCTTGTTGCGCGGCGAGCAGCAATCGCCTTTGCAACCTGAAAAGCAAACCGTTCTTCGCCATAATCCGCTATGACCTCCCGCATCTCATCCACACTGGCTTGCGCCAGCCAATCCGCCACCGTGGGACCACGAGTGGTGTCCATCCGCATATCGAGCGGGCCGTCTCGCATGAACGAGAAACCACGCTCGGCGTCATCGATCTGAGGCGAGGAAACGCCCAGATCCAGCATCACGCCATCGACCTTGCCGATGCCGAGCTGCTCCAATTCTTCGGCCATGGTGGCAAAGCCGCCATGCACCACGGTGACCCTCGGGTCCGCTGCCGCCAGTTGCCTGGCTACGGCGATCGCCTCCGGATCCTTGTCGAACACCACCAGCCTGGCGCTCGGGCCCAGACGGCCAAGCAGTTCGCGGCTGTGCCCGCCACGCCCGAAGGTGCCGTCGACGAAGACGCCGCCCTCCGCCCGCGTAGCCGCAGCCGGCCCGGCCTGCTGATGCGACCGTGCCGCGCCCTTGCCGCCGAAGTCAGGCAGCAATAGCGCGTCCACCGTCGGCTCCAGCAGAACGGGCCGATGTTCGAATTCCATAACTTTTTCAGAACGAAAACTGATTCAACACATCCGGCATACCCTTGGCCAGGTCCTCAGCCTCGCGGCTGGCCAGAGTAGCGGCGTCCCACAGCTCGAAGTGCGCGCCCAGACCGAGCAGCATCACATCGCGCGTCATACCGGAAGCGTTGCGCAGTTCAGGAGCGATCAGGACCCGGCCGGAGCCATCCAGTTCCACGTCCTGAGCGTTGCCCAGCAACAGCCGCTGCAACGCGCGCGCCGTCATGGGAAAGGCGGCAATCTGCTCGCGCTTCTTTTCCCACTCGGGCCGCGGGTAGACCAGCAAGCAGCCGTCAGGGTGGCGTGTCAGGGTCAGCCGGCCATCGGCCTGCGACATGAGCGCGTCACGGTGCCGGGTCGGAATCGAGATCCGTCCCTTGGCATCCAGCGTGAGCGCGCTGCTTCCCTGAAACACCACTTTTACCCCACTTAATTGCACAATTTCCTACTATTTCCCACTCTACGGTATGGGATCGGGGCGGTCAAGCGCGTGGTTGCAATTTTTTCAATCACAACAAGGACTTAGATCAATATGTAAATCCGCAAAAAGAAAAACCTCCCAATAAATCAGGAGGTTGCGGCACTATCTAAAAGTCCTTCTTCAGAAGTGGCGGCTAACAATGCCTTTGCATTGTTTTACGGTCGGTCGTTTGCTCCGGTTGGCAAGGCTTCCAGCCGGGCCCGCCGATTTGAGCGGCCCCAAAAATGGTCCGGCCCGGCCAGCGCGACGCCAGGTTCCAGCCAGGACCAGGCTCGCGTTGCGAATGAGTTGCAAGACGGGTCTATAGGCCGGATTCTGTACACCAGGTTTCCCTGGCGGACGATCATTCCTCTGGACGGATCATTGCTGAGCCGCTCTAGCCATCTACCCGCATGCTTGGACGGGCCCGCCCTACGCGGTCCGAAGACCGCACGCATGCCTATTTGATGTTGCTCCGGATAGAGGTTGCCGCGTTTCACCCTGCGATGCCGCCGCCCGTTGCCGGACGGCGCGATACGGAGATGGCCGTATCTGTGCGCGCGATGCACGCCCGCCCCGCAGACTCGTCTCTGTGGCCCTATTCCTCAACCGCGCCCGAAGACGCGGCCGGACGGCCGTTAGCCGTTACCCTGCCCTGTGGAGTCCGGACCTTCCTCGATGGATTCGCATCCACCGCGATCGTCCGACCCGCCTTGCGGTGCGTATTCTATTACACCCGCCAGCTCCGTCCCCGAAGAAGCCGCGACACTAGCCGTGCAAACGGCGTTACGGGGTTCCTGCGACAATACGCCTTGATTCGCTCAGACGCCGCAGACAATACCCATCACATGGCCCTTGCTACTCTCATCACCCTTACCGACATCCAGCTGGCCTATGGCCACCACCCGCTGCTGGACCACGCCGATTTCGCCATCCAGGCCGGCGAGCGCATCGGCCTCATCGGCCGCAATGGCGCCGGCAAGTCCTCGCTGCTGAGACTGCTGGACGGCAGGACCCAGCCCGACGACGGCGACATCGCCCGCAGTTCGGGTCTGCGCGTGGCCACGGTCGAACAGGAACCCGAACTGGACGAAAACGCCACCGTCTTCGATGTGGTCTGCAATGTCGAGGGCGATCATGAAGACTGGCAGCGCCCCTCGCGCGTGCGCTCGGTGCTCGAAAAACTCGGCCTGCCCGCGGACGTACAGATCGCCGGCCTGTCCGGCGGCACGCGCAAGCGCGTCGCGCTGGCGCGCGCCCTGGTCGATGAGCCGGACCTGCTGCTGCTGGACGAACCCACCAACCACCTGGACTTCGAAGGCATCGCCTGGCTGGAAGACATGCTGCGCACCTGGAAAGGCGCCGCCGTCATCATCACCCACGACCGCCGCTTCCTGGACGCAGTGGCTACCCGCATCGTCGAACTCGACCGCGGGCGCCTGCTGAGTTTTCCCGGCAACTTTTCGCAGTGGCAGGAGCGCAAGGCCCAGTGGCTCGAATCCGAGCGCCTGGAACAAGCGCGCTTCGACAAGCTGCTGGCGCAGGAAGAAGTCTGGATCCGCAAGGGCGTCGAGGCCCGCCGCACCCGCAACGAAGGCCGCGTGCGCCGCCTGGAACGGCTGCGGGTCGAACGCGCCGAACGCCGCGAACGCGTCGGCGACGTCTCGCTCGCGCTGGCCGAGGGCCAGCGCTCCGGCAAGCTGGTCGCCGAACTCGACCACGTGAACAAGGCCTTCGGCGACAAGATCGTGGTGGACGACTATTCCACCACCATCCTGCGCGGCGACCGCATCGGCATCATCGGCCCCAACGGCGCCGGCAAGACCACCCTGCTCAAGCTGATCCTGGGCGAGATGCAACCCGACAGCGGCACGACGCGGCTGGGTACCAACGTCGCGGTCGCGTACTTCGACCAGATGCGCGCGCAGCTGGACGAAAACGCCACGCTCGTCGACATCATCAGCCCGGGCAGCGAATGGGTGGAAATCGGCGGCGCCCGCAAGCACGTCATGAGCTACCTCGGGGACTTCCTGTTCTCGCCCGCCCGCGCCGGCTCGCCCGTGCGCAGCCTGTCCGGCGGCGAACGCGCCCGCCTGCTGCTGGCGCGCCTGTTCGCCCGCCCTGCCAACGTGCTGGTGCTGGACGAACCCACCAACGACCTCGACATCGAAACGCTGGAACTGCTGGAAGAATTGCTGCAGGAGTACCAGGGCACGGTGCTGCTGGTCAGCCATGACCGCGCCTTCCTGAACAACGTCGTTACGCAGACCATCGCCTACGAAGGCAATGGCCGCTGGCGCGATTACGTGGGCGGCTACGATGAATGGGTCGCGCAGCGGCCCGCACCCGCGGCCCCGGCCGAAGACGCAACCCCTGCCGCCCGGCCTGTCGACGATGCCGCCGCGCGCGCCAAGGCCGCCAAGCCCAAACCGGCCAAGTCGGCCAAGATGAACTCCTGGGAACTGCGCGAACTGGAAGGCCTGCCGGACGCCATCGCCGCCCTGGAGGCGCAACAAGCGGAACTTGCCGGCAAGCTCGCCGATGGCAGCCTCTACCGCGACGCGCCCGCCGAAGTCGAACGCATCAACGGCGAACTGGCCAAGCTGGAAAGCGAACTCGAAGAGCGCTTCGCCCGCTGGGAACTGCTGGAAGCGCGCCGCGAAGGCACGCTGTAATCAGCTTGTCTCTATATACATATAGAGGCGCATGAAAAATGCCCCCGAAATCCGGGGGCATTTCTTTTGTTCCGGACTTGCCGGACGGCGCAATTGCCTAGCCCCGCGCGCGCCAGGTCAGCGCTTCACCCGCAGCCAGCGGAACCAGCGTCGTGTTGCCGAACGCGACTTCCTCGGGCACCTGGTAGGCCTCGCGCACCAGCGTCAGCGTGCCGGTGTTGCGCGGCAGGCCGTAGAAGTCCGGGCCATGGAAACTGGCGAAGCCTTCCAGCTTGTCCAGCTTGCCGACCGCGTCGAAGGCGGTGGCGTACAGCTCCATCGCGTGCAATGCTGTGTAGCAGCCGGCGCAACCGCAAGCATGCTCCTTCAACCCGCGCGCGTGCGGCGCGCTGTCGGTGCCCAGGAAAAAGCGCGGGCTGCCACTGGTCGCCGCCTCGACCAGCGCAAGGCGGTGCGTTTCGCGCTTAAGCACCGGCAGACAGTAGAAGTGCGGCCGCACGCCACCTTGGAAAATCGCATTGCGGTTGTACAGCAGGTGCTGCGGTGTGATCGTGGCTGCGATGGGACCGTCCGCGTCGCGCACGTATTCCGCGCCCTCTTTCGTCGTGATGTGTTCGAACACCACCTTCAAGGCGGGGAAGGCGCGGCGCAGCGGCTTCATCACGCGCTCGACAAAGATTGTTTCGCGGTCGAACAGGTCGATCGACGGATCCGTCACTTCGCCGTGCACCAACAACGGCATGCCGCATTTTTCCAGCGCTTCCAGCGCCTTCGTGCATTTGCCCAGCAGATCGGTCACGCCGGCATCGGAGTTGGTTGTCGCACCTGCCGGATAAAGCTTCACGGCATAGACCTGGCCCGACTCGTAGGCGCGGAAAATCTCTTCCGACGTGGTGTTGTCGGTCAGATACAGCGTCATCAACGGCGTGAAGGCATCGGGATTGCCGCCCGCCTTCTTCAAGGCCTCCAGAATGCGGCCGCGATAGGCCAACGCCTGTTCGGTGGTCGTGACCGGCGGCTTCAGGTTGGGCATGATGATTGCGCGCGCGAACTGGCGCGCGGTATCCGCCACCACCGCCTCGAGGGCAGCGCCGTCGCGCAGATGCAGGTGCCAGTCGTCCGGCCGGGTGATGGTGAGCTGAGTCGTGTTTTGAGTAGACATGGAAAGGCTTCTTAATCTGCCAGCGGCATGCCCCGTTCGGCCAGCGCGCTGAACATCGCGCTGCCCAAGGGGATGACGGCATCGTTGAAATCAAAATGCGAGTTGTGCAGCACGCAGCCGGAATCGGCTCCGCCCTGGCCCAGGCGGAAGTATGCGCCAGGCTTGCTCTGCAACATGAAAGAGAAATCCTCGGAGCCCATCGAGGGCGTCAGATCGCGCACGACGTTCTCCTTGCCTATCATCTCGGTGGCGATGTCGGCCACCAGATTGGCGTGCTGCGGCGTGTTCAAGGTCGCAGGGTAGATCCGTTCGTAAGTGACCTCGGCAGTGCCGCCGAAAGCGCCCGCAATCGCGGACACCAACTCGCGCATGCGGGTCTCCACCATTTCCTGGACGGACTTGCGGAACGTGCGCACCGTGCCGACCATTCTCGCTTCGCGCGGAATCACGCTCATGGCGCCGGGATGCCCGGCCTGCAGCGATCCGATGGACACCACCGCCGAATCCAGCGGATTGACGTTGCGCGACACGATGGTCTGCAACGCTGTAATGATCTGCCCTGCGATGGTGACCGGATCGATGGTCTGGTAAGGATGCGCGCCGTGGCCGCCGCGCCCTGTGATCAGGATCTCGAAGCGATCGGCCGCGGCCATCATCGGCCCGGGGTTGATGCCTATCGTGCCCGGCTTGAGACCCGGCCAGTTATGCAGCGCGTAGATCGCGTCGCACGGAAAGGTATCGAACAGGCCATCTTCCAGCATGGCGCGCGCGCCGCCGCGCCCCTCTTCCGCGGGCTGGAAGATCAGAACCGCGGTGCCATCGAAATTGCGCGTCTGCGACAGGTACTTGGCCGCGCCGATCAGTACCGCGGTGTGACCGTCGTGGCCGCAACCGTGCATCAGGCCAGGCTTGGTCGACTTGTGCCCGAAGTCGTTGTCTTCGGTCATGGGCAAGGCGTCCATGTCGGCACGCAGGCCTATCATGCGCCCGCTATCGCAGCGTTTGCCGCGGATGACGCCCACCACGCCAGTCTTGCCGATGCCGCGGTGCACCTCGATCCCCAGCGCCTCCAGCGCGCCCGCCACGATTCCGGAGGTCCGGACTTCCTCGAAGCCCAACTCGGGGTGCGCGTGCAAATCGCGCCGCAGCGCCGTCAATTCGTCATGAAAGAGGCGAATTGATTCCAAAGGAGATCGTGCGTACATAGGAGGTTACAGAATGACGATATAGAGGGGACAGTCTGTGCATTTTAGTTGCTACAGAGGATAAATGCCTTTGTCTTTACGAGAGAGACACGTTATGCTCCGGCCGCAGGACAATTTTTCCAACAGCCAGAGAAGGAGCGCCGCATTATGGCCACAACCTCCAAACCCGCGACCGCGCGCAAGCCGAACGCTGCATTCATGAAGCCCCTGACCCCCAGCGCCGAACTGGCCGCCGTCATCGGCTCGGAAGCCGTGCCGCGTACCGAGGTCACCAAAAAGATCTGGGAATACATCAAGAAGCACAACCTGCAAGATGCCAGCAACAAGCGCAACATCAACGCCGATGCCAAGCTGCGCCCGATCTTCGGCAAAGATCAGGTCACGATGTTCGAACTGACCAAGCTGGTCAACGCACATCTGAAGTAAGCAGGCAAAGGGCGTACCCCGTACGTCCCTGCCTTCATATCGTCGCGACGCCCCGGTTCATTCCTGGGCGAGCTCGCCTCCCCAGCGCAGCTTTCTCTCACCGCGACAGCCTCGCCGCAACCTCGCCGGCACGGCCCGATTCCCCACACCAGCATTCCCCGAAAGCCAAGCCTGGCGCGCCTCTTCAGGCAGTTGGCATGGCTTCCTCACGGTCCCACGGCCAGCATTCGGAAGCAACATGGATTGGCCCATGCGCGATGGCTGCACATGCTGCGGGCCCACGTGTCGAGCGTGAATAATCCTGCACCAGCAGAGGCCTTCGAAACGCTGAATTGCACTCAGCGCTTGTTCGCTGATGCCCGCGCCCGCTGTCCAAGTACGGCGCCAAGATCAAACTCAACAAAGCAAAAGGCCGGCATATGCCGGCCTTCTGTTTGAACGCGAGCCTTCAGGCGTAGGTAGTCGGCGCGGACCCTTCCAGCAACGACAGCCAGCCCTTGATCAGGCGATACAGCACCCAGATCACGGTCGCGGCCAGGCCGATCCAGCCGATGAAGATGAGCGTCGCGATGCCGCTGATGGCCAGCCACAGCAGGGCCCACCAGAAGGTACGCAGCAGCCAGTCGAAATGAGCGGCATAGACGGTACCTGCGGCGTCCGAGCGCTTCAGGTACATCAGCACTACGGCCGCCAGCGTGGCGATGCCCAGGAAACCGCTCGTCAGGAAGCCCAGGGCGTACAAGCCATAGGCAACGTGGGTCAGCGTGCGCAGGTCTAACGTCGTTCCGGGCACGGGGGTCTGGGGATCACTCACGATAACGCTCCAACGAATTGACTCGGTCAATCTTACCGCACAAAGCTACCCCGCCCACGGCCGTTGTTATTTGTGCACATTCAATGCTGGCGCGGCTTGCAGCCTGATTGACGGTCCGCAACCACTCGCCCAAAAGCCCCAGCCGCCCGCAGCCGCGCCGACCGCTTGCTAGCTCATCGCAACAACACCGCAAAAGAAAAAACCCCGCAGCGCGAGCTGCGGGGTTCCTGGAATCAAAGCCTGACAATGACCTACTTTCACGGACGTCCGTCCACTATCATCGGCGCAAAGGCATTTCACTGTCCTGTTCGGGATGGGAAGGAGTGGGACCACCTTGCTATGGTTGTCAGGCGTAACTGCTTGAGTGCCTGCCCTATCGTGGGCGAACGCTCCAATCCTGTAGCGAGACCGATGCGCGTGCCTGGAGCAGATCTCGACAGGCGCCCGCAAGGGGCTCTCACAAAGACAAAACCCCACAGGGGTTACCTGTGGGGTTCTGCGGAATAAAAGCTTGACGATGACCTACTTTCACAGACGTCCGTCCACTATCATCGGCGCAAAGTCGTTTCACTGTCCTGTTC
>PJUE01000074.1_pt1 | contig 148561 bp, 149 predicted proteins | sample 1512171 | NCBI WGS metagenome assembly PJUE01 (sample SAMN08177674, study PRJNA422409) | Feces metagenome, whole genome shotgun sequencing project. | isolation source: Chicken feces (3) enriched on wood chips: alkali lignin treatment | host: Gallus gallus | place: USA: Madison | collected 2015-01-15
CAGCGTGGTCAGGTGGTGATATTCGTACTGGGTCTTGCGGCCCAGCGGATCGGTCTCTTCGAGCAAGCGGGAGAATTCGTCGTACTTGAATTGCAGGCGGTTACCGTCCGGCAAGGTCAGGCCGACCATATTGCCGTGTTCGTCCAGCTCGATGGCGTAACGCTCGCCGCCATAATCGCGGCTGGCGACCACGCGGTGGTCGGCGTTGTACTGCACTTCCAGCTCGCGGCCGAGCACGTCGGTGGCCCAGCTGGTACGACTATCGAGGTCGTAGCGGAAGTGGTAGTGCTCGCCGTCGCTGGTCCAGTGCTCGACCACACGTGGCTTGTCGCCCAGGGTTTGCCAACGGTAGTGGCAGCCCAGCCCCAGCGCGTTGCTGTGGGTCACCATCAGGCCGTCGGCGTAGCTGAAGCTGCGCACGGTGTCGCCGTTGCGGTTGATCACCGCGCTCAGCTGGCCGTGTTCGTCGTAGCGGTACTGGGTAAGCGTTTCCACCGCTTCGTTGTTCACCACGCGCTTGATGTCGGTCAGGCGGCCCAGCGGGTTGTCGTAGTGCAGGTGCACGCGGGTGCCGCCGGTGGCGCTGATGTCGGTCAGTGTGCCGTCGGGCGTGCGGGTGAAGTGCAGGAAGTGGCCGAGGACGTTCTCGATACGCTGCAGCGGCACTTCGGTGTTGGTGTCTGGCACTTCGCCGAAGTAGAAGAACAGGTTATCGAGGGTCTGCAGGATGTAGTGGCCGCCCTCGGTACACACCAGGTACACCTGCTCGTGCGGGTTGTAGATGCGCTGCCCCGGTTGCAGGGTCACGAACGGGACTTCGCGGCCCTGGTTGTCGGTGAGGTAGATGAATGCCCCCTGGCGGCGCAGGCTCTGCTCCCAGGGCAGCACCCAGCCGCGGCCGAGTACGCTGTCGACCGTCAGGTCGCTGGCGTAGAAGCGCGACCACTCGATCGGCATCAGGCCCGGCAGGCTGAAGTCGATTTCATCGGGGATCAGCTTGCGGCCCGTCGTGAGGTCGACGGGGTTGCCGACCAGGCCGCCGATAGCCTTGCGGGCCACGGGTTCGACCACGTAACGGCTGGCCACCTCACCGGCGACGAAGCCGGCCGTGAACTTCAGGGCGCAAGGCATGACGGCTTTCATGCCGGCCTGGGTACCCGCCTTGATCAGCTGGGCGATACCGCCTGCGGCACCGGCGATGGCCATCAGCACATCCACGGTGGTGCGCAGCCACTCCGGGACTTCATCGTCCACGGGCAGGTAACGGTAGGTGCCGCCGCCGATGATGACGTTGTCCGAACCACCGGAAATGGTGGCGCCGCAGGTCAGCTTGTCGCCCTTGCGCGCGGCGGCGACGCTGTTGATGAAGACGTTGGTCGAGCCTTCGGCAATCTGCACCGGCCCTGGGTGCTTGTCGCAGGCACCGATGCTTTTTTCGACGCGGGCGGCCTTGCGGCTGTTGATGAACACGTTTGGTGAGGCAGTGGTTATAGTCCCTGAGGGGGACGAGAACATACTGCCTATCGCCTCTCCGGCGGCGGTCAGCAAGCTGCCCCCGATGCCGGCTGCGAGGCCGGCCAGCAAGGCCACGCCGAACCCGCAGGTGAACGTGGCAATGGCCACCGTGGCCACCAGCGCAATGCCCAGGGCGGCCCCGATCAGGAAGCCCCCCAGCGCGCTGGTGTGCGATATCTCGTCGCCGAACCTGGCCGCTTCGAACATGAGGGGTTACTCCTGTTCGCCGGACTCGGCGCTGGTTTCGGACGGGGCACGCGGGGTGAAGCTGGCCAACAGGTTGTCCCAGTCCTGATTCTGCTGGGCACTGAAGTCGGCCTGTGCAGTGGTGGAGAAGATCAGGGCACGCCCGGGGCTGATGATGAAGGCGGCCTGGCGCTGGTACAGCGGGCGGCCCTGGTTCATGTAATAGGCGTCGATCTGGATACCGGCAATGGGTGCGGTAACCGAGAGCGTGACGGCCTTGTTGCCCATGCGGGTGTAGCCGCGCAGCTTGGAGGTGAGCAGCTTGACCTGGCGATCGACATAGGCCTGCAGCGCTTCGTCCGGCAGCAAGGTGTCACGCGAGATGGTGATGCTCAAGGGTGCGGGGACACTGGCACCCAAGACGAACATGTTGACCGTGCGGTCCTCGAAACCTGCCGGCAGCGCAATGCCGCCTTCCTGTAATTCGTAATCCATGCGATGAAAATTCCTGATAGCGAAAAAATCGGGGTCAGCCCTGCGCAAAGCCATCGAGCATGCGGTCGAACTCGGCCAGCCACTGGCTCAGGCCGGGCTTGCTGGGGTCGATCACGCTGGAGATATCCAGCCATTGCAGCGAATCGCTGCCGGCGATGGGCACCAGTGCGCCGACCAGGCGACCGTGCCGAGGCTCGTGGCCGGCATTGAAGTGAAAGTCCACGACCTTGGCCGGGTTCCCAGCCAGGAGGCAATCACGTTGGCGAATCACGCGCAGTTGCGGGTTCAATTCGCGCAAAGCCTCGACTGCGCTCTGGAACAGTTGCTCCAGCGGCTGCCTGGCGGGTACATCACGGCGGCGGATGCTGAGGCTGACCGGCTCGCCTTCATGCTCGAGGGTGGTCTGGATGTCGCGAAAACGAAAGCCGAGCGGAAACTGCAAGGAGAACCCTGCGAAGGTGAAAGCGCTGGCGACATCCTGCAACACGGCTGGCAGCGGTTCCGGCTCGGGCACAGCCTCGGGCACATGAGCAGCTTCCGCCAGACTGGCCAGCCGCGCAGACTCCTCTTGCGCTTCGCGCCTGGCAGAGATGCGGTCGTAGATCGAGGGCTTGTACATGAACCTTGCCTCAGTCGTTGATCCGCACTGCGGCGCCAGTGATCTGGGTGGTGTCGGTACTGGTGGTCACGATGACCTTGCCTTTGATCTCGATGCCTTCCGGGGTCAGCGTGATGCTGCTGTCGCCCACCTGCAGGATGATGTGCTGCTTGGCGGCCACCTGGATGAACTGGTTGTCGACCTGCAGGGTGTAGGAACCTTCGGTCACCTGCACCACGGTGTCTTTCTTGACCGTTTCGGTGTGCGTACCACCAACAGTAATCGAGCGGTTATTCCCCACATCATGGGTCTCATCCAGCTCGATCTCGGTATCCATGTTGCGCTCGGCGTGCATGATGATCTGCTCGGCGCCGGCCTTGTCCTCGAAGCGGAAGAAGTTGGCGGTACCGCCGTCGCCCTTCATCGACCGCGTCAGGAACCCACTTTGGGTCTTGTTCGCCGGCAGCGACCATGGCGGGGTGTTGGTGCTGTTGTACAGGCTGCCCATGATCAGCGGCCGGTCCGGGTTGCCGTCGAGGAACACCACCACCACTTCGTCGCCTACGCGCGGAATCTGGATGCTACCGAAGCCACCGCTGGCACCGGATTGGGCGACACGTACCCAGCACGAGCTTTGATCGTTGAACTGCCCCTGGCGATCCCAGTGAAACTGAAGCTTTACCCGGCCCAGTTCGTCGGTGAAGATTTCCTCGCCTGGGGGGCCGACAACGATGGCGGTCTGCGGGCCGTTGATCAAAGGCTTGCGGGTGTTTAACTGCGGGCGGTATGCGATTTTTTTACGCACGCACACGAATCGGTTGACGTAACCGGCCTGGTCGCCAGTCATGTAGTTGTTGCTGCCGCGATGCTCCACGCTCAGCAACAAAAACTTACGGTTCTCGGCGTCACCGGTGTCGTGCAGATAATGCTGGATCAACTCAAAAGTGTAACCCGGCTTCATGGCCCGGCAATTGCTCTCGCCGTAGAAGGTCTTGCCCATCAACTCGAGCGCTTCGATACGGTTGCGTACGATGGCTTCGCCATCTTCGTAGCTGCCATGGGTGTACTGGCCCGGGAAATCATAAATCTCGAACCTGTCCACATCGCCCTGTTGATTCAAGCTTTGCATGGTCACAGGTAGGAAGTTGCGCGGTTGGCGATAGTCGAACGTGCGAACGGCAATTTGACCGGATTGCAGCTGCCGCGTTGACTGCCACTGAGTAATGGAATCAGCGGTTTCGGTAACCGACGCGGAGTGGTAGCGAATCTGCGGCTGTTCGGGCAGCGGCAACAAGGTGCTGGAGTCATCGGTGATGACCATCAGGTGGGAGTCGGCCGTGTGCTCGAAGTAGTAGAAAAGCCCTTCGCTCTCAAGCAAGCGCTGCACAAAGTTGAAATCGCTCTCGCGGTACTGGGTAATGTAGCTGTGCGATTTGAGCGACTTGCTTACACGAAATTCGTACTTGGCCAGCGTGCCAAATCCGGCGAACACTTCACTGACAACAGCCTGGATCGATTTTTCTTGAAAAATGCGTGTATCGAAGCGGCAAGTCAGCATCCACAGCCACGGCCCTAGCACGGCTGCATAACGCACATAGCCGCCGTCGCTGCCTTGGGTGCTAAACCGCTGAACATAGCCGTTAATGTAGCGGAAAGAGCCGTTGGATAACTCGATTTCTATCGTGGCCTGGCTGCCAATCAGTGACTTGAGCTTTACATCGCTCTGTTGGCTGAGCAAGGCCAGATCGAATTCATAGAGTTTGGAAAGCTCTTCAGTGCCGGAAAAGTGCTCAAGCAAAAACTCATCGTTGGCTGTTTGTGTCAGGATATTCAGCTTGAACAATCGCCTGTTTTGCGGCGCGAGCATGGAAAGAACGTCAGTTAGCATAATTTACTCCCTGTAACGGTGAACATCAGCGCGCCCGTACGGCGAAAAGCCTGCCCAACCACGAGGCAGCACGCATGCTCTGAATAGTTTCAATATCCATGAATGTGTATTGACGGTTTTCCTTCGCTTCGCGCACTTTCAGCTCTCTGAGTGCACTGATCTTGTCACGATTGTAAAACACCATGAACACGGACATTAGCGCAAAGAAGTAGATCAACCCGGTGGCCGGCACGTCATGGCTTTTCATCAGCGGATAGATCACGCTGCTCAAGCCCGCCGCCAAACCCGCCTGCCACCACTGAACTTTCTGGGGCGGTTCGATGGATTCCACGCGCTGCCCTTTAAAGTGGAGAATATCACTTTTACTGCGCCAGTAATAAGCCATTGCATAGGTCAACAACACCAGCACGACGGGCGCGAGCCCTAACATCAAAGAAGTCGCCGCTCCCAACTTCATTTTTTTGTAGGTAACACCCAGTGTCAGCAGCGATGCGAACATTGGTGCAACTGACATATTGAAGAACATGCGCAAATTCGCGAAACTTACAAAGTGCTCACTGCGGTAAGCACAATTGATGCACCACAGCGTCATAACGATAATGATCAGGATCGCCGGCACCGCCATGAATGGCGGCGCCACTCCGGTCATCATCAGGGCCAATATCACGACCAGCAGCCACACCGACCAGATTTTTTTAAAAAAACGTTCTGTGGTAAACATTTAATCCTTCCCCGTCAAGAAATTACCCAGGGTAGTGCCCAGCCCCGAAAAATCATCACTCATGACAAACTGAACTGCCAAACCCGCACCCAAAGACAAGGCAATCACGACTATAGCCGGCCCTGTTAGCCCGCCGACCAATACACCGACACCAAAGGCCAATGCATTGGTCGGCTGGGTGTAAGCTGACTTCTGGAAGAACTCCGAGACGCTTTTTGCCTCCGTCGCATCTAGGTAAGCCTGGGGGCCGAACGCCAATGCGCCGCCTAATTTGGCACCCGTCAGTACTTTGCCTACGCCACGGCTGCTGTACCCGGCCGAGTCAATATGGGCAGTTGCACGCATCGCCTTGGCGGTATTGAAAGCAGCCACATGCAGGTTACTGCCCCGACCGGGCAGCCTGTACAAACTTGCCTGGCTATTGGCGGGTATTTCGAAGTAGAGGTTTCCGCCCATGCGCACCAGTTTCAGGCGCCCTTTCATGGCCCTGGCGGCAGATACACTGCCGGGTTTGCCACGTGACGCTGCCCACTTCTTCAGCTTGCCGCGCGTGGCATCCGTCATGTTCAGCAGGTTTTCAACTTTGGTGGCTTTGGATGCGGCATGGCCTAGCGCAGCAACGTTGGCAAGCGTGCCGGGTAAATTTGCAGTTGAAAATAATAGTGCCCCTACGACTGGAATCTTCTCGGCCTTCTCCTTGATGGCCAGCAGTTCATCCGCGGCAAAACGCCCCGATTTTTCCATTTTTGCAATCAGGCTATAAAGTAACTGCGCGTATTCTTCGGCTTCGTCAGCACTCAACTGCGTTTCGGACGACTGTAGTTCAGCAACAAGAAACTCGGCGGCACTCATGTCATCAGCCGAATAAAGGCCGCCTACATCCATCTTGGCGTAGGTTCTGGCTGCTACAACACTTGGCCATGGCAGGTCACCCTGCCCGAGAAGGCCGTCTTGCCCGCCGAGGCCCATGGGGTCGGCTGCGGTACAGGGATAGATTCTGTTCACGATTCTGTTCACGCCTTGTCAAAAATCCTGCTTGCGCGACCTGCGCAGTATCGGCCCACGTCTCAGGCGCTGCGACCTATGCAGGCAAGCAAAGTTCCCAACAACACCTGAATATGCCAACCAGATCACAAATGGATTTGCCGGCCGAGTGTAGAGGGCGCAGGAAACACTGGAATGCGCAACTCTGTCAACTATGAATATCGCTCATCCTTCGCATTAGCCGTTATGAATGAGATGGCATTGCGCCATCTTTTGCCCATACACCAGCATTACCAAGAACGTTCACAGGACACTGTGGTCAATGTTCTACATAGCGCCTACGCTTGGGATACTTGTGACGCTGGGCTTGTGGGCGAAGGGGTACACACCCTGCCAGAAGCTGTTGACTTCAGGATCTGCCTGGCAGGTGTGCTGGATCAATGATGAGCGGTATTGTTTCAAGTCTGATTCCTATACCCGTGACGGCTGGCCTTGCAAGCGCATGAGTGATAAAAATGCCTGCATCCAGGTTGACGGGCGCCAGTAATTCTAATACCCACACCCACGTCGCTACTTGTAGGAAGTCATGACAAATACAGAAATCATCAAACAATTGGAAGCGCTCAAATGAGCCATTTCACTCCAATCTCCATCGAATTCAGGCTGCTCGCCGCCCCCACCCCGCTGACTTGCGTAAGCCATCCGGGCTTCAGCCTCACCCCTGACAGCTACACAGAAAACAACTGAGTTAATAAATACGCGAGCCTTGAAACATTCCTCGAATCAGGCCATCAATAGCTGTCGTAAGTCAGCTCTTCCATCTCGTGTCACCTTGGGATGCTCCGTCAACTTGCCGCGCGGAGACGGTGAGTTGATATTTCCCCGTCACGCAGGCTATCTATCGAAAAAGCGCTCAATGCGTCATGTTTTCAGAGGCTTTTCGCCCAGATTTCTCTTTTAAGCGCGCAGTTCACCCATACCCATCAGCTGTTTTCGAGCCATCCTCAGGTTCCACAGGGCGAACAGTGTGGTGGCCGGGGCGTTCGCCTTTGGCGTCGGCGCGGCGCCGGGCGCGGTGGCCGGCGCCGGCATTGGCCTGCAGGTCGGCAACCTGATCCTCATGGGCCTGGGGCTGTCCGCCATCGCCGAGTATTTTTATCAGGGCCTGCCGGCCTGCCTGTCGACCCTTCAGCAAGGCATGACCACGGCCTGGTTCGCCGAGGATGGCCTCAAGCCCGCTGGCCTGGACCCGAGCGGCGGATCCGCGGCGCAGGCCCAGGAGCGTGTCGAGCGTGCGGCGCGCCAACTGGCCCGCGGCCAGGAGCAACTGGTGTTGCTGCTGCTGACGGCCATTGTAATCTACCTGACCCGCGGGCAGATAAAGGCGGGCATTCAGAGGAATATGGAAACGCCCGCCATACGCAGTGCCCGGCTGCAGGCGGAAATGTCCAACAAGCAACTGGCCGCCTGGCTGGCAAAAAACGAGCAAAAGCTGCTGGCACATACTGAACTTCAAGCACGTGACGCCACACCATTCAAGCGTGCAGAGACTGAACCACTACCTGCCAACGAACGCTCTCGCGAGCTATCGCAGAAGGCTGTTGAGCCGCCAAAACCCAAATACAAACCTGGATTCACCGAAGAAGATATTCTTGCAATCGCCAAAGGCGAAAGGCCCGACCCCACCACTTATCTAGACCCAGATTATGTCGCGCAACACTTGGCCCAATTCGAAAATGGCGCCTCACGCTTCATGACCCAGACCAACCTTGAGAAATACGGCATCGCACAGAGAGATGGTACGTCGTTCATCATGCCAGGCCACGAAGCAACCGAACTACTTGCCAAGACAGCAGGTGACAAGCGCGCGTTGGAGCAAGCCCTTGGCTTGCCTGAGAATTTTCTTGATACCAATGCACTGGTCCGGGTAGACATCCCTGATCCGAAGCAGTTGAATCTACGGATTCCATCAGGAAATGAAGCCGGTGCTAACGAATTCTGGATCCCTGGTGGCAAGCTACCTGACGGCAACAGTGAAGCCGTCATAGACGCGGCGGGTATTTCCGCCAAGATGTTCAACACCTCTCCCCTTTTTTGAAGGCCCCCTATGAAATTCAAAGATCTTTTCATCAGTCGTCAACACATGTACTCAATCGGCATCGAAGAAGACGCTGGCCAGTATTACGTTTCGTTCCCCGTCAGCAACGGCATGGTTGACTACGAAGAATATTACGCCATCGCTCCAGCTACATTTAATGCCTTCATGGATGACCCTGATTCGGCGCTGGCTTTCGTGATAAAATGCCGCAAAAGACAACTCGATGAATTACTAATCATCAAGCCAGGAAAAAATCGGGGCACGGCCATCTAGTGCCACATAGATAAATGCTGACCAAATCCGACATTGCATGAACGTTTTACCCTACCAACAAATGAGTGGCGCCCTCTTACGCTGCGGTGAAGTGGTGCAGTTCCTTACCCCGATCAGGACTGACCATGAACACCGAAACACTCAAGCAAAAATTACTCAAGCTTCGCTTGATCATCGACAGCCTGATGGCGCAAGACCCTGCCGCGATGAAGCTGAGCGTCGAACTGGAGCCACTGCTGAAAGCCGCAGGCCATTAGCCCCATGCCTCCAAGTGAACACGGCCAAGAATCGTACACATATCGATACAACTCATGCACATCACGTGGACCGAAATCCATTCCGTGGAACGATGCAAATAACCTGTATCTGAAATAACCTTTCAAACTAATATGAACAGGTGAGAGATGAAACCAGCCACACCACTGGAGTATGTAGATAAAGCAATTGCGCTGGCGATTGACCGACAAAAGCGCATTCCTGGCTTTACGGTTTACGCGACTATAGTCGACCAGTTAAAGTACATCAGGGCAGTTTTCGACGGTACCGAAAAGGATAAATCCAAGCTGCACAGGCTAACGATTGGAGCTATTGCATCGAAGGAATTCGAGGAAAACGACCCGGAGCTGGCCAGGGTATTGAAGGACGCTTACTACGTGGCCATTCAGTCGGCCCGCGGCTTGACGATTCAACTACCTGATTGAACTCGGCCACTAGCGAGTTCATACCTTGGTTGATTACGAAGAGTACTATTGGACCGAACAGGCACCGTTCGTTGCCTAGCTGCAGCGGCCGAGCACCGCCCCTGCGATGGTCAGCAAGGGCCGGAAACGCCAGATGGACATGAGTTGATCTACCCGCCAAGCGCCAATCGAGGTCGAGCGCGCAAGACTCTCAATGCGCCACGCTATGGCATCCAAAAACATCGCGGGTAGAATTGCCGACGAGCTTTACGATGAAGCCAAGTGTGGGTCATCCGCAAGCTGCGCCCCGACGGGATAGACTTGCCTACCTGGCCAAGCGCCCTCAGGCTGCCATCGATGCCCTCACTGCCATCGCCCCCACGTTCAACCTACCCAAGTTCTGCGAATGAATACACGCTCCTCACAAATGTCACCCGGGCTTACGCCTCTCAAGATGAGGCTGCTGGCCGTCGCCATGTTCATCGCATTGTTCCTGGTAGGGGCCGTCTCGCTTTATGCCTATACCAACTACCTGTTCCCGCTGTACGGCAGGCTGCTTCGTGGCGCTCCGGTCGTGGAAACACCGTACCTCGCGTTCGGCCTGCTCATGGCGCCACCGGCACTCGCCATCCTGCTCGTTGGCAGCGCGATCTGCGCCTGGACCGGCAAGAAGTTCGACCCACCCCCTGCATCCCGGCTGCACCGCTTTCAGGCGTTGATGTTCGGGATATCGATTAAAACGCTGATCCATGTCGTCCCTGCGGTGATGATTCTGACTACGGGGGCTTTGCTGGCTAAGGGTTATACGCCCTGCTCGAAGCTGCTGATATCGGGTTCTGCCTGGCAGTTGTTCTGGGTCAATGATGATCGGGTGTGCTTCAAGCCGGATCACTACATCAACGACAACTGGCCATGCAAGGTCATCGACGGCAAGGACATTTGCGTCCAGGTCGATGGGCGGTGAGTTGCCTACCTTGGTCAGGCTCAATGCGAGTACGGCGGAGAAAACCGACAAGGTGACAGTTGATAAGCCGCAGCAACTTGGAGACGGGGCGACGTGGACGTACAACGGCGCCCCTCTGGACTATGCATACTCGGGCATTAAATGGACAAGCACACACTGAAAATTACAGCCAGAGCGCTTCGCGAAAAGCTTGAAACTATCAAGGACCAGAATCCTGACGCCATGACCATGCTCAAGCTACTTCGCGACCTTCTGTTGAAATCTGAGAACGGTGAAATCCACGCACCTTTAGAGGCGCGAGACATCTCCTGGTATCGTTATCTACAGGAAACAAACTTACAAGACGACCATGAACTTAGCGAGGCTTTTGCCAAATTCTATATGGCGTTAATCAATGGACAAGAATGGAGTTCATTTAAAAAATTCCAGGCTAAAAGCCACTCAGCATAAACTGACCTGTTAACGCTCGACCTACTGCGATTTTGCCGGGCTGCAGTTGACGCGTTGAGAGCCATTACCTGATCGCTATCACTCACTGCCAGATAGCAACTCGTCCATTTCATCCCCCTGAGGCGCGAGTTCAAACAACCGGCTTGCCAGTTCACAAATGTGCCGCGACCAGGCAACCTTGGCCACCCATTCCGGCGGCATGCCCGACACCCCATACAAGGCGCCCGCAATCTGCCCTGCCGTCGCCGCCACGCTGTCGGCATCATCGGCAAGGTTGGCAGCCAACAGAATCGCATCCCTGAAATTGTCCGTATTCCACACAGCCCAGAGCGCTGCTTCCAAGGTATCGACCACATACCCTGACGAGCGAATCTGCTCACGGGTTTTGTGCTTGTACTCCCCGGCATTGATGATCAAGGCCCGGGGCTGCAGGGGGCGCACCTTCGGCGACAACGCCTCTTCCTTGTCCGCGCCATTGAGCGCCAAATGCAGCTGTGCACCGAACAACTTGCAGCACTCCGAGACCTCAATCGCGCGATGGGTCACGCTGCTCTGCGTCACACTCTCCCACCAGGTTGCCGACAGCGAGTGGCGTCGGAAAATGGCCGTAGGCGCGAGCCGTATCAACGAACCGTTGCCCGCTGTCGAGGCCCCGAGATTGCCCATCCACGCAAGCCCTTGGGCCTCCCACCCTTCCAGGGCTCGGCGGGTGACATTGCCGATGTCGAAGCAGCGGCCATTGGCGCTGTTTTCGCCCTGCCGGTACCAGCGCACCATGGCATCGGCAAAGGTCGCGAAATCGAACTTGCCTTGGCTTGCGTAGGTGTCTGCCAGGCACAGGGCCATGCTGGTATCGTCGGTCCACTCACCTGGCGCGAGGCGGAACGGCCCACCGCCGACCATGTCGCTGACCTGCCCCTGATCGCGGCGCCGGAACTCCAGGGTGGTGCCTACCGCATCACCAATCGCCAGGCCCAGCAATGCACCCTGCGCGCGGTCTATCGCCTGGCCTGGTGTCAACGTGCAGGATCGGTCGCTCAGCCAGGCGGGCTTTGTCAGCGGCAGCCTTGGTGCGTCGGGCTCCGGCATGTAGGCCATGCGCTGTTGCAACTGCGGCGATGGTTCGGGGAGCAAATGGGCGTAACGCTTTGCGTAGTCGCTCAGGATTGCATCCGGGCTTCTCAGGTCGATCATGCTGATTCCTTGCAGTAGGTTGCTCTCGTCCATACGCTCATTTTGCTTGACCTGCACTACCCCGGCAATGACCCGAGCAGGCCGCCGACCATGAGGATGGCACCGGCTACGCCGGTGTTCGCGGGTGAACCCGCTCCCACAGTGATCGCGCACGTTTTCAAGGTTTTCGGTGGGACCGTTGCCTGTGCAGGTGCGGCACAGGCCCGGGGGGTCGACGCTATTTCCGAGGGAGCGCGCGAGCTTTCAAAAGTCACCATCCAAACGGATGAATCACGCCTGATAACACTCTTTCCGCGCAGCACATTCCGTCGCATTGCCATCATCCTGAGGCGCCTCGCCAACACCTCCGCGAGAAAGCGGTCAGCGCAAAAAATGAGACCGGATTCACTTTTTGAAAAAAACTTTTGCCAACGATTTTCATCGCTTTCCAGCCCCTTTCGTACCCAGTCTTTAGGGCTTGAGCCCCCATCTCCTGCGCCCAAGACACGCTGTCAATATCATCGCGCCATTATTGCGCCGCGTTTCAAAACGGGGAAAAAATCGCCCCCCTCGCCGGAACTTCTTCCGCAGCGAGGTGCCCTACTCGGCATTGCTGGCAACACAATATTCATATGCCAGCACTCAAATTCGCTGCAGCCGAAAGGCGATTTTTCAGGTCCACGCCACCGGCGTTTCAGGACGATCAAGCAGGCACATGGACGATGCACCAATGACACAGACATTCGATGTCGAAGCACTGATCAAGCTGCGTAGCCAGACGCGGGCGATCTCCGATGCGCTGAAGGCGCAGGCGGCGGATTACCTTGCCACCGTGGCACCGCTGATCCGTCCGCAAACCCTGTTTGGCGAATACCTGCAAGGCGCACAGCGAAGCAGCGGGCGCGAAACCCAGGGCCACTTCCAGGCCCTGGTCGAACTCTACGAACGTATCGGCTCGGCCGCGCCGTTCCAGCTGGTCACCGAGCTGGAAGTACCGCTCAACCTGATCAGCACCACCCCCGAACTGTTCCCGCTGGAATACGACAAGACCCTGGAACACAGCGGCCAGGTCATCCGCATCACCAGCCCGACCCGCTGGGTTGTGGGCTTCCACGCCTTTGACCTGGCGCGGTTTCGCAATGTCATCAAAGACCCCAACCGCAGCAGCGCCGAGCTGTACCGCTTCGTGGTGCACTACCTGGTGCTGTTCTACTGCCTGAGCAAGTCGCCTGGCCTTGGGCGGCTGTTCGAGGGCTTGCGCTACGGCCTGAGCTTCGAGCGCCTGAAGGGCTTTGGCGACCTGCCGTTCTGCGTCATCAGCTCGCCGGTGCGCTCGGAACTTCCCGACGACTCGGTCATCCGCAGCAGCACGCAGATTGCCGGCAACACCAGTTTCGAAGAACTGGTAGGCCGCGACAACATCCTGGAAATGAACGACGAAATCCGTCAGCGCCTGCTGCTGACGATCGAAGGACTGTAACGCGCAGCGCCCGGCACCGGGCCGCGCAATGATTCGCAGCGAATTGCTCGCACTGGAGAACACGATGGCGAAGAAGGAAAGCACTCAGCACAAACTCGACCGCGTTCGCGCGCCTCGGGTCCATATCACCTACGACGTGGACATCGGCGATGCCATCGAGAAAAAGGAGCTGCCCTTCGTCGTCGGCGTACTGGGTGACTTCTCCGGCAACCCGCTGGAGCCGCTGCCCAAGCTCAAGGACCGCAAGTTCGTGTACATCGACCGCGACAACTTCAACGGTGTGCTCAAGGGCATCAAGCCACGCCTGACCTACCGCGTCGACAACACCCTGGCCAAGAACGGTACCCAGCTGGGCGTGGAGCTGAACTTCAACAGCCTCGAAGACTTCGAGCCACAGAACGTGGTCAAGCAGGTCGAGCCGCTGCGCAAGCTGCTGGAAGTGCGCAACAAGCTGGCCGACCTGCGCAACAAGATGGGCGGCAACGACAAGCTCGAAGAGCTGCTGATGGACGTGCTGCAGAACACCGAAAAGCTCAAGACCTTGGGCAAGGAATTCGGCCGTGAAGCCGAAGTGAAAGACCCGTCCAGCGACGATCGCGCCTGAGCAGGAGCCCGAACATGACCGACAAGCAAACCGCACCGCAACAGGCCGGCGACCTGGTCGAAGTGGAAAACTTCGCACCACAGCCCTCGCTGCTCGACAGCATCATTTCGCAAAGCCGCGTGGCCCGCTCCGACACCGAGCGCAACCGCACCCGCGACCTGATTGGCGAACTGGTGAACCAGGTGCTCGAGGGTGAGATGACCCCGAGCAAGGACCTGATCGCCGTGCTCGATTCGCGCATCGCCGAAATCGACGCGATGCTCTCCGAGCAGATGAACGAGATCATGCACGCCCGCGAGTTCCAGCAGTTGGAAGCCTCCTGGCGCGGCCTGAAATACCAGGTGGACCAGACCGAGACCAGCACCACGCTGAAGATCCACCTGCTCAATGCCTCGAAGAAAGACCTGGTGCGCGACCTGAAGGCCGCCAGCGAATTCGACCAGAGCGCGCTGTTCAAGAAGGTCTACGAAGAAGAGTACGGCACCTTCGGTGGCGCGCCTTTCGGCATGTTGATCGGTGACTACGAGTTCAACCGCAACCCCGAAGACATGTACCTGCTCGAAGAGATCTCGCATGTCGCGGCGGCGGCGCACGCGCCGTTCATCTCGGCCGCTTCGTCCGAGCTGTTCGGCTGGGACTCGTTCACCGAGATGTCCGGCCCGCGTGACCTGGCGAAGATCTTCGACACCGTGGAATACGCCAAGTGGAAGTCGTTCCGCGCCTCGGAAGACTCGCGCTACGTCGGCCTCACCCTGCCCCACGTGCTCGGTCGTCTGCCGTATGGACCGGATACCACGCCGGTGGAAGAATTCAACTTCGTCGAAAGCGTCGATGGCCGCGACCACAACAAGTACCTGTGGATGAACGCCGCCTACGCCCTCGGCACCCGCGTCACCGACGCCTTCGCCCGCTACGGCTGGTGCGTGGCCATCCGCGGCGTGGAAGGTGGCGGCCTGGTCGAAGGCCTGCCGACCCATACCTTCAAGACCGACGACGGCGAAATCGCCCTCAAGTGCCCGACGGAAATCGCCATCACCGATCGCCGCGAAAAAGAGCTGTCGGACCTGGGCTTCATCCCCTTGGTGCACTGCAAGGGCACCGACTATGCCGCGTTCTTCGGCACCCAGTCGGCGCAGAAACAGAAGCAGTACAACACCGACATCGCCAACGCCAACGCACGCCTGTCGGCCCAGCTGCAATACATCTTCGCCACTTCGCGCATCGCCCACTACATGAAGGCGATCATGCGCGACAAGATCGGCAGCTTTGCCTCGCGCATGGATGTCGAGCGCTTCCTCAACCAGTGGCTGGCCAGCTATGTGCTGCTCGACGACACCGCCAGCCAGGAGGCCAAGGCCAAGTTCCCGCTGCGCGAAGCGCGCGCCGAGGTGTTCGAAGTGCCCGGCAAGCCAGGCGTGTACAAGGCCGTGACCTACTTGCGCCCGCACTACCAGCTGGATGAACTGACCGCCTCGCTGCGGCTGGTTGCCGAGCTGCCACAGGGCGCGCGCGGCTGACAGGCCGTTGTGTACAGGGATGACACATGAGTAACCAGGCCCGCCTGCTGCCCTCGCTGCTCGACCGACTGCTGGACGACCGTCCCTACCAGTCGGTCGAGCCCGCAGCGCAGCGCACCTGCTCGCTGGCCGAGTACAAGGCCAGCATCGTCCGCGACCTCGAAGTACTGGTGAACACCCGCCAGTCCCTGGTCGCCGAAGAGCTCGACGGCTTCAGCCAGCTCGGTGGTTCCATCCTTGAATACGGCATGCCGGACTTCATCAGCCGCAGCGTGCTCGACCCGCACGATCGTCGCCTGATCCAGCAACAGCTGGAACGGGCGATCAGCACCGGAGACCGGCGCTTTCGCCGGGTCCGTGTTCAGCTGTTGGCCCAGCAGAACGGCCACCGCATGTTGACCTTCCGCGTGGACGCCGTGTTGCGTCTGCAGGACATCAGCCGCCAGGTGTCATTCGACGCCGTGCTGCAGGTCAACACCCAGGAATACAAAGTGCAGAACCTCAACTGATGCTCGACGAACTGCTGCCCTACTACGAAAAGGAACTGTCGCACCTGCGCTTTCTCGGCCAGGAGTTTGCCGCGCAGTACCCGAAGATCGCTTCGCGGTTGCTGATCGAGGGCGACAACTGCGAAGACCCGCACACCGAGCGCCTGATCGAGGCGTTCTCGTTCCTGTCTGCGCGGGTGCACAAGAAGCTCGATGACGAGTTTCCGGAAATCGTCGAATCCTTCCTCGAGGTACTGTACCCCCACTACCTGCGCCCTACTCCGTCGATGTCGATTGTCGAACTGAGCCTGGGCAGGCACGAAAAAGTCACCGAAGCCTACCGCGTGGCGCGCCATACCGAGATGCATGCCAATCCCGTGGAAGGCGTGGTGTGCAAGTTCCGCACCTGCTACCCGGTAGAGCTGTGGCCGATTGCCGTTCAGCAGGCCTCGTTCACGGAAATGGAACGTTCGGCCTTCAACGGGCACAGCGCCGACCTGGTCGCTCGTCTGCGCATCCGCCTGGCTGCCACGGGCGATGCCCTGTTCGGGCAGATGGACATGAACCGCCTGCGGTTCTTCCTCGACGGCGAAGCGACCCTGATGCTGCAGCTGTACGAACTGCTGTTCAACAACCTCGCCAAGGCCACGCTAAGCTTCGATGACCAGGGCCGCAGCCGCGAAGTGGCGCTGCCGGCCGACGCCCTGAAAGCCGTGGGCTACGCCCGTGACGAAGGCCTGGTGGATTACTCCGAACGCTCATTCCTGGGCTACCGCCTGCTGCACGAGTATTTCACCTTCCCCGACAAGTTCATGTTCTTCGACCTCAGTGGATTTGCCCGCATCCTGCAGGGCAAGGCCATCGAGCAGGTAGAGCTCAACTTCTATTTCTCCGACTACGACCTCAGCGAGCGCCTGGCGCGGCTGACCCAGAACATCGGGCGCAACAACTTCAAGCTCAACTGCACGCCGATCATCAACCTGTTCCGCCAGCAGGCCGAGCCGATCAAGCTGACCCACACCCAGCACGAATACCCGGTCACCCCTGATACACGGCTGCACAACGCTGCAGAAGTGGTCTCGATCGACCGGGTACGGCGGGTGCGCAAACTCGGCGGTATCGACCAGGTCGCCACCTGCCAGCCGTTTTTCGAACCCCGGGGTGAGCAAGACCCACACAGCAGCTTCTGGGTTGCGCGCCGGCGAAACCAGGGTGACGCCACTGCCATGAGCATCCGCGTGGTCGACCGCGATCTGGAACTGATCGACGCCAGCAGCGACACCCTCAGTATCGGCCTTACCTGCAGCAACCGCGACGTGCCGCTGATGCTGCCGTTCGGTGGCGAACGGGGCGATTTCACCATTCCCGCCAACTCGGTGATCAAGGATATCCGCTGCCTGCGCAAGCCCACCGCCACGGTGCGTGTGCCCTTGGGCAAGGGCCTGATCTGGCGGTTGATCGCCCACCTGTCGCTGAACCATCTGTCCCTAGTCAGCCAGGGCCGCGAAGTGCTGCTGGAGCTGTTGTCGCTGTACAACTACCGCAATGTCTCCGCCATTCGCAAACAGATCAACGGCATCAAGGCGATCAGCAGCGAACCGGTGGTCGCGCGCATCGGCCACCCGCGGCCAAATTTCGTGCGCGGCGTCGGCATCACCCTGACCCTGGACGAAAGCCAGTTCATCGGCAGCGGCGTGTTTCTGTTCGGCAAAGTGCTGGACCACTTCTTCGGCCAGTACTGCTCGATGAACAGCTTCACCCAACTGACCCTGCGCACCCAACAACGAGAAAAGAGAGTCGTACAATGGCCAGCACGCACCGGCGATCAGCCCCTGGTCTGATCGATCAGGCCCGAGCCGAGCCGCACCGATTCGAATTCTTCCAATTGGTGCGCCTGCTCCGCCTGCACTACAGCCGCACCGGGCGCATGGACCTGGCAACCCGGCCGCACGAAGACCCGCTGCGTTTTCGTACCCAGCTGTCGCTGGCGTTCCCGGCCAGCGAGGTCAGCGACCTGCACTTCGAGCGCGAAGGCAAGGTGTCGCCGGCCGGCTTGCCGCTGTCGGAAGTGCAGGTCACCTTCATGGGCCTGGTCGGGCCGTCAGGCGTGCTGCCACGCCCGTACACCGAGCTGCTGCTCGAGCGCCACGTGCAGTATCGCGACGATGCCGCCCATGCGTTTCTCGACATCTTCTCGCACCGGATGACCACGCTGTTCTACGAGGCCTGGCAAAAATACAAATTCCACATCGAGCACGAGCGTAATGGCACCTCGGGCTTCGACGGCTACCTGCTCAACCTGGTTGGCCTCGGGCCGCGCGCCCAGAAGCTGAAGTTCGAAGAGCAACCGTCAGCATTGCGTCGTGAGCTGTTCAGCTATTTTGCCGGCCTGCTCAGCCAGAAGCCGCGCAATGCGCTGAACCTTGAACGCATGCTCGGTTTCTATTTCTCGCTGCCGATCAAGGTCCAGCCGTTCGCCGGGCGCTGGCTGCACCTGCAGCCCGAACAATGCACCCAGCTTGGCCGCCGCAATGCCCAGCTCGGCCACAGCGCCGTCGCCGGCAACCGGGTCTGGGACTATCAGTCGTGCATCCGTATCGAACTGGGCCCGCTGAACCTGGCCGACTACCAGCGCTTCCAGCCGGGCACCGCCTGCTACCGCAAGCTGGTCGAGCTGGTGCGCTTCTATATAGGTGCCGAACTGGATTTCGAAATTGCCCCGCGCCTCAAGCGCGAGGCGGTGCCACGCGCCCAACTGGGCCGCAGCGGCAATGTCGCCCTGGGCTGGCTGGGTTGGCTCAAACGCCCGGGTCGTGACGCGGAGCCTTCGCGTTGCGCCGTTTTCCACATTCCTTACGATGGGGTCGCCTTGTGAACCTGAAGTCTCTGTTCGCCAAGCTCAACGAAACCAGCCGCACGGCCACCGAAAGCGCGGCGGCCCTGTGCCTGTCGGAGCACCACTACGACGTGGAAGTGGAGCACCTGCTGCTGCAGTTGCTCGACAACAACGACAGCGACCTGGCCCCGATCCTGCGCCACTACGAGGTCGTCGCCGAACGCCTGCAGGCGCAGCTGGTCACCGCCTTGGGCACCTTCAAGAAAGGCAATACCCGCACCCCGGCGCTGTCGCCACACATTACCCGCATGATCGAGCAAGCCTGGTTGCTGGCCTCGATCGAATACGGCGTAGGCCAAGTGCGCAGCGCCCACCTGCTGCAGGCTCTGCTCGACGATGCTGAACTGCGTCGCGTGGTGATCGCCTCGGCACCGGAGCTGGAAAAAATCAACGCCGATGACCTGCGCCTGAACCTTGCCGCGCTGGTGGAGGGTAGCGCCGAGTCCAGGCTGGCCAGCCCGCTGGCCAGCCCAGCGGCGCCAGTGAGCACGTCGAGCAAGGCCAGCGGCAAGACCCCGGCACTTGACCAGTACACGGTCAACCTTACCCAAAGCGCCCGCGAAGGCCGCATCGACCCGGTGCTGGGCCGTGAGTTCGAAGTACGGCAGATGGTCGACATCCTCACCCGCCGCCGGCAGAACAACCCGATCCTCACGGGCGAAGCCGGGGTCGGCAAAACCGCCGTGGTCGAAGGCCTGGCGCTGCGCATCGCCCAGGGTGACGTGCCGGCGGTGCTCAAGGACGTTGCCCTGCACACCCTCGACCTGGGCCTGTTACAGGCCGGCGCCGGGGTCAAGGGCGAGTTCGAGAACCGCCTCAAGGCTGTGATCGAAGAGGTCAAGCGCAGCCTGCACCCGATCATCCTGTTCATCGACGAAGCCCACACCCTGATCGGCTCCGGCGGCCAGGCCGGCCAGAACGATGCCGCCAACCTGCTCAAGCCGGCCCTGGCCCGTGGCGAGTTGCGCACCATCGCTGCCACTACCTGGGCCGAATACAAGAAGTACTTCGAGAAGGACGCCGCCCTCGCCCGCCGCTTCCAGGTGGTCAAAGTGGAAGAGCCCGACGAAGACAAGGCCATTCACATGCTGCGCGGCCTGCTCGGCAAGATGCGCGAGCACCACAAGGTGGCGGTGATGGACGAAGCGCTGGTTCAGGCGGTACGCCTGTCCAACCGCTACATCACCGGCCGCCAGCTGCCCGACAAGGCGGTCAGCGTGCTCGACACGGCCTGCGCGCGCATTGCCCTGGCGCAATCTTCGCTGCCCGGCGCACTGGAAGACTGCCGCCGGCAGATCGACAACCTGCAGGCGGAAATCGGCGTGCTCGGCCACGAAGCCGGCAAGGGGCACGACCATGCCCGCCGCCTGGAAGCGCTGCAGGCTGCCCTGCAGGCCGAGCAGCAACAAGAACAGCAACTCAATGCCCAGTGGCAGCAGGAGCTGGAACTGGTCGAACAGCTCAAGGCGCTGGACGCCGCCAACGATGCCGACGCCCAACAGCTCAATACCCTGCGTGCCGAGCTGGCGCGCGTGCAAGGCGACCAGCCACTGGTCCACGCGCTGGTCGACAGCGGCGCCATCGCCCAGGTCATCAGTGGCTGGACCGGCATCCCGCTGGGCAAGATGCTGCGTGACGAAATCGATACCGTGCAGCGCCTGCCGGCCCTGCTTGGTGAGCGCGTGCTGGGCCAGGACCACGCCCTGCACGAGATCGGCAAGCGCATCAAGATTTCCCGAGCGCGCATGGAAGACCCGAACAAACCGATTGGCGTGTTCCTGCTGCTCGGCCCCAGCGGCGTCGGCAAGACCGAAACCGCCCTGGCCCTGGCCGACACCTTGTACGGCGGCGAGCGCAACCTGATCACCATCAACATGTCCGAGTACCAGGAAGCCCACACCGTGTCGAGCCTCAAGGGCTCGCCACCCGGCTATGTCGGCTACGGCGAAGGCGGCGTACTGACCGAGGCGGTGCGCCGCAAGCCGTACAGCGTGGTGTTGCTCGACGAGGTGGAAAAAGCCCACCCCGACGTGCTCGAACTGTTCTTCCAGGTGTTCGACAAGGGCGTGCTGGACGATGGCGAAGGCCGCGAGATCAATTTCCGCAACACGGTGATCATCCTCACCTCCAACACCGGCACCGAGCGCATCATGCAGACCTGCCTGAACGCCACCGAGCTGCCGACGCCCGAGGCGATCGTCGAGGACCTGCGCGACCAGCTCAACCATGTGTTCAAACCGGCCTTCCTCGGTCGCCTGAGCATCGTGCCGTTTTACCCGGTGCAGGACCAGATTCTCGAGCGCATCGTCGCCCTCAAGCTCGAACGCATCGCCAAGCGCTTCGCCCGCAACCACCAGGCCGAGCTCAGCTATGACCAGGCGCTGGTCAAGGCCATCGCCGCGCGCTGCACCGAGGTCGACAGCGGCGCACGCAACATCGACAACATCCTGTCCCAGACCCTGATGCCCGAACTCGCCCAGCGCGTGCTCGAGCGCATGGCCCAGGACGCGCCGATCCAGCACCTTGCGATCGAGCTGGGCAGCGATGGCGATTTCGCCTATCGCCTGGCCTGACCAGTACCCGGAGGTTTTGCCGTCATGCAACACAAGCACATCGTCCTCAAACGCCTGACCGCAGCCGCCTTGCTGGTGGCGCTGGCCGGCTGCGGGGTCACCGACCGTATCGGCAAGCGCATGGAAGACAGCTGGGCGGCCGACATGCTGGCCGACAGCGAAAAGGTCATCCTGACCTCCGACGGCGGCAACCAGCTCAACCCCGACGCCGAGGGCAAACCGCTGTCGGTGGTGATGCGCGTGTATCAGCTGACCGACCTCGAGCGCTTCGCGGCTACCGATGCCGAGACCCTGTGGGACGCCCCGCAAAAAGCCTTGGGCAACACCCTGGTGGAAACCCGCGAGATCACCCTGCTGCCCGGCATTGGCCAGATCGACCAGTGGCCGCTGGCCAAGAACGCGCGCTACGTCGGCGTGGCGGCGTTCTTCCGCGATGAGCAGGACGCGCGCTGGAAAGTCGCCTTCGACGCCAACTCGCTGCGCAAGGACGGTATCTGGTTCTCCTCCGACGGCCTGCGGGTGCTGGTGGACAACACCGAAATCAGCGCCATGCGTGGCGTGGACGTACTGAACAAACCACCGACCGCCGACCAGCTTGCCGCTGCGCAGAAGGCCAAGGATGCCGACGCGACCCTCGCCGACAAGGTGCAGGACGCGGCCATCGACAAAGCCACCGACGCCGCCAGCCAGTCGGCCAGCAACGCCATGGATTCAACCTTCAATTCTTTAGTGGATAGCGTCAAATGAGCAAGCAGAGCCGGGTGATGTGGTCGGAAGGCATGTTCCTGCTGCCCCAGCACTTCCAGTATCAGGACGAATTCCATCAGCACCAGTTGGCTGAGGCGACCCTGCGCAGCACCCCTTTCCATTGGGGGGTTCAGGCGCTGCAGGTGGACGAGGACGCCCTGGCCAATGGTTCACTGCAGCTCAAGCGCCTGAAGCTGGTGTTCCCCGATGGCAGCCTCTACGACGCGCCGCAGCACGATCCGCTGCCGGCCGCGCGCGACCTCAAGGACCTGCTCAAGGCCAACGACCTGAAGGTGTATGCCGCGCTCAAGCTGCCCGAGCCATTCGGCCTCAACTACGTCGAGGATGGCCACGAACACAAGGCCGCACGGCGTTTCCGCAAGCAGTTCGACACCCTGCCCGACCTTAATGAAGGCGAGCTGGAAAACGAAATCACCAGCTTGCGCCTGAACGTCGTACTGCTGGTCGACGGTGACAGCCTCGACGGTTACAGCCACTGCCCACTGGCCAAGCTGACACGCAACAGCATGGGCGGTTTCAACGTTGACCCGCATTTCGTCCACCCCACCTTGCACCTGGGCAGCCACGAGACCATTGCCGGCATCGGCAAGCGCCTGCTCGGTGCCCTGCAGGCCAAGAGCAAGGCGCTTTCCGGCCGGCGCCGCGAGCGCGCCGACCAGATCGCCGAGTTCGGCTCCAGCGATGTGACCCTGTTCTGGCTGCTGAACACGGTCAACCGTGCCCACCCGCAGCTGGCGCATCTACTGGCCCACCCGCGCCTGCACCCGGAGCGCCTGTACCTGTTCCTGGCGGACCTTGCCGGCGGCCTGCTGACCTTCACCCTGGACACCCAGCTCAGCGACATCCCCGAGTACGACCACCACGACCCGGCCGCGTCGCTGGTCAAGCTCGACGAAATGATCCGGGTGATGCTCGACAACGTCGTGCCCAACCAGTGCATTGTCATCAACCTGACCCAGACCAAGCCATCGCACTGGCAAGGCCAACTGCACGACCCGCGCCTGGCCGAAGCCGACTTCTATATCGCCGTGCACGCCGACATGCCCGGCGCCAGCCTGCTGGAGCTGGTGCCCCGTGCCTTCAAGGTCGGTTCGCCGGAAGACATTGAAGTGGTGGTCAACAGCGCCATGCCGGGTGTCACCCTCAATCATGCCGCGCGGCTGCCGAACGCAATTCCGGTGCGCCTGGACAACCAGTACTTCGCCATCGAGCCACACGGCACTGTGTATGAGCGAATGATCAGCGCCCAGGCCATCTGCTTCTATGCGCCCAGCGCCTTTACCAACCTCAAGCTTGAACTGATGGCGGTGCTCAAATGACCGAAGCCGTACTGCAACAGGGCGCCGTCCCGGCCGCCAGCGACAAACCGACGCTCAAGGACCTGGTCCAGGACTTCATCAGCATGGCGTTGATCGTACGTCGCGGCCGCCAGGTGACCTCGGTGCAGGCCTTCGAAGGTAGCGTCGAACGCTTCTTCGCCAACCTGGAACGTGATGCCCGTGCCGCCAACTACAGCGTCGAGCAGGTCAAGGACACCCAATACGCGTTGTGCGCCTTCCTCGACGAAAGCGTACTGCGCTCGGACGACAATGCGCTGCGTCGGCACTTTGAGCTGCAGCCGTTGCAGTTCCGCTATTTCGGCGTGCACCTGGCCGGCGAAGGGTTCTTCGAGAAGGTCGATGCGCTGCGCGCCGACGTCAAGCAGAACATCGACGTGCTCGAGGTCTACCACCTGTGCCTGGCACTAGGCTTCGAGGGCAAGTTCAGCCTCGGCCAAAAGGACCAGTTGCGTTACCTGGCCAATACACTGGGCCAGGATATCGCCCGCTACCGCAAGGCGCCCAAAGCCCTGTCACCGGACTGGGCACTGCCCGACCAGGTGTCGCAGATGCTGCGCCATGAAGTACCGCTGTGGGTGTATCTGGCGCTGATCGCGTTGGTCTGCGTCGCCGTGTACCTGACGCTGGACTGGTTGCTGGACAAGGACGTCGCCGCCCTGTCCGAACAAATCCGCCAGCTGTTCAGTGCCTGAGCACATACCAGGTAGCCGAGTCAGGAAGACATGAAAACATTACTGCGTCTGTTGAAAAGTTTCTGGGTGCTGCTGCCATTGCTGTGGCTGGCTAGCCTGTTGATTTGCTGGCTGGCCGCGCCGCTGGTGCCGTGGCTGCGTCATCACGTACCTGAAGCGCTGGCAATCATCAGTGCCTGCTTCCTGCTGGTAATCGTGCTGCGCCAATACCAGCGCATTCGCGCCGAACACAACCTGGAGAACCTGCTGCAGATCGAGGTCGACCGCTCGTGGAATGCCACTGGCGAGTTCCGTGACCAGCAGGTGCTGCGTGAGCGCCTGAAGCACGCCATCGCCATGCTGCGCACCGACCGCTCCGCGGGTGGCGGCGGCAAGGCGGCCCTGTCCGACCTGCCCTGGTACCTGGTGGTCGGCATGTCGGCGGCCGGCAAGACCTCGCTGCTGACCCATTCCGGCCTGTCGGCCAGCATCGCTACGGCCAACGACAGCGAAAGCGGCACCCAGCACTGCGACTGGTACTTCAGCCCCGACGCCGTGATGATCGACACCGCCGGGCGCTACCTGCGCGACGACCAGTCGGCCAGCGAGTTCTCGGCCTTTCTGCGCATGCTGCGTAAGCAGCGCGGCAAAGCGGCGATCAATGGCCTGGTGCTTGTGGTCAGCCTGCCCGAGCTGCTGGCGGCCAACAGCGATGAGCGCAATGCCCTGGCGGCCCAGCTGGTGGCAAGGGTGGAAGAATACGCCGAATGCCTCGATGCCAACCCGCCGGTTTACCTGATGCTGAGCAAGACCGACCAGTTGCCGGGTTTCAGCCAGGCTTTCGACGGCCTCGACCTGCACGAACGCCAGCAGCCGCTGGGCATGACCTTTGGCCTTTCGGAAATCCGCACCAACGGCCTGCACGCCGTGCTGCAGACGCGCCTGAAGAAGCTGCAGGCTCATATTCGCCAGCACGTCGACGCGCAGATGATCGCCCTCGGTGCCGAAGCCGACAGCACCCTGCTGAATTTCCCGCAGTACTTCGCCGCCCTCAGCGGTGTGCTCGAGCAATTCCTCGACCACTTCACCCGCGGCCATCGCGGCGGTGCCCCGCTGCTGCTACGTGGCCTGTACTTCACCAGTGCACTGCAGAACGGGCAGCAACTGGGGCAGGTCTATGAAGACGTCATCGCCGACGAATTCGCCCTGCAGGCCGCCTACGATGAACAGGCCGGGCACGTCGGCAAGGCCCTGGGCAACCGCAGCTACTTCATCACCGACACCTTCCGCCAGGTGATCTTCCCCGACCGCGACCTGATCCTTTACCAGTCGCGCCTGGGCCGCCAGGCTGCGTTCAGCCCGCTGCTACTGGGCCTGGCCGCCGCCACCGGGTTGCTGTTCATCGGTTGGCAAGCGCTGTCGTTCGCCAATAACCGCCAGTGGCTGGACAGCCTGCGCGGGCAGCTGGCGCACATCGAACAGGCAGCAGACCGCGAGCAGCAGCTGGCCGCAGGCAAGGGCCTGGAAGTGCTGCGTGAGCAGATGGCCAACGTCGAGGCCCATCGCCTGCAGGGAGTGCCCTTGCAGCTGGGTGGCGGCCTGTACCAGGGCGAGGCGATTCACCAGGTGACCCGCAGCGCCTACCTGGCGCAGCTGCGCAGCCAGGCGCTGGAACCGATCGCACGCAGCCTGCAAGTGCAGATGCGGGCGTTCAACACCTTCGCCAACGGTATCAATCAGGAGCTGGAATTCACCCCGCCCCCGCAGCCGAAGAAGCGCAATGGCAAGCCGCTGGCCCCTGCCATTGCGGCCAGGGCCCAGGCCGCGCTGGGCAACACCCGCGCTGGCGCCTATGCCGCCAAGGTCAACCTGGCCACTGCCAGCGATGGCGCCGAGCTGTCCGCCGCCACCGGTGGGCTGTCACTGTCCGAAGAAATGCTCGGGCGCCTGGACGAGCAGCAGGTGGCCTCGATCATCGAGGCCTACAACACCCTCAAGCTGTACCTGTTGCTGACCGAGCCACAGGCCCATCCAGACCCGGCCTTCGTCGCTGCCAGCCTGCCCCAGGCGTGGGCCAGCGCCGCCGCCGAAGGCACCCCGGCCGACGCTGGCGTGATCGCGGAAAATGCCCCGCTGTACGTGCAGTTGCTGGAACAGGGGCAGGCGCCGTCGTTGCCGCGCAACGAACAGCTGATCAACGAAACCCGGCAGAACCTCAAGTCGTTCATGATCTCCAGCTCGCTGGTCGATCGCGAGTACCTGCGCCTGCAGCTCGAGTCGAGCCGGCAGTTCCCGGCGCTGAGCCTCAACGACCTGGTCCCGCAACCAGGCCGCGCGCTGCTGTACGGAACCGCGGGTGTGCCGGCGATCTACACCCGCCAGGGCTGGGACACCTTCGTCAAGCCCGAGCTGATCAAGCTGGTGTCGGGCAACCTGCGCAACGAGTCGGACTGGGTGCTGGACGGCGAAGGCGGCGATGCCCTCGTGCAGAAGGCCAACTTCGTGCGCGAGTTCATGACCCGCTACAAGCGCGACTACACCCAGGCCTGGTACAAGATGGTCAGCAGCGTTGGCGTGCGCCACTTCGTCGACCTGGCCTCGGCGACGCGGGAGCTGGGGCTGTTGAGCGACGTGCAGAACTCGCCAGTGAAGAACCTCCTGCAAGCGGTCAACGACAATACCCAGTGGGACCTGCCGGTCAAGCAAGCCATCCCGGCCCCCGGCACCAGCCGCGATGACGGTTTCTGGAGCAAGGTCACCGGTCTGTTCGACGCCAACGACACCCTGCCTGCCAACGTCGCCCCGGCCCTGCCGGCGGTGGACGACGGCAGCCTGGCCAAGCGCTTCGAGCCGGTGGCGCGGGTGTTCGCCGAAAACAACGCCGAAGGCGCCGACAGCACCATCATGGACCGCTACCTGGCCGCCTTGCGCAAACTCAAGGTGCGCATGAACAACATCCAGCGCTCGCAGGATGTGGGCAAGAGCAGCAAACAGTTGATCAGCGAGACCCTGGAAGGCCAGCCGAGCGAAATCACCACCGTGCGCAACTACGTGGAAAGCAGCGTCGACACCAGCCAGGATGGCCTGTCGCGCTCGCTGCAGGGGCTGTTCAGCCTGCCCATCCAGTATGCCTGGGCGACCCTGCGCGACCCGGCCGGCGAGCAGATCGCCAAGGCCTGGGCGCAGCAGATCGCCAAGCCCTGGGAGCAGGTCATGGCACACCGTTACCCGATTGCCGGCAGCAGCCGCAACGAGGCTTCGGTGAAAGACCTGCAACGCTTCGTAGATCCCGACAGCGGCCTGCTGCCGGCCTTCAAGCGCAACGAAATCGGCAACCTGGCCGGTGGTGAAGGTCTGGGTGTGGGCGATGGCAAGGGGCCGGCGCTGGTCAACCCTGGCATGCTCAACAGCATCGACAAGGCCAGCTCCGTGGGCCAGGTGATCGCCAGCCTGTCGGACCGTGACAACGGCTTCGAAATCATGCTGGAGCCTTCAGCCAACTTCACCGACATCGTCTTCACCCTCGATGGCCAGGAGCAGCACTACCGCAACGGCCGCAGCAGCTGGAACCGCTTCGCCTGGCCGGGCACCAGCACCGCGCCGGGCGCGCGCCTGGACGTCGTCACCCTGAGCGGCACACGGGTCACCGTGTTCGACTTCCCAGGGCGGTGGGGCCTGCTGCGCATGAACGAGAGCGCTCGCGTCGACGACCTGGACGGCATTCAGCAACGCTTTAGCTGGAACACCGCCAGTGGCCGCGTAAGCCTTATCGTGCGCAACTTCGGCGGGGTCAAGCTGACCGATCTGGGTGACGTCAAGGCCCTGAGCGCCCTCAACAGCAGGGGCGCGCAATGATCGGTTGCTTCGGCAAGCTGCCGTCGAGCGCAGATTTCGTCAGCCTGCATGGGGCGGCGGAAGAAGTCTGCGAGTTCGACGCCTGGTTGCAGTCATCGCTGGCAGCCATGCGCTACCGCGATGACTGGCAGGCGTTGTTCGACGCGCTGCCGATGTGTTTTTTCACCTACCGCGCACGCAACGGCAACTGGCTACTGGGTGGCCTGCTCAGCTCGCGCGATGCCAGCCAGCGGCGCTACCCGTTCTTCATCTTCCAGCTGCTCAAGGGCGATGACAGTACTGGGCTGGTCAACCCGTTCACGCTTGGCGAGCTGTTCAGCGCGCAGATCAAGCCGATGCTGCACCAGGCCGTGCAAGGCGCCGACTGCGCCCGCCTGTTCGAACGGATCAAGGCCTTGCGCCCGCTGCAGGGCCAGGACCTGGACCTGTTCCGCCGGGTGCACGCCAAGTTCCTGCATGATTTCAGCTTCGCGGATGTGGCCCGTGCCCTTCATGGGTCCTGGCCAGGTTTCGACAGTGCCACTGCCCTCGCCCACCTGCAGCTCGGCCGTGCCTCGCTGCTGGGCGACTTTGCAGGCGGCATCGAATTGCCGTTGCCGGCCGAACGTGGCCTTAAAAACCCCACTGCCGACCTGTGGCTGACCTGGCTGGCCCGCATGAGCGAACACCGAGCGCTGCCGGCAGTGAGCCTGTTGGCCGACGACTTCATGCACCCGCAGCTGTATTGCTTCCCGGCGCGCCACGCCAGCTGTGCCTACCGCCTGCTCAGTGGCTGTGCCGACCCGTGCCAGCACCTGGAGTTGCTCAGCCCGCTGACAACGGTGCCACGGCTGCACGATTACGACCGCCCCCTTGAACATGTCATCGACCAGTTCGTCGATGCACTGGATGCGACGCCTGTATGAACAAGCTCAAGTACTACTGCCTGCGCTACCAACCCTACCTGCTGGGCGTGGCATTCTTCCTGGCGATCTTCCTGGTCTGGGCCATCGGCCGAGCCTTCGGCTTCGCCTCGCTGCACAGCCTGCTGGCCGGGATCGGCGTGTTTCTGCTGCTGTCGGCGGGCTATGTACTGCTGCTGTACCGCGGCGTGGGTCAGCACCACAACCTTGAAGGCCTGCTGCGCGACGACGCCGACCAGGCCGTACTCAGTGCAGCCCCGGCCGACCGGGAAGAAGTCAGCCTGTTGCGCGAGCGCCTGCTGCAGGGCATCGAGCGCCTGCACAGCAACAAGCCGCGCGGTACTTCGAACAAGGATGCCCTGTATGCCCTGCCCTGGTACCTGGTCATTGGCCAGCCTGCCGCCGGCAAGAGCACGATGATTTTGCAATCGGGCCTTAACTTCCCCTATGCCGAGCGCGAAGGCGTGCGGGTCGCGGGCCTGGGCGGCACGCGCAACTGCGACTGGTTCTTCAGCTCTGAAGCGGTACTGCTGGACACTGCCGGGCGCTACATGAACAGCCCCGAGGAAGCCGGCAAGTGGCGCGGCTTTTTGCAACTGCTGCGCCAGCACCGCCAGCGCCGTCCCCTTAATGGCTTGATTGTCAGCGTCAGCATCGCCGATATCCTGCATGGTTCGGTCGAAGACCAGGAGCGCGTGGCCAAGCGCTTGCGCGAACGCATTCAGGAAAGCTGCGCGCTGCTGGAAGTGCGTCTGCCAATCTACCTGGTTTTCACCAAATGCGACCTGATCCCTGGTTTCACCGCGTTCTATCGCCAACTGGACGACGCGGCTCGTGGTGAAGTGATGGGTAAAACCTTCTCTCACAAGGGGTACGAGCAAGCCGACTGGGGCCAGCGCTTCAGCAATGCGATGGACGAGCTGACGCGTTACTGGGGGCAGATGGCGAGCCAGCAGCTGGTGCAGCAGGACATACAAGTCACCCGGCGGAACGACGCTGCCTACCGCTTCCCGCTGGAGCTGGCCGCGCTCAAGCCGCGCCTGCATCAGTTCGTCGACAGCCTGCTGCGTGCCAACCCTTACCAGAATGCCGAAATGCTGCGCGGTTTCTATTTCACCGCGGCGCTGCAGGCCGACGAGGCTCAGTGGGGCTGCCACGGCCAGCATGTGGCCGAACGCTTCGCGCTCGAACACGCAGAAGGAACGGGCACTGCCGGCAGCCAGCCGGCGCCGCTGTTCATCAACAGCCTGTTCCGCAAAGTGATCATTCCCGACCAGCATTTGGTGGCGCTGTACACCAGCAACCACCGTGAACGCCGGCGCAAGGCCGGGTGGGTGGGCGCTGCCGGCCTGGCGGCACTGGTGCTGTGCAGCCTGTGGGGCTGGTCGTACCTGAACAACCGCGCCACCCTGGCCAGCATTGCCGACGAACTGGCCCAGGCCAAGGCCGACGACCAGGCGGCCAGCGGCCAGTACACCGCCTGGCGAAGCCTCGACCGCTTGCGCTTCTGGGCTGCTCACTACCATGAGCAACACCACGCTAAGGGCGTGCCCCTCGGCATGCGCCTGGGCCTGTACCAGGGCCATGAGGTCGAGCCGCTGCTGCGCAACCGCTACTTCGCCACGCTGCAGAATGTAATGCTAAAGCCCACGGCCGATAATCTGACCCGTACCCTGTACCTGCTGACCACGCTCAAGGTCTACCAGCGCAACACCCGCGAGTTGCAACCGGTGAGCGGCATTGACAGCGTAGAGGCCGAGGCGCTGCCCCATGACAACCGCGCCCAGTCGATCGCCAATTTCGGAAAGGCGGCCCTGGACACTTACGTGATGCTTTCTCCGGGCCAGCGCGAGCATGCCGACCCGGCGTTTCTCAAGGCACATCTGCCGGACTACTGGTACCCGGCCATTGCCCGTCATACCGGCAAGAGCATGGCCGCCGCTGGCAGCGAGGCCGGTGGCAACCAGGACTACCTGTATGCCAGCCGCCAGATCACGTTCTACAGCGACCAGATCCGTGAGCCAGATGTACCGCGCATCCTCGACAACGCCTTCCTGATGTCCAGTTCGCGCAACTACATCGACAGCCTGCGGGCCCAGTCACTGCGTGCGATCGAGACCATCACGCTGGAATCCGACACCCTGTTCGCCTTCGGCCGCGCCGATTTCCAGAGCCTGAAAAACGAAGGCCAGCATCAGCTGAGCGCAATTGCCAGCAAGCTGCTGAACACCCCGAATATCGGCAAGATCATCATCTCGGGGCACGCCGACCAACTGGGTGACAGCCAGGGCAACCTGCAGGTTTCGAAACAACGGGCGCAAACCATCCGCACCTATCTGGTTGGCAAGGGCGTACCTGCCGAGCTGGTGGTCGCGCAGGGCGAAGGCAGCCGCAAGCCATTGGTCAACTGCGACATGCAACAACCGCGAACGCAGCTGATCAAGTGCCTGGAGCCCAACCGCCGGGTGGAAATCGAAGTGCGTGGGCTTAACTGAGCCACGCCGCAATAACCGGTCGCCGGGGCCTCACAGGATGAGGCCCGGGCGGCGGCAAGCTACCTCTGCCGGCACGCCCGGCGAGGTCAAAACCAAGGGGCGCATGAGCAACCCTTTACATGTTGTTAATGGAGAGTTTCACAATGGCATTTGACGCGTATATCCAAATCGACGGCATCCCAGGTGAAGTACTGGATGAAAAACACAAGGACTGGATCGAAGTGCTGGGCTACGAGTACGGCGCCACCCAGGCTACGTCGGCAACCGCCAGCTCTTCGGGCGGTGCGTCCTCCGAGCGCGTTGCCCTGAGCGACTTCAAGATCCGCAAGGCAGTCGACAAGGCATCGGCCAAACTGTTCGAACACTGCTGCACTGGCAAGCACATCGCCAAGCTGAAGCTGAACGTGAACCGCGCCGGTGGCGACAAGGTCACCTACCTGACCATCGACATGGAAGAAGTGGTGGTCTCTTCGGTCAAGTTTGTCGCCGGTGGCAACCAGAATGGTGAAGACAAGGCGGTCAGCGACCTGCCCGTTGAAGAAATCAGCTTCAACTTTGCCCGCATCAAGACCACCTACACCCAGCAGAACCGTACCGACGGCCAGGCCGGCGGCAACATCGTGGGTGGCTGGGACCGCACCGCGAACAAAGTGTTTGCCTAAGCACGTACCGAACCATGGGCCGCTTCGGCGGCCTGTGTTCTGCAGCGCGCCGGGTTTTCCGGCGCGCTGTTCACTAGCCATGTCCAGAGTGTTCTATGCCTGAAATTCTCAATGACCTCTCGCTGGCCACACTGGTCGCCCCTATCGAGGGTGGCAGTGGCGAAGACTTGAGCTTCTCTGCCTTGTTCGACCAGATCAAGGAGGCACGCCGGGCGGACCCAGACTACCTGACCCAGGGCGACTGGCAAACCGACTTGAAGACTGCCGACTGGGAGCAGGTGATCAACCTGTCGGCTCAAGGGCTTGCGCAGCAAAGCAAAGACCTGATGCTGGTGGCCTGGCTCTGCGAGGGGCTGGCCCAGCGTGAACACTTCGAAGGCATCACCTTTGGCCTCGAGCTGACCGAACAGCTCCTGGTTGCGTTCTGGGAAACGCTGTACCCCACCCTCGAAGACGGCCTGGACGAGCGCGCGGCGCGACTGTCCTGGTTGAAGACCACGCTCACCGACATTGCCGGTGGCTTGCCCATTATCCAGGGGCAGCATTTTGGCGTGTTGCGCTATGACGAATCACGCCATGTAGAAAACCTCGCCTTGCAAAACCCCAAGGCGATGCAGACAGCACTGAACGAAGGCAAGATCAACGCCGAGATCTTCCAGCGTTCGGTAGCGCTTACCGACACCGACTACCTGCGCGCCAAGGCCCAGCAGATCGCTACCAGCCTGAATGCATGCAAACGCCTGCAGGCCAGCGCCGACCGCCTGTTCGGCCACGAGGCGCCCAGTTTTGCCAGCCTTGCCGACATGCTTTCGCGTGCCAGCCAACTGGCGGAAAAACTGCTCAAGGACCGCGGCGTCGAGCTACACCCCGCCATCCCGGAGGAAGCACAGCCACAGGCCACGGACGCCAACCTCCACGAAGCAGGTGAAGCGATGAATGCCACGCCCCCGACGACCGCGCCTGCAGCCCTGCGCACCACCCCGCTGACCCGCGACGAGGCATTCACCATGCTTGCGGGCATCGCCCAGTACTTCAAACAGAGCGAGCCGCAAAGCCCGGTACCCTACCTGATCGAACGTGCGATCAAGTGGGGCAACATGCCGTTGGAAGGCTGGTTGAGTGACGTGATCAAGGACAACAATGTGGTGGACAACATCCGCGATGTGCTGGGTACCCGCTAGGGGCTGCAATAAAAGCCTTGAGACGAACGTCAGGTAAGGCGAAGACAGCCGGCGCCCTGCCACCCCACCGGCTCCATCGGGTAGACTCCTTGACTGTTGCCCACGCAAGGGCGCTGCAATTGCTGTTAACTTGAGCGCACTGCTCAGCTTCAGACAAGGACTGCTTCATGCCTCCAAGCCCGACCACCCCAAGCGGTTTCATCCGCGTCCGTGGCGCCCGCGAGCACAACCTGAAGAACATTGATGTCGATATTCCCCGCGATGCCTTGGTGGTGTTCACCGGCGTGTCCGGCTCGGGCAAGTCCTCGTTGGCGTTCTCCACGCTGTATGCCGAAGCCCAGCGGCGTTATTTCGAATCGGTGGCGCCCTATGCCCGGCGCCTGATCGACCAGGTTGGCGTGCCGGATGTCGATGCCATCGACGGGCTACCGCCGGCGGTGGCGCTGCAGCAGCAACGCGGCACGCCGAGTGCACGCTCCTCGGTGGGTAGCGTGACCACCTTGTCCAGTTCGATCCGCATGCTCTATTCACGCGCAGGCCACTATCCGGCCGGGCAAGCGATGCTGTACGCCGAAGACTTTTCTCCGAACACGCCCCAGGGCGCTTGCCCGCAGTGCCATGGCCTGGGCCGTGTCTACGAGGTGACCGAAGCGACCATGGTCCCCGACCCGTCGCTGACCATCCGTGAGCGTGCGGTGGCGGCGTGGCCAATGGCGTGGCAAGGGCAAAACCTGCGCGACATCCTGGTCACGCTGGGCTATGACGTCGATATCCCTTGGCGCGACCTGCCTCAGGCGCAGCGCGACTGGATCCTGTTCACTGAAGAGACGCCCACCGCCCCCGTGTATGCCGGCCTGACCCCGGCGCAGACCCGCGAAGCGCTCAAGCGCAAGCTGGAGCCCAGCTATCAAGGCACGTTCATGGGCGCCCGGCGTTACGTGCTGCATACCTTCATGCACTCGCAGAGCGCGCAGATGCGCAAGCGTGTGGCCCAGTACATGCACCCCAGCCCCTGCCCGCTGTGCCAGGGTAAACGCCTGAAGCGCGAAGCGCTGGCCGTGACCTTCGCCGGGCTGGACATCGCCGAACTGTCGCACCTGTCGTTGCAGGCGCTGGCTGAGGTGTTCCGCAAGGTGGCGGCAGCCGACTACCTGACCCAGCAGCAGGACGAGCTGACACTGGAAAAACGCCTGGCGGCCCAACGCATCGCCAAAGAACTGCTCGAACGCATTGACACGCTGCTTGACCTCGGCCTCGGTTACCTGGCCCTGGAGCGCAGCACCCCGACCTTGTCTTCTGGTGAACTGCAACGCCTGCGCCTGGCCACCCAGCTGAATTCGCAGCTGTTTGGAGTGGTTTACGTACTCGACGAGCCGTCGGCCGGCTTGCACCCGGCCGACAGTGAAGCGCTGTTCGAAGCCCTGCAGCGCCTGAAACAGGCTGGCAACTCGGTGTATGTGGTGGAGCACGACCTGGACACCATGCGCCGCGCCGACTGGCTGGTGGATGTAGGGCCAGCTGCCGGCGAACACGGCGGCACCATCCTCTACAGCGGGCCGCCCGCCGGCCTGGCCGAGGTGCAACAGTCATGCACCCGCACCTACCTGTTCGATGCCCCGGTACAGGCCACACGCGCCCCCCGCCAAGCACGCGACTGGCTGAAGCTTGAAGGCATCACGCGCAATAACCTCGATAACCTGAGCGCCGCATTTCCGTTGGGCTGCTTTACCGCCGTTACCGGTATTTCAGGCTCGGGCAAATCCAGCCTGGTCAGCCAGGCCCTGCTGGAACTGGTGGGGGCACACCTGGGCCATGCCGAGCAACGTAGCGAGCCCGAAGCGCAGAGCCTGGAAGACGAACCTGAAAAGACCAGCAGCGGCCACGTAAGCGCCGGACTTGGCAGCATCAAGCGGTTGGTGCAGGTTGACCAGAAACCGATCGGCCGTACGCCGCGCTCCAACCTGGCCACCTACACAGGCCTGTTCGACCACGTGCGCAAATGCTTCGCGGCTACCGAGCAGGCCAAGGCACAGGGCTTCGACGCCGGGCGCTTTTCCTTCAACGTTGCCAAGGGCCGCTGCGCCAACTGCGAGGGAGAGGGTTTCGTCAGCGTCGAGTTGCTGTTCATGCCCAGCGTGTACGCGCCCTGCCCGACCTGCCAGGGTGCCCGCTACAACCCCGAAACCCTGGCGGTGAGCTGGCAAGGCATGAACATCGCGCAAGTGCTGCAGTTGACCGTCGACCAGGCCCTGCAGGTTTTTGCCGAGCAACCGCCTGCCCGCCGTTGTCTGCAGGTGCTGCAGGATATCGGCCTGGGCTACTTGCGTCTTGGCCAGCCGGCCACCGAGCTGTCCGGTGGTGAAGCGCAGCGGATCAAGCTGGCGACCGAACTGCAGCGCATGGCCCGCGGGGCGACCCTGTATGTGCTGGATGAGCCCACCAACGGCTTGCACCCGCAGGACATCGACCGGCTGCTGGTACAGCTGAACCGCCTGGTAGAAAGCGGGCATAGCGTGGTGGTGGTCGAACACGACATGCGAGTGGTGGCGCAAAGTGACTGGGTGATCGATATTGGCCCGGGGGCCGGGGATTCCGGGGGCAAGGTGGTGGTCAGCGGCACCCCGCAGGTGGTGGCCGGGTGTAAGGCAAGCCGCACGGCCGAGTTTCTGGCCAAAGCGTTGTAGTGGGCGGCGCTCAATCTCGACACCCCCCCAAAAACCAAAGGACGCGCCTAGCAGCATCAAGCGCCGCTAAAGTAAAGTCTGCCGATGGATAAATACGCCCCCCGCCAGTGGCTCCCCCACGAAAAGCCCAGCCTGCCAGGCTCCCCTTCCACGCCCCTGCATTCGCCAGCCAAGCGTCTGGCCTACGGCGTGGTCGGCCTGCTGGTGGCAATCACCGGTGGCCTGGGCAACGCGCTGGTCACCGCCAACCTGGTGTTCCTGCAAGGCGCCCTGGGTGCCACCACCGCGGAAATGGCCTGGCTGCCGGCCGCCTATGTGATGACCAACGTCTCCATCAACCTGCTGTTGGTGAAGTTCCGCCAACAGTTCGGCCTGCGAGCCTTCACCGAAGTGTTCCTGGTGCTGTACGTGGTGGTCACCTTCGCCCACCTGCTGGTCAACGACCTGAACTCTGCCATCGCCGTACGCGCGGCCCACGGCATGGTCGGCGCGGCGCTCAGCTCGCTGGGGCTGTACTACATGATTCAGGCCTTCCCGGCGCAATGGCGGCTCAAGGCGATGGTACTGGGCCTGGGTGCCTCGCAGCTGGCGCTACCGCTGGCACGGATCTTTTCTGAAGACCTTCTGCAAATTGCCGAATGGCGCGGGTTGTACCTGTTCGAGCTGGGCCTGGCACTCACCGCACTGGGTTGCGTACTGCTGCTGAAATTGCCGCCCGGTGACCGTTTTAAAACGTTCGAACCCCTCGACTTCCTGACCTTCACCTTGATCGCCAGCGGTACCGCACTGCTCTGCGCCGTACTGTCACTGGGGCGCATCGACTGGTGGCTGGAGGCGCCGTGGATCGGCGTGGCACTGGCGGCGTCGATCGCGCTGGTCTTCAGCGGCCTGGCCATCGAGCACAATCGCCGCAACCCCTTGTTGATGACCCACTGGTTGGGTAGTGGCGCCATCATACGTCTGGCCCTGTGCGTGGTGCTGATCCGCATGGTGACCTCGGAACAGTCCACCGGCGCGGTCGGTTTCCTGCAGGCGCTGAACATGGGCAGCGAGCAGATGCGCACGCTGTACTGGATCATGCTGTCAGGCGCTGTCACGGGCCTGGCCAGCAGCGCCCTCACCATCAACCCCAACCATTTGGTGATCCCGCTGTTCGTCTCGCTGCTGGCCATGGCCGCCGGCGCCTTCATGGACAGCAGTTCCAGCAACCTCACACGCCCGGCTCAAATGTACTTGAGCCAGTTCCTGCTGGCGTTCGGCAGCACGTTCTTCCTCGGCCCGTCGATGGCCCTGGGCATCAGCCATGTGCGCGCCAACCCGCGCAACCTGGTCAGTTTTTCGGTGTTGTTCGGCATCTGCAACAACCTCGGCGGCCTGATTGGTGCGGCGTTGTTGGGCACCTTCCAGACCTGGCGGGAAAAGTTTCACTCCAGCCACCTGATGGATCGCCTCAGCTACCTGGAACCCCTGGTCAATGCCCGCGTTCAAAGTGGGGGTGCCGGTTACGGCGGCATCATTGCCGACCCTGCCTTGCGCAGTGAAGCCGGCATGCGCCTGCTGGCCAGCGCTGCAACCCGTGAAGCGAACGTCATGGCCTACAACGATGTGTTCGTGCTGATCGGCAGCATCGCCATCCTGACCATGATCTGGATCTGTATCCGCAGTACCTGGCTCTGGCATGTGAAACGTCAGGCCACCCTTACCGACTCTACCCCCGGCGCGCCCACCCGATGACCGACGACACCCGCACCACGACCACCACCGCCATCGCCGAAACCCCGGAGGGCGTCACACCGCCCAGTGAACCAACCAGCCCGGTACGCACGCGGCGGGTGCGCATCCTGTCATCCATCAGCTTCGCAGCCGTGGCGTTGGCCGGCATCCTGTTGGTGCTGTATGCCTGGCGCCTGCCGCCATTCAGCAGCGCCATCGAAAGCACCGAGAACGCCCTGGTGCGGGGCCAGGTGACCATCATCGGCCCGCAACTCAGCGGCTACGTCGTCGATGTACCAGTGCATGACTTCCAGTTCGTCAAGGCCGGCGACTTGCTGGTGCAACTGGACGACCGTATCTACAAACAACGCCTTGCCCAGGCCAGCGCGCAGCTGCAACAGCAGTTGGCGGCCCTGGCCAACAACCAGCAGCAGCGCAAAAGCGCCGAAGCGACCATTGCCCAGCGCCAGGCCGCCATCGGCGATGCTGCGGCCCAGGCGGCCAAGGCCAAGGCTGACCTCGGCCGCAACCAGACGCTGGTCAACGATGGATCGGTGTCGCGCCGCGACCTGGACCTGGCCCGTGCCAGCGAGGCCGCTGCCGTCGCCAGCCTGGCCCAGGCCAGGGCGGCGCTGGAAATCGCCCGCCAGGACCGTGAGACCGTGGTGGTCAACCGGGCCGCACTCGAGGCCTCGGTGGAGAACGCCAAGGCCGCCGTGGAGCTGGCACGCATCGACCTCGACAACACCCGCGTCACGGCCCCGCGCGATGGCCAGCTGGGGCAGATCGGCACCCGCCTGGGTGCTTATGTCAACTCCGGCGCGCAGCTCATGGCGCTGGTGCCCGACACCCTTTGGGTGATTGCCAACATGAAGGAAACCCAGATGGCCAATGTGCGTATCGGCCAGCCCGTGAGCTTTACCGTAGACGCGCTGAACCACCGGAAGCTACGGGGCCATGTGCAGCAGATTTCGCCGGCCACCGGCTCTGAATTCGCCTTGCTGCAGGCGGACAACGCCACTGGCAACTTCGTCAAGATCGCCCAGCGCATACCGGTGCGCATCACGGTGGATGCCGACCAGCCGACTGCCAGGCATCTGCGCCCAGGGATGTCGGTGGTGGTCAGTATCGATACCCGGGGCGAACAGTGATGTAACCCCGGCAGCCCCTGCAGGGATGCCGTCGTGCCACGATTGCGCCGCTCTAACCCGTGGGTTTTAATCGCGCACGATCCGTCGCCAAGGAAGTTTCACCATGTACAGGAAGATCGTGCCACTGGCATTGCTGGCAACACTGGCCGGTTGCTCCGACAGCCAGAACACCATCAAGGCCAGTTTCCACAAGGCTGTCCAGGCCTCCCTGGATACCCGGTACCCACACTGTTTCGTCATCAGTTCGTTCCCTACCAAGACCCAGGACTTCGACGTGCACGGCACCAACAAGGCGTTGCACGCCTTGGCGCAGGTAGGCGTGGTCAGCGAAAAGGAAATTTCGCGCACCGAAATACCGGCCCGGCTGTGGTCGCCGGCACGCACGGATATCTACTACGCCTACGACCTGACCGATGAAGGCCGCAAATACTACAAGGCAGGCGCCGGGCTGTGTTTCGGCAAGGCACAAGTGACGGCAATCGAGCAGTTCAGTGAGCCGAGCGAGGCAACCGGACAGAAGCTGTCGAATGTGACCTATGCCTACAAGATCATCGAGTTGCCGGCGTGGGCCGCCAATGATCAGGTGAAAGCCAGCATCGCCGGCTTGGGCCAGGCGGTGGCCAGCCATGCTGCCCCGCTCAAGGAAACCCGAACCCTGGTGCTGACCAGCCAAGGCTGGGTGGATGACCAGTTGTCGGTCCAGTAGCCCGAAGCCTGTACCGGCACTATCGTCGGTAAAGGCCTACATCCACCAGGCCAGGACCACCGGTAACCAGGCAAACGACAGCACCGTCGAGCACATCACCAGGTTCGCCACCTGCTCTGGCTCACGGTTGGCCCGCACCGCCATCAGGTAGTTGAACACGGCTACCGGCATCGCCGACTGCACCATCAGCACCGCACGCTCCAGGCTGTCCATACCCAGTACCGCGCCCACTGCCCAGCCCACCGCAGCCCCCAGGCCAATGCGCAAACCGCCCAGCAGCATGCCGCTGCCCACGTGACGCAGGCGAATGCTGGCCAGTGATACCCCCAGGGTCAGCAGCATGAGCGGAATGGTCATGCCGCCCAGCAGGTCTGCGGTGTTGGCCAGCCAACGCGGCAGTTCGAAATCGAGAAAAATGATGGGCATGCCGCCGGCCAGGCTGATGACGATAGGGTTGCGCAGCAACGCCTTGAGCGAAGCCGCCGTGCCGGAGATGGCCATGCCGATGGTGAACTGAACGATCGACAGGGTCAGGAAAAATGCCACGGCCAGGGCCAGGCCATGCTCACCGAAGGCATACAGACTGATCGGCAGGCCCATGTTGCCGGTGTTAGGGAACATGAACGCCGGCAGCAGTACCCGCCAGTGCATGCCCGAGGCGCGACACACCAGCAAAGCGGCCAAGGCCATCCCCAAGGTGCACAGCAAGCAGGCCACGGCCATGCTGGTAAAGGCATTCGGGTCCAGGTCGGTACGACTGAGGGTGGACAGTACCAGCGAAGGTGTGCCGACGGTCATCACCACCCGGGCGATGAAATCAGTGGGGTAATCCAGGCCCTTGCGGGCCCAGGCAAAACCAATGCCGGCGACGATGAAAACCGGGGCCAGGACTGCGAACAGCGACGCGAACATGGGGGGCCTTCCTTGGTGGGGTTCAGCATTATGCCGCACTCAGTGAGATTACCGGGCCGATCTCACCGCACGCAGGCGCCGCCATCGAAAATGTCTGTGGAAGACATGTTCATGTCGCGCTGAGACTGCGGCGTCTCGTCGCACACCCAGGCCCCTTGGGCAAACGCGTCCAAGCCCGTAGAATCCCGCTTCCTTTTCGCCCGTCGCCTTGAACGGTGGCAACCAGTAGCAATGACAGAGTCAGCGCCTGAACACATGAACGCACATGTGAAGTAGGCTCAACCCTCCCCGCCCGGCCCATCTCCCATAACGCCCAGCGGTTGAGTCTTGCCCAGGTCGCATCCGTGTCGCCACTCGCCCCTTGCCGGGTCGAGCCGGTGTGCGCGCCGAGAAGGTGCTCATTCCGCTCATCCAACTAGAGGTACGTATGTCTCCGCGTTTGCTGGCCATGGCGCTGGCGCCCCTGCTCGGGCTGTTCATCATTGCCCTGGGCAACGGCTTCATGTCTTCCCTGACCACCCTGCGCCTGGGCGCCGCCGGTGAGTCTGCAACCACCATCGGTATCGTCTCGTCGACTTACTTCATCGGCCTGACCCTCGGCGCCATCTTCAACGACCGGCTGATCCTGCGCATCGGCCACATCCGCGCCTACACCAGCTTCGCCTCGCTGATCGCCGTGACCATCCTGCTGCAAGGGTTGTTCTACGAGGTCACCTGGTGGTCGGTGCTACGCCTGATCAACGGCTGGGCCGCAGTGGGCGTGTTCCTGGTGATCGAAAGCTGGCTGTTGCTGGCCGGCGACGCGAAAATCCGCGGCCGCCTGCTGGCGCTGTACATGATCGCTTTCTACGGCGCCGGGGTAATCGCCCAGGCCGGCCTTGGCGAAATCACCCAGCTAGGCGATACCGCCCCGTTCATGCTGGCCGGCGTGCTGGCCGCCCTGTCGGTGTTGCCGATCGTGATCCTGCCGCGGGTGTCGCCGCTGCTGGAGCAGGTCGAACCCCTCAAGCCCCGCCAGTTGCTGGGCGTGGCACCGTCGGGCCTGGTCGGCTGCTTCGGTTCGGGCGTAGCGATTGCCGGCATCTATGCCCTGCTGCCACTGTACTTGCAGCGCATCGGCCTGGAGGTGGGTGAAGTTGGCAACATGATGGCCTGGGTGATCCTTGGCGCGATGCTGCTGCAGTACCCGGTCGGGCGCTGGTCCGACCGCAAGGACCGCCTCGATGTGCTGCTCGCGCTGGCCGCGTTGTGCGTTGTCCTGTCGCTTGTCACGGTGTTCCTGCCATCGGACTCGTTCCTGCTGCCAGCCATGCTGTTCCTGCTGGGTGGTGGCGTGTTCACCCTTTACCCGGTGGCGGTCAGCCATGCGGCCGACCGCGCGCCGTCCGATGCGCTGGTGCCGATGATCCAGGGCCTGCTGCTGATCAACTCGCTGGGCTCGGCCATGGCACCGGTGGCCATTTCGCCGATGATGACCGAGTTTGGCGAGGCTGGGCTGTTCTGGGCGTTTGCCGTGGTCAACCTGGCCATGGTGTGCTTCTTCATGTGGCGCCGCGGCAAGCGCCCGGCGGCAGAGCACCCGGCGCCGTTCACCGCTTCGACCACCTTCTCGCCAACCGGTGCCGAGTTGCGGGTGACCGAAGACCTGATGCATGCGGCGCAGGAGCATCCGCCGCTGGAGCCGGTCGAAACACCGGCACCCGCACAGCGCTCGGAATCTTGTTGATTGCCACTCGTCGCCCAGAAGGCACCCCGCCAGCCGCTGCCAGCCAAACGAATGACAGATCTTGCACAAAGGAGAAGTCCCATGATCCGCATTCGCCCGGTGTCCCTGTGCCTGGCGCTGGCCCTGACCAGCCTCACCGGCGCTGCCTTCGCCGCCACCGACACCCATACCGACAGCCATCCGCAAACTGACCAGTCCGGCGGCAAGACTGCCGGTGACGGCAGCAGCGTCAACAGCCCCGGTAGCAGCAAAGGTAACGACAGCAGTGACACCGGCAGCAACGCCGATGCCGCCGACGGTGCCTCTGGCGGCTCCAACAGCACCGGCGAAGCCACCGGCTCTGGTGCCGGAGCCAGCGGAGGCACTGCCGAGGACCAGGACAGCCGCTGAGGCAGACCTGGACTAGACTAAGCCCTTGACGCCCTGCCAAGGATTGACCATGCACCTCAGACACTGGCTGTTCGCTGCGTTGCTGCCCTGCACAGCGTTGGCCGCCGCAGGCGGCCAAGGCGCGATGTCGGTCAGTTCCTCGTCGTTCACCGATGGCGGCGTCATCGCCCTGCAACAGGTCGGCCAGGACCCGGCATGCGGTGCCGGTGAAGAGCGGACCCCGCAACTGAGCTGGGACAACCTGCCCGCAGGTACGCGATCACTGGCCCTGATCATGTTCGACCCGGACGGTGGCAAGGGCGTGGGTGTGGTGCACTGGGTGGCGTACAACATCGATCCCGAACAGGATGGGCTCAAGGAAGGCATGGCGGGGTTGAGCGGGCCCTACGTGACAGTGGGCCGCAACTCCCGTGGCACCCAGAGCTACCGCGGCCCCTGTCCACCCGCCGGCGACAACCCCCATCATTACGCCCTGACCCTGATTGCCACCGACCTGCCTTTGGGTACCTTGCCCGAGGGGCTGGACCGCAGCGGCCTGCTGCAACTGCTGCAAGGCCACGCCCTGGGGGCGCAGAGCCTGGTCGGGCGCTACGGCCATTGAACCAGTCAGTACAAAAATAAATGATCGGCCCCATAGCATTTATCCATTGAATGGCCCGCACGAACTGAAGTAAGCTCGGGCTCATTCACTGGAGAGCAACATGCCGAAACACACCCGCAACCACGCCAACCACACCGGTCGCAGCCTGCGCCCTGTGCTGGCCGTTGCCGGCTGCGTGGCACCTGCCAGCTATTACTTTGGGTATTGGTTTAGCCACTAGGCGCCGATACCCACCCGGCGTCCACCTTCGAGGGGCCGCCGAACATGAGAATACTCAAACCCCCGGTCGGCTTCCCGACCGGGGGTTTTGCTTTTCAGGCCTTTGACCAACACCGATTCACCTTGAGGACAGATTCATGAACTACGCCACTTATTACTACGCAAACACCTCCGCCTGGCGATTTAGCCAATCCCGTTCGGGCCAGCCAGCCGCCTCCGATCGGTCTTCTACAGGTGGCAATGCAGCAGCCAATACGAATTCAACGATCTGTCGAACACCTCGATAGGGCCGACCATGCGGGCTTGAACCCGCTGTCCGCCCAGGGAAAAACGCCATGCACGCTTCCAGCCTCGCCCTGCCCCTGACCCAGCCGCAAGCGGCCAACACCACTGTCAGCAAACGCCTGCCCAGCCCGCACCTGCTCAAGCAACAGATGCCACTGCCCAGCGAACTGGCCCAGCAAGTCCAGGCCCATCGCCAGGCCATCCGCAACATCCTCGAAGGCCGCGACCCGCGCCTGCTGGTCATCGTCGGCCCCTGCTCGATTCATGACCCGCGCTCGGCCCTGGAATACGCCGACCGCCTGGCCGCCCTTGGCCGCGAAGTCAACGACAAGCTGCTGCTGGTGATGCGCGCCTACGTCGAAAAACCGCGTACTACAGTAGGCTGGAAAGGCCTGGCCTACGACCCGCACCTCGATGGCAGTGACGACATGCACTCGGGTATCGCCTTGTCCCGCGGGCTCATGCTGAACATGATCGAACGCGGCCTGCCGATTGCTACCGAGTTGCTGCAACCGATGGCCGCCGGCTACTTCGACGACCTGTTGGCTTGGGCCGCGATCGGCGCACGCACCACCGAATCGCAAATCCACCGCGAAATGGTCAGTGGCCTGGAACTGCCGGTCGGCTTCAAGAACGGTACGGACGGCGGCATCGCCATCGCCAGCGACGCCATGCGCAGCGCGGCCCACCCACACCGCCACTTCGGTATGGATGCTCAGGGCCACCCGGCGATCATCGAGACCTTGGGCAACCCGGACACACACCTTGTACTGCGTGGCGGCCACAAAGGCCCGAACCACGATGCCAACAGCATTGCCATGGCCCGCCAGGCGTTGGCCAAGGCCGGTCTGCAGGCACGGATCATGGTCGATTGCAGCCACGCCAACAGCGGCAAGGACCCGGCGCGCCAGCCAGCGGTCTTCAATGATGTGCTGGAACAGCGCCTGGCTGGCGACCGTTCGTTGGTCGGCGTCATGATCGAAGGGCACTTGTTCGATGGCTGCCAGGCGCTGGGCAAGGGCACGCTGAAATACGGTGTGTCGATTACCGACGGCTGCCTGGGCTGGGCCTCGACCGAAACCCTGTTGCGTGAGGCGGCACAAAAACTGTAGGCCAATGGTTGCAAGCCTGGCGAGACATACCCCGGACAAGTGCGCTAGGCTTGCCTTTTTACCCCCAAGGAGCAGTACCCATGGCCCGTGCATCCGCCCGCCACATCCTGGTCAGCAGCGAAGACAAGTGCAACGAACTGAAAACCCAGATCGAAGCAGGCGCCGACTTTGCTGAAATCGCCAAAGCCAACTCCACCTGCCCGTCCAGCCGTCAGGGCGGTGACCTGGGCTCGTTCGGCCCAGGCCAGATGGTCAAGGAATTCGACACCGTGGTGTTCAGCGCCCCGGTCAACACTGTGCAAGGCCCGGTGAAGACCCAGTTCGGCTACCACCTGCTGGAAGTGACCAGCCGCCAGGACTGATTCACCCCTCCCGGTGATCAGCCCCCCTGTGGGAGCGGGTTTGCCCGCGAAGAGGCCAGACCAGACAACCTCGTTGCCTGCTCCGACGCATTCGCGGGTAAAGCCGCTCCCACAAGTATTGTGGGGGCTTGTATTTTCGTGCATGGGCTTTACGGTCCAGGCCGCTCCCACCCACGCCCTCACGGTCTACGGTGAAGCCCCCCGCTACGCCGCCAGCTTCCGGCATTTCGACTATGTAAACCCCGACGCCCCCAAAGGCGGCATCTTGCGCCGTTCGGCCATCGAGATCGGCCAGTTCGACCATATCCTCCCCTACATCGACAAAGGCATCGGTGTCAGCGAAGTCGATGGCCTGCTGTACGCGCCACTGGCGGTACGCTCGTACGATGAACCCTATACCGTTTACGGCCTGATCGCCCGGCGCATGGAGCGCGGCCCCAATGATGAGTGGCTGCGTTTCGACATCGACCCACGCGCCACCTTCGCCGATGGCAGGCCGGTGCGCGCCGAAGACGTGCGTTTCACCTTCGAACTGCTGATGAGCAAGGGCAGCCTGAAGTACCGGACCCAGTTCGCCGACGTGGCCCGCGTGACCGTAGAAAGCCTGCACAGCGTGCGATTCGACTTGAAGCCCGAGCACGGCCGCACCCTGGCGCTGGACCTCGCCAGCCTGCCGGTAATGCCCGAGCACGACTGGCAGCACCGCGATTTTGCCAACGGTGCCGGCTTCGACAAGCCGGTTGGCAGCGGGCCATACCGCATAGGGCGCATCGACAACGGCCGCAGCATCACCTTCGAACGCGACCCGACATGGTGGGCGCGTGACCTGCCGGCCAGCCGTGGCCGCTACAATTTCGACAAGCTGCGCATCGAGTACTTCGGCGACACCGAAGTGGCGCGCCAGGTACTCAAAGGCGGTGGCTACGACTACAACCGTGAGTTCTCCGCCACGGCCTACACCTTGGGCTACAACGGTGCGCAACTGGACGACGGCCGCCTGCAGCGCGCCCACCTGGGCCCGGCCAAACCGCAAGTGGCTCAGGGTTTCGTGTTCAACCTCGACCAGCCGCAGTTCAAGGACCGCCGTGTGCGGCAGGCGCTGGGTATGTTATGGGACTTCGAGTGGAGCAACCGGCAGATGATGCGCAACCTGTACATCCGCCAGCAAAGTGTGTTCTCCAATACGCCGTTGGCCGCTCGCCAGTTGCCGGATGCGGGCGAGTTGAAGCTGCTCGCCCCCTTGCGCGGCCAAGTGCCAGATGAAGTGTTCACCACGGTGTTCACCGCCCCGGTCACCGACGGCTCGGGGATCGTCCGTAAACAGCAGTTGCAGGCCCTGGCCCTGCTCGAACAAGCCGGCTGGCACCCCGAAGGCGACCGCCTGGTCAATAGCCAGGGCACGCCGCTGGCGTTCACGTTCCTCAATGGCCAGGCGGGCCTTGAACGCCTGCTGCTGCCGTGGAAGCGCAACCTGGCCCAGATCGGCGTGACCCTGAACATCCGCAACGTCGACTCGGCCCAGTACGTCAACCGGCTGATGGCGCGCGATTACGACATGATCGTCACCGGCTACCCGGTCACCCTGTCGCCGGGTGCCGAGTTGTACAACTACTTTGGCTCGGCGGCCGCTCACGACCCCGGGTCGAACAACCTGATGGTTTTGCAGGACCCGGCCGTAGACCACCTGATCGACGGCCTGGTCCGCGCCGACACCCAGGCCGACATGCTGCGCCACGCCCATGCCCTGGACCGCGTGCTGCAATGGAATTATTACTGGATCCCCAACTACTACCCGCCAGGCAGCTCCACCGCCTGGTGGAACCGCTTCGGCCTGCCCAAGGTCCAGGCCACCTATGACGAGGGCCTGGACACCTGGTGGGAGGTAAGCCCTACCCCGCTGACCAACGCGCAGATGACCGAACGCCAGAAGGCCTCGCCATGACCGCTTATATCCTGCGCCGTCTGTTGCTGATCATCCCGACGCTGCTGGCAATCCTGCTGGTCAATTTCGCCATCGTCCAGGCCGCGCCGGGTGGGCCGGTGGAGCAAGCCGTGGCGCGCCTGCAGGGCATCGGTGGCGGCGCACCCGGCGCGCGAGCCGAAGTGGTCCATGGCGAATCCCGGGCCACACGCGGCCTGGACCCGAAACTGATCGAAGAGATCAAGCGCCAGTACGGCTTCGACAAGTCCGCCCCCGAGCGGCTTTGGTTGATGCTCGGCCAATATGCCCGGCTGGACTTTGGCAACAGCTTCTTCCGCGGCGCCAAAGTTACCGACCTGATTCTCGACAAGTTGCCGGTCACCCTCTCGCTGGGCTTCTGGGCCACGCTGATCACCTACCTGGTGTCGATTCCGCTGGGCATCCGCAAGGCGATGCGCCACGGCAGCCGCTTCGATGCCTGGAGCAGCGCGTTGATCGTGATCGGTTACGCCCTGCCTTCGTTCCTGTTCGCGCTGCTGCTGATCGTCCTGTTTGCCGGCGGCACTTCGCTCAACTGGTTCCCGGTGCGCGGCCTGGTCTCGGACAATTTCGACGAGCTCAGCCTGCTGGGCAAGGTCGCCGATTACTTCTGGCACCTGGTGCTGCCGGTCGCGGCCCTGGTGATCGGTGGGTTCGCCACCCTCACGCTGTTGACCAAGAATGCCTTCCTCGACGAGGTTTCCCGCCAATACGTGGTCACTGCCCGGGCCAAGGGCCTCAGCGAACGCCGCGTGCTGTATGGCCACGTGTTGCGCAACGCCATGCTGCTGGTGGTGGCCGGGCTGCCACAGGCGCTGATCACGGTGTTTTTTGCCGGCTCGTTGCTGATCGAGGTGATCTTCTCGCTCGATGGCCTGGGCCGCATGAGCTATGAGGCGGCGGTGTCGCGGGACTACCCGGTGGTGTTCGGCACGCTGTTCATCTTCACCCTGGCGGGCCTGCTGATTCGCCTGCTCGGTGACCTGTCTTACACGTTGCTCGACCCGCGCATCGACTTCGATACGAGGGCGCACTGATGCTATCGCCCCTGTCGCGCCGTCGCCTGCAACGTTTTCGCCGCCACCGCCTGGGCTGGGTGTCGCTGTGGTTGTTTGCCGGCCTTCTGCTGCTGAGCCTTGGTGCCGAACTGGTGGCCAACGACAAGCCACTGCTGCTGGGCTACAAGGGCGAGCTGTACGTTCCGGCGCTCAAACGCTACACCGAGCAGCAGTTCGGCGGGCAACTGCCGTTTCAGCCCGACTACCGCAGCGCCTATGTGCGCCAACTGATTGGGGAACAGGGTGGCTGGATGCTGTTCGCACCGATCCCGTTCAGTGCCGACACACCCAATTACGACCTGCAGGTGCCCACCCCCAGCCCGCCCAGTGCCAGCAACTGGCTAGGCACCGACGACCAAGGTCGTGACGTGCTGGCGCGGGTGCTTTATGGCACGCGGGTATCGCTGCTGTTCGCCTTTGCCCTGACCGCGGTCAGTGTGCTCATTGGCGTGGCGGCGGGCGCCCTGCAAGGCTACCACGGGGGCTGGGTCGACCTGTTCGGCCAGCGCTTGCTGGAGGTATGGTCGGGGTTGCCAGTGTTGTATCTGTTGATCATCCTCAGCGGTTTTGTCGAACCGGATTTCTGGTGGCTGCTGGGGATCATGGCGCTGTTCTCCTGGCTGACCCTGGTCGACGTCGTGCGCGCCGAGTTCCTGCGTGGGCGCAACCTGGAGTATGTGAAGGCTGCGCGGGCGTTGGGGTTACCGGACAGTCAGGTAATGTTGCGGCATATCTTGCCCAATGCCATGAATGCCACGCTGACCTATGTGCCGTTCATGCTGACCGGGGCGATCACCACACTGACCGCGCTGGACTTTCTGGGCTTTGGCATGCCAGCGGGCAGCGCCTCGCTGGGCGAGCTGGTGACCCAGGGCAAGCAGCACCTGGAGGCGCCGTGGCTGGGCTTTACCGCGTTCTTTGCGCTGGCGGTGATCCTGTCACTGCTGGTGTTTATCGGGGATGCCTTGCGTGAGGCATTTGACCCCCGACGATGAGTTTTCAGGCCAGGCCTTTTCGCGGGCTTGTGCCAATACATGATTCAGGATGTTCACCCATGCACGACAGCAATAGCCTCAAGGACTACCCCCAGGTACGGCAACTGGCAATCCGCTCGCTGTTCGAGATCATCGAACAGTCCAGCGAAGGCACGGTGATCGTCGACCGCCAGGCACGCATCGTCTGGATGAACGAACGCTACGCTCGGCGCTTTGGCCTGGCCGACGCTGCCAGTGCCATCGGCCAGCCGTGCGAAACAGTGATCCCCGGCAGCCTGATGCGCGACGTGGTGAGCAATGGCCGCCCGATCCTGCTGGACATGCTCGACACGCCGAACGAGCCATTGGTGGTCATGCGCCTGCCCATCCACGATGACCAGGGCGCGCTGATCGGCGCCATCGGCTTTGCCCTGTTCGACGAACTGCGCAGCCTGTCGCCGCTGCTCAAGCGCTACGCCAGCATGCAGCAGGAACTGGCCTCGACCCGCTCGCAACTGCGCGCCCGCCAGGCCAAATACAGCTTCGCCCAGTTCGTAGGCAGCAGCGCGCCCAGCCTGGAAGCCAAGCGACGCGCCCGGCGTGGCGCCGGCAGCGATTCACCCGTACTGCTGCTGGGCGAAACCGGCACCGGCAAGGAGCTGCTGGCCCACGCCATTCACGCAGCGTCAGCACGGGCACACAAAGCTTTTGTCAGCATCAACAGCGCCGCCATCCCCGAGACGTTGCTGGAAGCCGAATTCTTCGGCACCGCACCGGGTGCCTTTACCGGCGCCGACCGCAAAGGCCGCAGCGGCAAGCTGCAACTGGCCGAAGGCGGAACGCTGTTCCTCGACGAGATCGGCGACATGCCGCTGGCCCTGCAGAGCAAGCTGCTGCGGGTGTTGCAGGAAAAGGAATACGAACCGGTCGGGTCGAACCAGATGCTGCGCAGCGATGTGCGCATCATTGCCGCCACCTCCATCGACCTGCAGGCTGCCATGGCCCGCGGGGCCTTCCGCGCCGACCTGTACTACCGGCTAAACGTGCTGCCGATCGATGTCCCGCCGTTGCGGCAACGGCTGGAGGACCTGCCCGCGCTGTGCGAGGCCATATTGGCTGAGCTGGGCAGCCAGTACGAGCTGGAAGCTGAAGCGCAGCAACTGCTGGCCAGGCATGCGTGGCCGGGGAACATCCGCGAGCTGCGCAATGTGCTGGAGCGCGCGACCCTGCTGGCGGATCAGCCCCGGTTGGGGGTGGCGGACCTGCGTGCGGCATTGGGGCCATTGAGCCCGCTGGCTGAAGCGCCCGTGCGGCAGCGCTACCGTGACGCGTGCGAGGCCTTTGAACGCGGCCTGATTGCCGGAGCGCTGGCCGAACAGGGAGGAAACGTGCCAGAGGCAGCAGCAGCGTTAGGGCTGGGGCGGTCGACGCTGTACAAGAAGATGGCGGCACTTGGTCTCTAATTGGAGACTTTTGTTTCTTTTTTGAGATTACAGCGAGGTCCCGTCCTCGATAACAGGCAAGCCAGCGATGGGCTGCAACGCAGCCCCTGGCGTCTCTGAATGTAGACACAGACTTCTAACAAAACCCTTTAACCATTACAAATCAGCCAGTTACATAGTTGGCACGATTCCCGCTATCTCCTGTTCAACGATAAAAACAAGACTCACCCAGGAGACCCACCCCGATGACCGTGCTCATCGCACTCGCTGCTTTGGCCTTGCTGATGCTGGCCGCCTACCGCGGTTACAGCGTAATCCTCTTCGCCCCCATCGCCGCCCTCGGCGCTGTGCTGCTCACCGACCCTGCTGCCGTCGCCCCTGCGTTCACGGGGGTGTTCATGGAGAAAATGGTCGGTTTCATCAAACTGTACTTCCCGGTATTCCTGCTAGGCGCGGTGTTCGGCAAGCTGATCGAGCTGTCCGGCTTCTCCCGCTCGATCGTCGCCGCGGCCATCCGCCTGCTCGGCACCCGTCAGGCGATGCTGGTCATCGTACTGGTCTGTGCCCTGCTCACTTACGGCGGTGTTTCGCTGTTCGTGGTGGTGTTCGCGGTGTACCCGTTCGCCGCCGAAATGTTCCGTCAGAGCAACATCCCCAAACGCCTGATCCCGGCCACCATTGCCCTGGGCGCATTCTCGTTCACCATGGACGCCTTGCCCGGCACCCCACAAATCCAGAACATCATCCCCAGCACCTTCTTCAACACCACCGCCTGGGCCGCACCGTGGCTGGGCCTGATCGGCACGCTGTTCGTGTTCTTTACCGGCATGGCCTACCTGCAGCGCCAGCGCAACAAGGCCCTGCGCGCCGGTGAAGGTTATGGCACCGACTTGCGCAACGAACCGGAAACCGCTGCCGACCTGAGCCTGCCCAACCCTTGGCTGGCGCTGTCGCCGCTGATACTGGTGGGGGTGATGAACCTGGTGTTCACCCACTGGATACCGCATTGGTACGGCCCCAGTCACAGCCTGCAATTGCCAGGCATGAGTACACCGGTACAAAGCGACGTGACCAAGCTGACGGCCATCTGGGCTGTGCAGGCCGCGTTGCTGGTGGGCATCCTGATGGTCCTGGTGTGCGCCTTTGGCGCCATTCGTACACGCCTGGCCGAGGGCACCAAAAGCGCGGTGGGCGGTGCCTTGCTGGCAGCCATGAACACCGCTTCGGAATACGGCTTTGGCGCGGTAATCGCCTCGCTGCCGGGTTTTCTGGTGCTGGCCGATGCCCTGCGCGGCATCCCCAACCCCTTGGTGAACGAAGCCATCACCGTGACCTTGCTGGCCGGCATCACCGGCTCCGCTTCGGGCGGCATGAGCATCGCACTGGCGGCCATGGGCGACACCTTCATTGCCGCCGCCCACGCGGCCGACATCCCGCTGGAAGTGCTACACCGGGTAGCCGCCATGGCCAGCGGCGGCATGGACACCCTGCCGCACAACGGCGCGGTGATCACCTTACTGGCAGTGACTGGCCTCACCCACCGCGAGGCCTACAAGGACATTTTTGGTATTACCCTGATCAAGACCCTGGCGGTGTTCGTGGTGATCGCCACGTTCTACGCCACTGGCATCGTCTAAGGAGCATGGCATGACCCTTGAAGGCAAAACTGCACTCGTCACCGGTTCCACCAGCGGCATTGGCCTGGGCATCGCCCAGGTATTGGCCCGGGCTGGCGCCAACATCGTGCTCAACGGCTTTGGCGACCCGGGCCCCGCCATGGCGGAAATGGCCCGGCACGGGGTGAAGGTTGTGCATCACCCGGCCGACCTGTCGGATGTGATCCAGATCGAGGCCTTGTTCAACCTGGCCGAACGTGAGTTCGGCGGCGTCGACATTCTGGTCAACAACGCCGGTATCCAGCATGTGGCACCGGTTGAGCAGTTCCCGCCAGAAAGCTGGGACAAGATCATCGCCCTGAACCTGTCGGCCGTATTCCATGGCACACGCCTGGCGCTGCCGGGCATGCGCACGCGCAACTGGGGGCGCATCATCAATATTGCTTCGGTGCATGGCCTGGTCGGCTCGATGGGCAAGGCAGCCTACGTGGCAGCCAAGCATGGTGTGGTCGGCCTGACCAAAGTGGTAGGCCTGGAAACCGCCACCAGTCATGTCACCTGCAATGCCATTTGCCCGGGCTGGGTGCTGACACCGCTGGTGCAAAAGCAGATCGACGATCGTGCGGCCCAAGGTGGAGATCGGCTGCAAGCGCAGCACGATCTGCTGGCAGAAAAACAACCATCGCTGGCCTTCGTCACCCCCGAACACCTCGGTGAGCTGGTACTCTTCCTGTGCAGCGAGGCCGGTAGCCAGGTTCGCGGCGCCGCCTGGAACGTCGATGGTGGCTGGTTGGCCCAGTGACGGGCGGCCTGGGCCTGGCAACGGTCCCGCATTCGTTTATCAGCAAGGAGGCCTTATGCGCCCTACCCCGATGACCGCGATTCTGGCCCTGAGCCTGGCCGCCGCCGCACCTGCGATGGCCGCCAGCCTGAAGGACATCGCGCCCTACCCCGAGGCGGAAAAAGGCTTCACCCGGCAGGTTATCCACCTGCCGGCCCAGGCCGACGAGTCGGCCTATAAACTGGAAATCCTGGCTGGCAAGACGCTGCAGGTCGACTGCAATCGTCAGCGCCTGGGCGGCAACCTGGAAGCACGCACCCTGGAAGGCTGGGGCTACAATTACTACCGCCTGGACAACGTCAGCGGCCCGGCCAGCACGCTGATGGCCTGCCCGGACGGCAAGAAGACCGAGGCCTTCGTGCCGGTGGTCGGCGATGGCTTCCTGCTGCGCTACAACAGCAAGCTGCCGGTGGTGGTGTATGTGCCCAAGGATGTCGAAGTGCGCTACCGCGTGTGGGCGGCATCGCAGGATGTGCAGAAGGCTAAAGTAGAGTAGGCAGGACCGCTTTCTCTGCAGGGTCAGCCTCTTCGCAACACAGGGCTGATCCTGCCCTGAGCCTGCTTTGTTCCGGTAAAGGAGATTCGGCATGAACGATGTGCTCTGGCGCCCGTCCACAACGCAGATCGAGGCCAGCCGGATGGATGCCTTCCGCCGCCGGGTCAACCTGCGCTACAACCTGCAACTCAACGACTACCAGGCCCTGCACGGCTGGAGCATCGAACAGCGCCCCGCCTTCTGGCAAACCCTTGCCGATTATTTCCACGTTCATTGGCATACGCCGCCCAGCCAGGTGCTCAGCGAAGGGCCGCAAATGCCCGATGCAAAGTGGTTCACCAATGCCACCCTGAACTTTGCCGAACACCTGCTGCGCCGCCGCGACGACCGCCCGGCCGTGGTCGCCGTGCGCGAAGACGGCCAACGCGAAGTGTTCACCCATGCCGAACTGGCCGCACAGGTGGCCGGCCTGCAAACGGCATTCAAGGCTGCAGGTATCCTCCCGGGCGACCGGGTAGCCGCCATCATGCCCAATACCTGGCAAACACTGGTGGCCATGCTCGCCTGCACCAGCCTTGGCGCGGTCTGGTCTACCTCCTCGCCCGAGTTCGGTGTGCACGGCATCATCGACCGCTTCGGCCAGATCGAACCCAAGCTGCTGATCGTCTGCGCCGGTTACGAGTATGCTGGCAAGGCCATCGACCAGGTGACCAAGGTCAACCAGGTGTGCGCGCAGTTGCCTGGCCTGGAGCAGCTGATCGTGGTGCCCCATACCCGCAAAGGCACGCGTGCCGATGAATTCCAGGCAGCCAACGTCAGCCTGTGGGATGACTTCTTCCAGCCCGGCGGCGAGCCCCGTTTCACCCCGCTGCCGTTCGACCACCCGCTGTACATCCTCTATTCCAGTGGCACCACTGGCGTGCCCAAGTGCATTGTCCATCGCGCCGGAGGCGTGCTGTTGCAACACCTCAAGGAACACGGCCTGCACAACGACCTGAAGGCCGATGACGTGCTGTTCTACTACACCACCTGCGGCTGGATGATGTGGAACTGGCTGGCCAGCGGCCTGGCGGTGGGTGCCACGCTGGTGCTGTACGACGGCTCGCCGTTCCACCCAGGCCCCGGGCGCCTTCTGGACCTGATAGAGGCCGAAGGCATCCACGCCTTCGGCACCAGCGCCAAGTACCTGGCGGCCCTGGAGCAGGCAGGCCTGGAACCTGCCACCAGCCACTGCCTGACTAGCCTGCGGCTGCTGCTGTCCACCGGTTCGCCGCTGTCACCGCACAGCTATGACTATGTATACGACAAGATCAAGGCCGACCTGTGGCTCGTGTCCATGTCGGGCGGTACGGATATCGTCTCCTGCTTCGTGCTGGGCAACCCGACCCTGCCTGTGCGTCGTGGCGAAATCCAGTGCAAGGGCCTGGGTATGGCGGTGGAGGTGTGGAACGAGCAGGGTCAGCCCGTGGTGGACGAAAAAGGCGAGCTGGTGTGCACGCGCAACTTCCCCTCGATGCCACTCGGTTTCTGGAACGACCCGGACGGTCGCCGTTACCACGATGCTTACTTCAGTCAGTTTCCGGGGGTGTGGGCCCAAGGCGACTACGCCGAGCAGCGTGCCAGCGGGGGCATGGTGATCCACGGTCGCTCCGACGCCGTGCTCAACCCGGGCGGCGTGCGCATTGGCACGGCGGAGATCTACCGCCAGGTGGAAAAAGTCGAACAGGTCGTGGAAAGCGTGGCCATCGGCCAGGACTGGAACGGGGATGTGCGGGTGGTGCTGTTCGTGCGCCTGCACGACGGCCTGCAGCTGGATGAAGCCCTGCGCCAGCACATCCGCCAGGTGATACGCCAGTACACCACACCCCGCCATGTCCCGGCGGTGATCGCCCAGGTCAGCGACATACCGCGCACCATCAGTGGCAAGCTGGTGGAACTGGCGATTCGCGATGTGGTGCATGGGTTGCCGGTGAAAAACACCGATGCCCTGGCCAACCCGGAGGCGCTTGATCAGTTTCGCGATCGCGCAGAGCTGAAGAGCTGACATTCATCGCGCGGCCATTTAGGCGCGATCGCTACAACAGGACTCAATCAGGCATAATGCCGCCTTTTTCCCCGATGCACAGGTAGCCCATGAAAGCCCAAGCCCGCCACATACTGGTCAAGACCGCTGACGAAGCCGAAAAGCTCAAGCAGCGCATCGCCAACGGTGAGGCTTTCGACGTGCTCGCGAAAAAGTGCTCTCTTTGCCCATCGGGCAAGCGCGGTGGAGACCTGGGCGAAATTCGCCCCGGGCAGATGGTCGGCGCCATCGACCAGGTGATCTTCAAGAAGCCTTTGCGTGTGGTACACGGGCCGATCAAGAGCAAATTCGGCTACCACCTGGTGCAAACGTTCTACCGCGACTAACGCGCTAGCCCTTTGCCACCTGACATTTTTGCCAGTTGTGGTCGTGACGCACTCCTCTATACAACCCCGGTAACCCTGTGCACCACGCGTGGTGCGCAGGTTTCCCCTGGTGAATGGAGGTTTTCCTGATGCGTCTACGCCTGATGCTGACCCTGGGTTCGCTCCCGCTGCTGGGCATGGTCACGCCCGCCCAAGCAAATTGCACCTTCGCACCCGGCCCGGGTAACGACACCTACACCTGTGACAGCGGCACCGCACCCGCGTTGGTGGACAGCAGCGGCGATAACCGCCTGGTATTCCCGGCGTCCGGTAGCGGCGCCATTACCGGCGACGTAACCTTCGGCGCCGGCAAAGACAGCATCGACATGGGCTCTGGCAGCATCGGCGGCAACGTCAACCAGGGCGCCGGCATCGATGACTTCGTCATGAGCGGCGGCGTCATCGAAGGCAACCTCAACCAGGGTGATGGCCTGGACACCTTTCACATGAGCGGCGGCTGGATCAAGGGCACGTTCGACAGCGGCGACTATGCCGAAATGGACGACGGACGTATCGGCAACGTCAACATGCGGCTGGACGAGAACACCTTCATCATGCGTGGCGGCAGCGTCGACCGGAATGTCATTACGGCCTTCGACAAGGACTACATCGAAGTCTTCGAGGGCAACATCGGTGGCAACATCAGCGTCAGCGGTGGCGACGACCAGGTGCTGGTGCACGGTGGCCAGGTTGGCGGCGATGTGTTGCTGAGTACTGGCAACGACCGCTTCACCTGGGACGGAGGCCGTATTGGCGGGCGCGTGGATGCCGGGCCAGGTGATGACACGGCGCTGCTCAAAGGCCTTACGCCCGAGGTGCTCAGTATCACGTTGGACGGCGGCGAAGGTAACGACAGCCTGACGTTCGATGCCAGCCAGCCGGCAGGCGGTGCCCACTATGTGAATTGGGAGCGCGTGGCACTGAACAACGGCAGCCGGCTGGTACTGGATGACACGCTGGTACTGGGCGACAGCAACAGCAGCACGGGCAGCCTCGCCCTCGACGCCAGCAGCCGCATCACGTCACGCCAAGGGGTAATCACTGCGTTTGCCCCAGGCCAGCGCGCCGCAATCAGCAACGCAGGTACACTTGACCTCACCGCCGGCAATGATGCCATGGGCCGCTTGCGCATCGAGGGCGATTACACCGGCCACAACGGCACCCTGCGCCTGAACAGCGTGCTGGCCGGCGATGGCGCTGCTTCCGATCGCCTGGTGATCAGCCGCGGCGCCATCGCCGGCTCTACCCAGGTGCTCATCAACAACTTCAACGGCGCAGGTGCGGCGACGGCGCAGAACGGCATCCAAGTGGTCGAAGCCCGTGACGGCGCCACCAGCACGGCCACCGCCTTTGCACAGACCCAAAGGCTATCGGCCGGAGCCTACGACTATCGGCTGTTCAAAGGGGGCGTCACTGCCGGCAGTGAAAACAGCTGGTACCTGCGCTCGACGCTGGTTGCGCCACCCGCCCCAGCCCCTGTGCCGGCACCGGGCGAGCCGCCCGTGATCGCCCCGGCCGTCACCCCGCCCGTCGCTGCGCCTGCGCCCGGCCAGGCCGAGCTGCCGGCGCCGGTGCAGGGCCAAAGCCTGCCGCTGTACCGCCCCGAGGTCCCGGTGTATGCCGCAGCGCCACGGGGTGCCGCGATCATCGCCCGTCAGGCATTGGGCACCTTCCACCAACGCCAGGGCGACCAGCTGTTACTGCAGGGTGAAAGCGCCCTGCCCGCCAGCTGGGGGCAAGCCTACGGCGGCACGCTGCGCCAGCAATGGAGCGGCACGGTCAGCCCGAGCCTGGATGGCGACCTGTACGGTTTCAAGGTGGGCCAGGACCTGTATGCCAAGGTTGGCGAGAACGGTTACCGCCAGCATGTTGGTATCTACGTAAGCCATAGCCACCTGGACGCCGACGTCAAAGGGTTTGCCCTGGCCGTTCACGACCGCAGCGTGGGCGACCTGAAACTCGATGGCGACAGCGTGGGCACCTACTGGACGCTGGTCGGGCCACAGGGCGCGTACCTGGACGCGGTGTTGCAATACACCCGCCTGGATGGCCGCGCCCGCTCCGAGCGTGGCGACACGCTGAACCTCGACGGCCACGCCTGGACAGCTTCACTGGAATCGGGCTACCCCATCACCCTGTCCGAGCGCTGGCGCGTGGAACCGCAAGCTCAACTGATTGCGCAAAAGGTCGCGCTGGACAGCGCCAGCGACGGCGTCTCGCGCATCCGTCATGACGCCCAGGTCGAGCTGACCGGCCGCTTGGGCCTGCGCCTGGAGGGTGCGTTCACGGGGAGCAGCGGGCGCCTGTTGCAGCCCTATGCGCAGGTCAACCTGTGGCACGGCGACGGTGGGCGCGACACCTTGAGCTTCGATGACGCAGACAAGATCAAGACCGATTACCGCTATACCTCAGTGCAACTGGAAAGCGGTGTGGTCGCGCAGGTCAACGAAGCGCTCAGCCTGCATGGCGGCGTACAGTACACCGCCAACCTGGACAGCCGCCAGCAGGAAGCCAGCGGCGTTAACCTGGGCGTGCGCTGGCAGTTCTAGCGGCGCGCAGCCAGCAGACCGAGGCCCGCGCAACCCAGCAAGGAAGCGCTGACCCGGTTGAACATCCGGCGTGGGCCGGGCTGGCTGAACCAGCGCTGCATGTAGGCGCCCAGGCCTGAGTAGATGGCGATGGCCGCCCATTCCAGCAGCAGGAACAACACACCCAGCCAAAGGAACTGCTCACTCACCGGGGTGCTGCTACCGACCGAGACGAACTGCGGCAGGAAGGCGGTGAAGATCAGGATGGCCTTGGGGTTGCCAGCCGCCACCCAGAACTCCTGGCGCGCCAGGCGCCAAGTGCCGCCTGGGTGATCGCTTGCCACCACGGTCTCGCTCACGGGTGCGCGCCACAGTTGCCAGGCGATGTAGAACAGGTAGGCCGCGCCCACCACCTTGATGGCCAGGAACAGGTATTCGCTGGTATGCAACACCACTGCCAGGCCCATCGCTGCCAGGGCGATCATGCCGCAGAAGGCAAGGATACGGCCGGCGCCGGCCACACAGGCGGTGCGCAGGCCGTAACGGCTGGCGTTGTGCAGTGACAACAGGTTGTTGGGCCCAGGCGCCATGTTCAAGGCGAAGCAGGCGGGGATGAAAAGCAGCAGGCTTGAAAGGTCCATTCTCGTTTTCCTCTGACAACAGCCCTCTATTTCGGTGGGTTCCGGGCCCTGCGGTCAAGTAACAGCCAGCGATAAAAACTGTACGGGTGCGCGGCACCTGTTACCCTGCCGACAATACCGAGGAGCCTGTAATGTCCCGTTCCCACGCCGCCCTGTGGCGCGACCCGGCCCTGGCACATGTCGAAAGCCGGCGCGCCTGCCACAGCCGGGCCTGCTACAAGGCCCACAGCCACCCGACGTTTTCCATCGGTGCGGTGGATGCTGGCCGCAGCCATTTCACCGGGGCTGCCGACGGCCAGCAACACCTGGCACCCGGCACCCTGGTACTGGTCCCGGCCCACCGCGTGCATGCCTGCAACCCGGCCCCCGGCCTGGCCTGGAGCTATCAGATGCTGCATGTGGATGCCGACTGGCTGACGCAGTTACGCCTGGAGTCGGGCCTTGGCGGTATCGAAGCCGGCGAACCGGTGCGCATCTGCAGGGAGGCTGAGGTGTATCGGCAGTTCTGCGCACTGAACAGGTTACTGTTTTCCAGTGCCTGCAACGGCGAGAAAGATGCGGCGCTGATTGCCTTTCTGGGGGACCTGGACGTTGCCGCGCACCCACCGCTGGCAGCGGCCCCCGTCCTGAAAGCCGCCACCTTGAACGGGTTGCTTGCACGCATCGAACACCAGGACCCTGCGCAATTGAGCCTGGAGGTATTGGCGCGGGAGGCCGGGCTTGGGCGCTATCAGCTGATCCGCGCGTTTCGAGCGGCTACCGGGTTTACCCCGCATGCCTACCTGCTCAATGCCCGGGTCAATCGCGGGCGGCAACTGTTGAGTGAAGGGCTGGCCCTGGCGGAAGTGGCCTACCAGCTTGGCTTTGCTGACCAAAGCCATTTCCAGCGGGTGTTCAAGGCCCATGTGGGGGTTACGCCGGGGCAGTACCGCGGAAACTGAAGGCCGCTGCAGGTGCAATATTGTTCAATACGCCAGAACGGGCCCGGCAGCAGACTGCGGTTTTTCCGCAGAGCCGCCCCCAATGCAACAATTCATGATCATCGCCCTGGCCCACTTTCTTGCCCTGCTCTCACCTGGCCCGGACTTTTTCCTGGTCGCACGCAACGCGATCAACAGCGGCTGGCGCATCGCCAGCGGCGCCTGCCTGGGCATAGCGCTGGCCAATGGCGCGTTCATTGTCATCGCCTTCACCGGGCTTTCAGTACTGCAGCAGGGCAGCCCGCTGTTCACCGCCCTGCAACTGGCCGGCGCCAGCTACCTGCTGTACATCGGCGTGCTGTTCCTGCGCCATGCCGGGCAAACCAGCCTGGGCACAGTCACCGGTAGCCAGCGGGTTCATGGCTGGTGGCGCAGTTTGGGCATGGGCTTCTTGTCCGGCATCCTCAACCCCAAGAACGCGCTGTTCTATGCCAGCCTGGCCAGCATGGTCGCCAGCGTCAGCCCCGGCTGGAAAACGGCCTACGCCCTATGGATGTTCAGCATCGTCCTGCTCTGGGACTTGCTGGTTGCCGTGGCCATCGGCAACCAGCGGGTACTGCGGCGATTCGCTCGCAGCCTGCCGTGGCTGGAGCGGGCCTCGGGGGTCATGCTGGTGATGTTGGCGGGGGCGTTATTGCTGCATCTGGCGCGGGGCTGACCCGTTGCAAGGTGCGCATGTCGACCAAGGTGAAATGGCCGCTGGCCCAGCCCCCCGTGTCCAGGTGCCACACATTGCCCAGCAGCTTGGCCTCCAGCACCGGGGTGTGGCCGACCAGCAGGGCTCGCAGGCCCTGCACCGGTTGGGTGTCCCCCTCTTTCAGGCGCCGACGCGACCACTGGCACACTTGGCGCACCTCAGGGTCGTCATCCAGTTCCAGCCAGGAGCGTAATACTGCCCAGTCGGCAAACGGGCTGTCGGCATGCAGCAGGCCTACCAGCCCGTCCGCACTCTCCACTTCCATGGCAATCGGCAACTGCTCGAACCGCTCCACGAAACGCAGTTGCTCGCGCCGCGGCAAGTCGAGGAACCAGCCCCCCCCGGCGGCGCGGTACATGCCCAGGTCGAGCCGCCCACCACGCACGCGGGTGATTGCCAAGGCCTCATGATTGCCCTGGACGGCATGGAACCAAGGCTGGGCCAGCCAGTCCAGCGCTGCCTCGCTGTGCGGCCCACGGTCGACCAGGTCGCCCACGCTGAACAAGCGGTCCACCGCCGGATCGAACCCTACCGCCTCCAGGCATTGTTGCAGGCGCTGGAAGTGGCCATGGATATCGCCCACGGCCAGATCCCGTCCCCGGATATTGGCGATCAGCCGCCGAAACCGTGCCATTACAGTGTTCCTCCGCTGGTAGCACCCTGCCCGCCTTCGCGCGGGCCGTGCTCATGGCGCTGTCACTGGACAGCATGGCACAAGGTACCGTGGCTGCGCAGGTCGGGGGGCGTTTTGCTGCGCATCCCAGGCTTCCTGAAAAACCCTTCACTGGAACAGGCGTTGGTGCCGGTAGTATGCTCGGCACGTCAATCTTCACCAGGGAATGGTTCTGATGAAACTGTGCGCCGTACAACTGGCGTCGCTCAAGGGCGATTTGCCAGGCAACCTCCAGCGCCATCTGGTTTGCATCGAGCAGGCTGCGGCCCTGGGTGCCGAACTGGTGGTGTTCCCCGAGCTGTCGCTGACCGGCTATGAGCCGAGTTTGGCGCGCCAGTCCGCTCTGCCCGTCACCTCCGCACGCCTGGACCCGCTGCAGGCAGCCTGCGACCGCTTGGGCATTACCGTTGCCGTGGGCCTGCCATTGCCAACGCCCGACGGCATACGTATCGGCATGCCCGTCTTCTGCCCTGATGCGCCGCGCCAGGCCTATGCCAAGCAGCGCTTGCATGATGATGAGCTGCCTTACTTCACCCCAGGTCATCAGGCATTGCTGCTGGAGGTGGGTGAGCACCGGGTGGCGCCAGCGATCTGCTACGAATCGATGTTCATGGCGCATGCCGCCGTGGCCCGCGAGCGCGGTGCCGACCTGTACCTGGTCAGCGTTGCGAAAACCGCCAAGGGTATCCGCGAGGGATATGCGCACTACCCAGAGGTGGCACGCGAGCTGGGCATGCCGGTGTTGATGGCCAACTGTGTGGGGCCGGCCGACACTTTCATCGGTGCCGGCGGTTCTGCAGCATGGGACAGCCAGGGGCACTTGCTGGCCAGCCTGGATGACCACAGTGAAGGGCTGATCGTACTCGACACCCGCAGTGCCAGCGCGATCACCCTGCCCTTGGCCCCGTACCTTGCATGATCTATCTGTTTCTAGCGTTACTGAGTTACGCCAGCACCTACTGCCTGGTCGGCTTGCTGATTCAGGGTCAACTTGCCGATGTGGCCGAGGGCTTGCGCCATCGGCCCGATGCGCCTACGCCCGGCGAGTACCTGCGTGAGGTCGAGCCCCGCGCACGTCAGGCCCGGCGGCAATACACCCTGATCGCCGGCTCGGTGCTGGCCGTGCTGGCCTGCCTGATCGCCAGCGGGTTCGGTTGACGCCTTACAGGTCCAGCGCCAGGCTTTGCCGCCCTTCCAGCGCCAACAGATACTGCTTGGCCGCCAGGCCACCGGCAAAGCCGGTCAGGCTGCCCGACGCGCCGATTACCCGGTGACAGGGGGCGATGATCGAAATCGGGTTGCGGCCATTGGCAGCGCCAACCGCGCGTACCGCCCTGGGGTTGCCCAGCTGCCGGGCAATGTCGCTGTAGCTGCGGGTTTCGCCGAACGGTATCGCCAGCAATGCGGCCCACACCTGGCGCTGAAACTCAGTACCGGCAAAGTCCAGCGCCAGCTCGAAACGCTGGCGCTTGCCGTCAAAGTACTCGCCCAGCTGGCGAGCGGTTTCCCGCAGTACCGGGCACTGGTCGTCCCGGTGCAGTGCGCCCAGGCGAACGCGGTTTTCCCGCTCCTCTTCCCACAATACGGCTGCCAGGCAATTGCCACGGGCCACAAGGGTCAGCATGCCGACGGGCGATGGCATGATCGTGAATGCGCTGGACATAGCAGGCTCCTGCAAGTTGCGATCGGCCCACTGTACGCATCCACAGTCCTTGATGCACCCGCTTTCTTGCTCAGCTTATTGCGCAGCCGGCAATGTGCCGCGCCTGGCTGAGCGTGACCTTGGGGATCAGCTCCGCGGGAATGCGCGATGTTGCCGACAGGTTGTAGACGTGGAAATGCTCGCTGACCACTTCCCTGGCCATCAGCTTCAACGACGGCAGGATGCGGCTGTCCCAATGCTGGTCGAGCCCGCACGGCGAAGACAGGCCCTGGCCGTCCTCGTAAAAGCGCCCGACGCTCTGGTCGAGGTCTACCCCCACCAGCAACACGTCCTCGAAGCCCAGGTGATAGGCCAACTGCAAGGCCACATAAGCCACCGTGCGGGCATCGAAAAAGCCATGGGCGAGGTCTTTACTGAAGGCGATCGAGCGGCTGCGTTTACTCCACAGTGCCCGGTTGCACACGCAACTGTCACCCTGGCCGCGCAAACCGTCCAGCAGGCTCGGCGTGTCGGCTTTGTGCAAGGCATAACACTGGGTGTGGGCTGGCACATCGGCACGCGCATACTGCTCTGGCCACAGGGCCAGGCGTTCGCTGTCGCGCATGGCAGTGGCGAACAAGGCCGGCTGTTGCTGGCAAAAGCTTTTGTCGGTGCACACGTAGAAGAAGGGTTTGATGCCGTGTTCGGCGGTCATGGCGACCGACCCATTCATGGCGATGATGGGCAAGTGCGCAAACTCGCCCAGCGGAAAATGTTTGGCAGAAGCGCCGGAGGCGAGGATCACCACGGGGCCCTGCTGGGAATTGCGACACGCCTCGAAACCGGAGAACGCCCCGCGTTCAGCGCTTGGCTGCGACGGAAGTGTGTTCATCAATGGCATCTTTAACTGGACAGTACAAACCACACTACTGATCCGTGTATACGCCGTGGCCGCTTTTACCTAACTTTACGTCGGTGAACTTAAGTCAACCGCCATTCCCTTGTTTGGCGGGGTTTTGGGGCTGCTGAGCGCGCTGGCAAAGACCACGCCAGCAACAAGATGGGGCGCAAGGCGCCCCAAGCATCGCAAGCCACTTCTATATTGCAGTCTGGCGAATGCGTTTCTTGTCGATCTTGCCGACACTGGTCTTGGGGATCTCGTCCACGCACCGCACCTGCCGCGGTACGGCCCATTTGGCCAGGTGCCCGCTGTCAACATACGGCTGCAGGTGCCTGGCCAATGCCGGTTGGTCCAACTGCACACCGTCATGACAGACCACCAGAGCCAAAGGTTGTTCCCCCCACTGTGGATCAGGAATACCGATCACCGCGACCGAGGCGACGGACGGGTGCTGGCTGATCAGGTTTTCCAGCGCCACCGAACTGATCCACTCGCCACCGGTCTTGATCACATCCTTGATGCGATCGCGGATGCGCACCACGCCCAGCGAGTCGATACAGGCCAGGTCACCGGTGTGCATCCAGCCCCCCAGCCACAGCGCCGCGCCTTGCTCCGGTTCGTGCAGGTAACCCTGGGTCAGCCAAGGCGCGCGCACCACGATTTCGCCCAGGCTTGCGCCATCGTGCGGTACTTCCCTGCCCTCGCTATCGACGATACGCAGGTCCACCAAGGCAATCGGCACACCGGCATCGATGCGCAGCGGCAGTTGCTGCGCCATGGGCTGTGCCAGCAAGTCGGTGCTCAAGTGGGTGATGCTGAGCAGCGGGCAGCTTTCCGACATGCCGTAGCCACAATGCACAATAATGCCGCGCCCGCTGGCACGCTGGGCCAGGCTCAGCGTCAGGGCGCTGCCACCCAGCAGCATCTTCCAGCCGGTCAGGTCGGTGCAGCGCCCTTGCTCGCTGTCGAGCATCATTTGCAGCACCGTCGGTACGCAATGGGAGAACGTCACCCCCTCGTCATGGAACAGGCGCACCAGGCGGTTGGGCTCGTAGCGCCCGGGGTAGACCTGCTTGATGCCCAGCGCCGTGGCCACATAGGGCACGCCCCAGGCATGCACGTGGAACATGGGCGTGATCGGCATGTACACATCGCCGGTGCGCAGCAGCGGTACCTCCCCACACGCGGCCAAGGTGCCCTGCTCGACCAGGGTATGCAGCACCAGTTGCCGGTGGCTGAAGTACACCCCCTTTGGGTTGCCGGTGGTACCGCTGGTGTAGAACAGTGTGGCCAGCGAGTTTTCGTCGAAGTCGGCAAATTCGAACTGTGGCGCTGCAGCCGCCAGCATGGCTTCGTATTCGCCCAGCAAAGGCACAGTCTGCGCGGCGGCAGCGCCGTCGCTGAGGCGGATGATGCCCTCGACGGTCGGCAGGTCGCCACGCAGCTGCTGCATCAATGGCAGGAAGTCGTCATGCACCAGTACCCACCGATCCTCGGCGTGGTTCATGGTGTAGCGCACCTGCTCGCTGGACAGCCGCACGTTCACCGTATGCAAGACCGCGCCCAGCATTGGTACGGCAAAGAAACATTCCAGTGCCCGGTGGCTGTCCCAGTCGAGCAATGCCACCGTGTCGCCAGGCTTGACCCCGGCCGTGGTCAACACGTTGGCCAGCCGTTGGATGCGTGCCAGCAACGTGGTGTAGGTGTAGCGCAGCTTGTCGGCGTAGACGATTTCCTGGTTGGGCTGGTAGCGCACACCCGACAGCAGCAGGCGTTTGATCAGCAGCGGATAGGCATAGGCCTGCTCGGCCCGGGGCATGACGCGAGTGGTGAGCATGTTGGCGGCCATCACAGTTGCACGGCCTCGAGCAGGTACAGGCTATCGCTGCCGGCCCTGACACTGGCGCTGAGCGAGTGGATGCGTGGTAGTAGGCGTGCAAAGTAGAAGCGCGCGGTGCCGAGCTTGCTGAGGTGGAACGGCTCTGGTGCCGCCTGGCCCTGGCACACCACGGCCATGCGCGCCCACAGGTAGGCGTAGAAGGTGTAGCCAAACACGTGCAGGTACTCCACCGCCGCCGCGCCAAGCTCGCGTGGGTTGCCTTGGCTGCGGTCGAGCAGCCACGCACTCAGTTCGTCAAGGTTGTGCACGGCCGCCAGCAGTGGCGCACTGAACTCGGCGTGCGCCACTGGCAGCGCCTGGGCAAAGCTGACGATTTCGTCAGATAGGCCACGGTAGGCCTTGCCACCATCACCAAACAGCTTGCGCCCTACCAGGTCGAGCGCCTGGATGCCATTGGTGCCTTCGTAGATCTGGGTAATGCGGCAGTCACGAATCAACTGCTCCTGGCCCCACTCGCGGATATAGCCGTGGCCACCCAGCACCTGCTGGCCGTGCAAGGTAGTCTCCAGTCCCATGTCGGTGAGGAAGGCTTTGGCTACCGGCGTAAGCAACGCCACCTTGGCCTCGGCATTGGCGCGTGTAGCCGGGTCGTCGCTGTATTTGGCCAGGTCCAACTGCAACGCCACGTAGGTGGAAAATGCCCGCCCGCCTTCGTTCAGCGCTTTCATGGTCAGCAGCATGCGGCGTACGTCCGGGTGGACGATGATCGGGTCGGCAGACTGCGACGGCGCTTCGACACCCGACGGCGCGCGGCCTTGAAGACGATCACGGGCATAAGCAATGGCCCCCTGATAAGACCGCTCGCCCAGCGCCAGCCCCTGGATACCCACGCCCAGGCGCTCGTAGTTCATCATGGTGAACATGGCATTGAGGCCCTTGTTCGGCTCGCCGACCAAGTAGCCGATGGCGCCGTCGAAGTTCATCACGCAGGTGGCCGAGGCCTTGATGCCCATCTTGTGCTCGATCGAGCCGCAGCTCACTGCATTGGCCTCGCCAAGCACGCCGTCGACGTCGACCAGCACCTTGGGCACCAGGAACAGCGAGATGCCTTTGGGGCCGGCAGGTGCATCCGGTAACCGCGCCAGCACCAGGTGAATGATGTTCTCGGTCAGGTCCTGCTCGCCGCCAGTGATGAAGACCTTGGTGCCACTGATGCGGTAGCCGCCGTCGGCGAGGGGGTGTGCCCGGGTGCGGATCAGGCCCAAATCGGTGCCGGCGTGGGGCTCGGTCAGGCACATCGAACCGGCCCAACGCCCTTGGTACATGGGTGGCAGGTACAGCGCCTGCAAAGCCTCACTGGCATGGTTGAGCAGTGCCAGGCAGGCCCCGGCGGTCAGCATCGGGTACAGGCCAAACGACAGGTTGGCGGCATTGAGCATCTCTTCGAGTTGGGCGCCGATCACCTTCGGCATGCCCATGCCGCCGTAGGCCGTGTCGCCGGCCACACCGACCCAGCCGTCAGCGGCAAATGCCCGGTAGGCATCGGCGAAACCGTCGGGCGTGCGTACCTGGCCAGCCTCCCAGCGGCAGCCCTGCTCGTCGCCACTGCGGTTGAGCGGCGCCACTCGCTCGGCAATCAGCTTGCCGGCCTGCTCGAGGATGGCCCGGGCAGTGTCACCATCGACCACCTCGGCCAGTTCGGGCGTTTGCGCCCACCAGGTGGGGATGTCGAACACTTCGTTGAACAGAAAATCCATGTCGCGCAGTGGCGCAAGGTAATCAGACATGAGGCGAGCACTCGGTTGCTTGGGTTTGCGAAAGCGCCGGCGCCTGGGCATCGGCAGCTGCCGGGGCGCCCTGGCCGCGCAGGAGGAAGTGCGACAGCGCGGGTATCAGCACCAGCGCGCCGAGCATGTTCCACAGGAACATGAAGGTCAGCAGCAGGCCCATGTCGGCCTGGAACTTGATTGGCGACCAGGCCCAGCCGGCTACGCCAGCGGCCAAGGTGATACCGACCAGCCCCACCACCCGACCGGTGAAGGCCAGGGCTTTCTGGTAGGCGTGGGCCAGGCTCAGGCCGGCGCGCTGGTAGTGCAACTGCACGCTGAGCAGGTACAGCGCGTAGTCCACGCCAATGCCCACCCCCAGGGCGATCACCGGCAAGGTGGCCACCTTGACGCCGATGCCCATGGCCACCATCAACGCCTCGCACAGCACCGAGGTAAGCATCAGCGGCAGGATTGCCACCAGCGTCGCTCGCCAGCTGCGGAAGGTGACCAGGCAAAACAGGGTCACCGCCAGGTACACCAGCAACAGCATGCGGTGGTTGGCCTCGCGCACCACCTCGTTGGTGGCAGCCTCGATGCCGGCACTGCCGGCGGCCAGCAGGAATTGGTGGTCAGCATTGCTGTTGGCCTGGGCGAAACGCTCAGCCGCTACAGCCAACTGGGCCAGCGTGTCAGCGCGGTGGTCCTTGAGGTAGGCGATCACCGGCATCAGCGAACAGTCGTTGTTGAACAGCTCCGGGGCGTTGACCGAAGCTTGCTGGGCGGCGTAGTTGAGCACGTCCTGGTTGCGCTGCAGGCTGTTCAGGCGCGCGTTGCCTTCGTAGGTACCCGCAGTGATCTGGCGCACCGCGTTTGCCAGCGACACGGTGGTCTGCACACCCGGCAGTTGCTGCAGCTCCCAGGCCAGGCGGTCGGCGAGGATCAATGTCTGGTATTGCAGGCAGCCTTCGGGGGCCGTCTTGACCATGACCGCGAAGGTATCGCTGGACAGTGCGTAATGCTGGGTGATGTAAGCGTTGTCGAGGTTGTAGCGCGAGTCCGCACGCAGCTCGGGGGCGCCACTGTCGAGGTCACCGATTTTCAGCTGGAGGCTACCCCAGGTGCCAAGGGCGGCCAGCACCAGGGCAGCCAGCAATGCAGCGCTGGCCCACTTGCGTTCGGTGAATCGGTCAAGCAGGGCCCACAGCCGGCCGAAGCCACGGTGCTGATCCGCGCGGGCATCGATACGTAGCGCTCGCTCGGCCGCCTTACGGCCCACACCGACATAGGACAGTGCCACCGGCATCAACAGCAACGAGGTAAAAATCAGCACCGCCACACCAATGCTGGCGGTGATTGCCAGGTCCTGGATCACCGGAATATCGATCAGCATCAGCACCGCAAAGCCCACGGCATCGGCCAGCAGTGCGGTGACCCCGGCCACGAACAGGCGGCGGAAGGTATAGCGGGCGGCAATCTGCCGGTGCGTACCGCGGCCTATGTCCTGAAGGATGCCGTTCATCTTCTGCGCCGCGTGCGACACGCCGATGGCAAAGATCAGGAACGGCACCAGGATCGAATACGGGTCGATGGCATAGCCCAGCCAGGCAACGATACCCAGCTGCCATACCACCGCAGTCAGCGAACACACCACCACCAGCAAGGTGCTGCGTACACAGCGGGTATAGCAGTAGATGATCACCAGGCTGGTCAGCACAGCCAGCGCAAAGAACGCCATCACCTGGATCAGGCCGTCGATCAGGTCGCCCATCAGCTTGGCGAAGCCGATCACATGAATGCGGTACTGGCCGCTGGCCTGGTACTGAATGCGCAACTGTTCGAGCTTTTGCGAAAAGGCATGGTAGTCCAGGCCGTTGCCGGTGGCTGAGTCCTGGTCGAGCAGCGGCACCACCAGCATGCTCGACTTGAAGTCGCGCGCTACCAGGCTGCCGACGATGTTGGCACGCTCGATGTTCTGCCTTAGCTGTTCGATATCACCGGCTGCGCCTTGATACCCGTCAGGCATGACCGGGCCGCCCTGGAAACCCTCCTCGGTTACCTCGGTCCATCGCACCGCCGGGCTCCACAAGGACTTCACCCATGCCCGGTCCACGCCTTGGCTGAGGAACAGTTCGTCGTTGATATGGCGCAGGGTCTGCAGGTAACCCGGGTCGAAGATATCGCCGTGGGTGTTCTCTACCACCACCCGGACCGCATTGCCCAATCCGCGCAGCGAAGCGCGGTTTTCCAGGTAGTTCTGTATGTAGGGGTGGCTCTGCGGCAGCATTTTGTCAAAGCTGGGGCGCAGCTCCAGCCGCGTCGCCGCCATGAAGCCCAGTACCAAGGTTGCCAGCAGCATGCACAGCAGAAATGGCCAGCGATGGTTGAACACCAGGCGTTCCAGGCAATTGCCCGAGCGTGGGTCGAAATCGGCGAGGTTGCGGATTACCGGAAGCGTATCTTGGCGGGTAGCGGCCATTAGGGTCTTCTCTTGTCAGGGGTGCTGCGTGGGGTTACCGGCCTGGTTGCGCACGCCACGCTCGCCCACCAGCACCAGGCCGTTACCGGCATCGCTGACGAGTGCGGTGACTGGGCTGCGGGGGCTGTGGGCTACCGGGCTGAAGCTGGCGCCGTCATCGCGGCTGAGCAGCAGGTCACCGGCCTGGCTGGCAAGCCACAGCTGCCCATCAGGGTCGATACCGGCGGCGGTGAGGCTGGTATTGATCCCTGTGTCGATCAGTTGCCACTGCTGGCCGCCATCGGTACTGCGATAGACGTGGCCGCGCAGGCCGTATATCAGCAGCACGCCGGGCTTGCCGACAGCACCGAACAGGGTGCCGGCGTAGGGTGTGCCAACGCGAGCGAAGCGCTTGCCGTCCCACTTCAGCAACAGGCCCTGCTCGCCCGTGATGAACAACTCGTCGCCCACCGCGGCCAGGCTGGTCAGGTGCAGGCCTTGCGGGTTATCGCTGTGGTCGAGCCACGGCTGCCAGTGCTTGCCGCCATCCGTGGTGCGAAGCAGCAGGTTGAACACCCCCACCGCGTAGCCCGTGCGGGTATCGCCGAACCACACGTCGAGCAAGGCATTGTCGGTGTCCGCGCCTGGCAGCTGCTCGGCCAGGACCCGGCCGTCCAGCTGTTTTTGCCAGTGCATGCCACCGTCACGGCTGTGCAGGACCACACCGTCATGGCCCACCGCCCAGCCCAGCTCGGGCGTGGCGAAGCTCACCGCATTCAGGTCGGCGCTGACCGGCACCTGGGCTTGCTGCCAGTGCCCGCCGTGGTCATCGGAATACAGGATGTGCCCGCGCGGGCCGACCGCGACCAGGCGCTGCCCGGCCCAGGTCACATCACGCAGGGCGCTGCTGCTGGCAAGGGCGCTGGGCATGGCGGGCACATCCAGCACATCGGTGAATGGCGTTGCCTGGGCCGCGCCATGCAGCGCAGCCAGGGTCAGCATCACCACGCTGCATCGTTTGAAGACAGACATTGGAACCTCTGCTCCGTGCATTCAGCGAATGCCGTTGCCGGCCAGCGACTCGGGCGACCATTGGGTTTTCGACAACGGGTCGATGTAACGGATGCCGCCGTAGGCACCGACCACGCCGTTGAGGTTGTAGGTGCCGCCGATGAGGTCGTAGATCATGAACGGCGTGGCGTCCGGGGTCTGCTTGTCATAGCTCTGGGTGAGGAAGGCGAACGACCCCCGGTACAGCTGGCCACGGGCGTCGTACTGGTCCGAGGCCAACGCGATCCAGCTGTCCTCATCGAGGTAGAAGCGGCGCTTGTGGTAGATGTGACGCGCGCCGTCCTTGAGCTTGCCTTCCACCACCCACACGCGGTGTTTTTCCCAACGTACAAACTGCGGCGCCAAGTGGTTGGGGGTGATCAACTGCTTGACATCGGTGTTGTAGGTCAGCTGGTAGGTGTTGTAAGGCACATACATCTCCTGCTTGCCGACCAGGGTCCAGTCGTAGCGGTCCAGCGCGCCGTTGAAGACGAACACGTCATCGTAAGTGCCAGAGCCGGAGGTGCCCGGGTTGGGCGTGTCGTAGGCCAGGTTAGGTGCCAGCTTGACCCGGCGCTGGCCCGGCAGGTACTGCCAGGCGCTGCGCGGCTGCACCAGCGGGTTGGCAGCGTCGCGCAGCATCATTGCTTCACCGGCACGGCGTGCGGGCCCGGTGTACACCAGTTTCATCTGGTAATAGGTGTCCTTGGCGCCGATCGGCTTGGTCATGTCCTCGTAGATCGGGTAACTGATGTGCGCCTGGCCTGTGGTCGACAATGACGGTTTGCCGGCAGCATCGACGTTCCAGGAGTCGTACTTGGCGGTCATGCTCACGCCCTGGTAGCGCAGCAGGAAGTTCCACATGGCCTCGGCACCGTTCTGCGGAATGGGGAACGGAATGCCCGGCAGCACATTGTCCACGGCAGTGCCGCCCTCCTGGCTTCTGGCGCCGGTGGCGTTCTTGCGGGTGTTGTCCAGCACCGCCTGCGGCAGCGCAACGCTGCGGTGCGTCGGGTACACATCAACGTGGTAGCTGGGGTAGCGCTTGAGCAGTTCGAGGGCAGTGGCGGTCAGTTGCCCCTTGTATTGATCGGCATTCCTGCCATCGATGACCAGCAACGGCTTCTCGCTGGCAAACGGGTCGGGTCGCATGCTGGCGCCGCTCTGATAGCTGGCCGGCGGGGTAAGCAGGCCGCCTTGGTAGGCCGGGATAGAGCCGTCGGCATTGCCGGCCTTTTCGGCGCCGAGGGTGGTCAGGTTGGTGCCCAGGTGTGCAGCCTGGTCAGGGGAAACGGCAGCCTGGGCGGCGTTGAGCGCGGCCAGCGACAGGCACGAGGCCAGCAGGGTACGTACGAAGGTCATGATGGTTGTCTTCCTGTGTAGGCGGTAGGAAACAGGACTCAGAAGGTCGTCTTGACGGTCAGGTACAGCGCGCCACGGTCTTCGGTGGTGGCGCCACCGCCGGAGAAGGAGGCGTAGCCGCCGCCGTAGCAGGTGTAATCCTGTTCGCCGTCCAGGGCATTGGGGGTGCTGCCGTCGGTCTGGCCGTCCTTGCAGCCCTTGGTCTCACCGAAGCTGTCGACGTACTTGAGGTCGACGAAGTACTGGTTGTAGATCGCAGCGCTCAAGCCCACCGCGTAATTGCCGGTGTTTTCGGCGCCGCCGCCTTGCACCGGCGATACACCGTCCAGGCCGACGTTGACCGACAACGGCATGCTCAGGTCCATGCCCGGCAACACCTGGTACCAGGTGGGAGTGAAGTTGACGGCGATACCCCAGTTGTCGCGGGTCGCCTTGTCGATGCCGCGGTAGCTGCCCTTGCCTTTATACAAAGCCTCGTTGTGGCCATCGAGCTTGAGCAGGTTGCTGTAGAACAGCTCACCCAGCAGGGTTGCCGAGTCGAACAGCGGCGTGTCCCCCATCGTCATCAGGCCGTTGACCGTGAAATGCAGGGTGTCGCCAGTGGCGCTCAGGCTGTCGCCATCCTTGGGCACGTCGTAGACCACCCCGCTGCCGGGCAGGCGCGCCGGCAGTAAACCGAAGCCCCCACCCAGGCCACCTTGGCCAGGGGCACTGACGATTGCCGGGATACTCGCCAGCGGCATGTTGTGGCGGATGTTGAGGTCGCTGCCGACGCTGATGCCGGCCACATCCTTGGACAGGCTCAGGCCATAGATGTCGATGTTGTCGGCGTAGGCGAACTGGTAAGTGGTGCTTTGCAGCGAGTTGTACAGGTTACCGACCGCCCCTTGGCGGCTGCCCGGCGGGTTGCCGAAAGGGCCACTGGCCACGGTCATGCCGCGCGCATCAAGCCAGGCCTGGGGCAGAATCTCGGACGTCTTGCGGTAGTAGAAACCGAGGGTGCCGCCCAGCCATTGCGGCGACCACCTGGCCATGATGCCCCAGTCGCCGTTCTTGCCGGGCGTCAGGTCATGACCGCGACGGAGGGTGGTCAGCGCTCCGCGCACCGGGATCAAGCCCGGGGTGCCGGTGTGGCCGAGCAGGAAGCTCTGCGCACCCTCGCCTACCACATCGGCGCCGCCATAGTAGGTGCCCGCTTCGGGCAAGCGGGCAGCATCCCAGTCGAAGAAGTACTGCGCCCCCAAGGTGAGTTCGGAGTTGACCAGGAACGAGGTCGACAGCTGGTTGCGAGGGACGAACAGCTCCTTGGCCTCGGTGCCTGGCGAGGCCGCCAGCTTGGCCAGGTCCAGGCCGGACTGGCCATAGCTCAGCGAATGCACGGGGTTGAGCAGGGTTTCCCCCCAGAACAGGTTGTGCTGGCCCAGCTTGGCACTGACCTGCGACGCTTCGCCCACGTCACGGCTCATGAATACGAACGCATCCAGCACTTCGCCCGATGGGCCGCTGTAGTATCGCTGGGCGTAGTTGCTCAGGTGCGGGCTGCCCAGGGGTATGCCAGTACCCGGCAGGCCATTGAGGCTGGGGCTGATGCCCGACTGATCACCGTTGCCATTGACGAACGGGTTGCTGTTGGAACCGGTGTTGTCGTAGGCCTTGTCGTACCAGCTGGCAGCGCTGACGCGAAAACCGGTATTGCCCTGATACACCACATCCAGCTCGGTCAGCAGGTCGACCCGGTTGGTGATGTTGGTGCCGGCCTTGCGGAAGTTGTAGTCACCGTCGTTGCTGTTGGGCGTGCCCAGCATGCGCTTGTCGGCGCTTTCCGTGCGCACGCCATAATTGTATTTGACGGTATTGTCCAAGCGCACGGCCCAGTCTTCATTGCCGGTCTCGACTTCGACGGCCTGGGCGGCGGGCAGCGTGAGCAGGGCGACGGCGCAGGCGAGCAGGCAGCGCTGTGGCTTCACGGCAGGGTGAATGCGGTGTTCTGGCATTACGATGGCTCCACGTATTGTTATTGTTTTTTACGCCGCCCGTCTGTTGCGGGCGTGGCTGGGGCGTCCATGCGTTACTACAGGGTTTCGGCGTCCAGACGGCGAATCAGGGCCTCGGCCAACGGCCAAGGGCCGAAACCGGAAGCCGGGTTGAGATGGCCGACGGCACCCAGGTTGACCAGTTCACTGCCCCAACGGTGGGCAAGTTCGCTAACGGCGGCGTAGCTGGCCAGGTGGTCATTGCTGCTGGCCGCGACAATGCTCGGGAACGGCAGCGCCGTGGTTGGCAACGGCGACCAGCCCTGAGCGGCCAGGCTGGCTGGGCTTGGGTAGTGCGCCGGCCATTGGGCGTTGAGGTCTGGCGGTGCTGCCAGCAAAGCCCCCTTGATCGGCCACCCGTAACGTGCGGCCCAGTGGGCGACCATCAGTACGCCGGCACTGTGCGCCACCAGCAGCACCTGGCCGTCGATCTGCTCCAGTTCGCGCTGGATCGCCTCTACCCGGGCGTTGCAGCAAAGGCCGTCAACCTTCAGCGGCGGTACGCTGCGCACCTTCGCCAGGCGGCTGGCAAGCAGCGTCTGCCAATGATCGGCAACGTGGTCGCGCAGGCCAGGGACGATCAACACGGTGGCAGTGGTTTGCAGTTTTTCCACGGTGAACCTCGTGTGCGGTGTAGCTGTTGAGGTTCACAGTAAACAGCCCTCCCCCCGGGTGCTTCACATTGGGCGTCAGGTACTTTTCATTTGATGACAATGGCTCGAACAGGGCTTTGCTTTTCAATTGATGACACGCAGGCTATAAAACCCGTGCACCTGCAAGCCAAGTGCTTTTTGTAGCAACAGCCTTGTGCTGCTGCCTGAAAGCGCCAGGTTGCCTGAACAATAGGGATAACAATAAAAAATGCCTGCCCTCGTCCGCGCCGCCAGCTTGACCAACTACCTGGAGGTGTCTCGCCACCTGGGTCTGAACCCCCACAAACTGCTGGCACAGGTGGGCCTCAGCGCGGCGTTGCTCGACGACCCCAACCGGCGTATCCCGGTGGCCAGCGTGATCAACCTGCTGGAAGCTTCCGCCAGCGCCAGCCAATGCGAGAGCTTCGGCTTGCGCATGGCCGAACTGCGCCAGTTGTCGGACTTCGGCGAAATCAGCCTGCTGCTCAGCCACCAACGCAACCTGCGCGATGCGCTGCAGGTGATCGTGCAGTACCGCCATCTGCTCAATGACGCGCTGGCCATTCATATCGAAGAAGCTGGCAAGACCGTGGTCATTCGCGAAGAGGTGATCAGCGAGCGCGCGCCCTGTAGCCGCCAGGCCACCGAGCTGGCTATCGGCGTGATGATGCGCTTGTGCGCGGCGCTGCTAGGCACGCACTGGCACCCGATCAGCGCCAATTTCACCCATGCGGCCCCCGCCGACCCCGCCATTCACCGGCGCATTTTCGGCTGCACGCTGGTGTTTGGCAGCGAGTTTAACGGCATCGTCTGCCCTGCCGCCGACCTCGACAGTGCCAGCCCGCAAGCCAACGAAGCCATGGCCCGCCTGGCGCGGCGCTACCTGGACACGCTGCCAGCAGGCAGCGAACCATCGCTGGAGCTGGAGTTGCGCAAGACCATCTACCTGCTGCTGCCCATGGGGCGGGCCACCCTTGAGCAAGTGGCGCAAACCCAGGGCATGAACGCACGCACGCTGCAGCGGCGGCTGGAGGAAAGCGGGTTGACCTTCAAGGACCTGATCAACAGCGTGCGACGTGACCTGGTGATGCGCTACCTGGAGAACCCCAGCTATTCGCTGGGTCGCATTGCCGATATGCTCGGCTACTCGATGCCCAGTTCGTTCACCCGCTGGTTCATCGCCCAGTACGGCATGCCGCCGGCCAGCTGGCGGGCAAGCAGTGTCAGCCCTGCTCCCCAAACCCGTCACTATCGAGGGTGATGAATACCGCATCACCCTCCTGCTGCACCGGGTAGCAGGTAACTTTCAACGCCTTGGAATTGACCAGGTAGCCGCTGGCCAGGTCGAAGCGCAGGCCGTGGGCACAGCACTGGATCACCCGCCCTTCCAGGCGCCCACCACACAGCGACGCCCCTTGGTGCGGGCAGCTATCGTCGATGGCATAGAGCGCACCGGCGACATTGAACAACGCTACGCTGCGGCCCTCGCAAGCCAGCAGCACCCGGCCATTGCGCTCCGGCAGCTGGCTGGGGTTCAGGGCGATACGCAGGCTCATGCCTGCACCCCCTCTGACAAGGCGTCGGTCATCGCCGCAAACAGCGCCTCGGCTGGCCGCACCCCGGCAATCAGAGGGCCCAGGTTGAAGCGATAACGTGGCACGGCACTGCCTGCACGCCCTGCACCGTCGAGGAACGGGCTGCCATCATCACGCAAACAATCGATTACCTGCACGGCCTTGAGCCCGCAACTCTCGGCGATGCCGAGCAACGTGCGGCTATCGGCGAGGTCGCGGCCTTGGTGGAAATAGGCAATGAACAGCCGCTCCAGCAACGCTTGCTGTTGCGACGCGCCAAGCAGACTGCCGGCGCGCTGCATCAACCGGTGGGCGTTGCCGGTGTTTGGCATGCGGCAGATGCGCGAGAAGTCGATGTCCTCGCCCACCACACGGGCAGCGGCGCGCACCTGAGCCTGGCGCTCGCGCACTGCCTGCTCGCTGCCCAGGCGTTGAAGGTAGAACTGCTTGAAGGGTACCCCATTGGCTGGCAACCCCGGCAGCAACTGCACGCCCTGCCTGTGAACCTGCACTTGCACGTGTGGCTGCTCACGCTGCAACAGCAACAGCGCAGCTTGCAAGTGCTGCTGGCCAATCAGGCACCAGGGGCAGACGAAATCGAAGAACACTTCGACGGACAATTGCTGTTTCACGGTTTCAACTCCTGCAGCGCAGACGATCCATGTCGCGGTGGTAGTGACGTTTGGCAACCCAGAACACAGCCGCCGCTGCAATGCTTATCAGTGGCACCCACTGCAGCGCCGCCTGAAGCCCGATCAGGTCAGACACCCGACCGGTGATCAGCGGCCCGGTGGCCAGGCCCAGCAGGTTGTTGGCCAAGGTCAGGGTGGCGAATGCCGTGCCATGCACAGCGGCGTGGGTCAGGTTGGCGACCATGGCACTGGACGGGCCATTGGTGCCGGCGGCGATCATCATGCCCAGGCAGATCAGCACCAGTTGTGCGGTACCGGCAGGCAACGCAAAGGCTATGCTCAGCAGCGCGCAACTGCCCAGGCAATAGCCGATGGCCAGGCTGATCTTGCGGTCCGGGCGCTGCCGCCCAAGGCGATCGCAGAGCATGGCGCAGAGAATCATGCCGATACCACTGCACAGCACGATGACGGCGGCGATCGCCCCCGCGCGGTCGGTGCCCATGGCGTAATAGCGGTTCAGGTAACTGGGCATCCACACGATCAGGGTGCCGCCGACAAACAACTGCAGGCCACTGCCGACATAGGCGGCGATGACCGAACGGCTGCTATACAGGGTGCGCAGCGGGTGGCTGGCCTTGTCCAGCGCCTGCTGCGCGCACTTGGGCGCAATGCGCCCCTCTTTGACGATGAGGGGGTAGAGCATCGCCAGCACCAGGCCGAACAATGCCATGCCGGCAAATGCCCAGCGCCAGCCCAGGTGCTGAGCCAACACCCCGCCCAAGGCCATGCCCAGCACCGAGCCGAACATGCCGCCCGCCATGAACGCCCCGGCCAGCGTCGACCGCATATCGCGGGGGAATACCGCGACCACCACGGCAATGCCGACACTGCCATAGGCGGCCTCGCCGACCCCGACCAGAAAGCGCGCAATGAACATTTGCGGGTAGTTTTCCGCCAGGGCACAGCCGAGCGTGGCCATGCTCCACAGCACGGCCATCAGCACCAGGCTGCGTACCCTGCCGAAACGGTCGGCCAGCAGCGACAACGGGAAGGTCAGCAGGCCGACCATCAGCGCGACGATGCCGCTGAGCAAGCCCAACTGGCTGTCGGTCAATGCCCATTCACCCTTGAGCAGCGGAAACACCGCATTGAGCACCTGGCGCGACATGTAGTCGGAGATCAACAGGCCGAAAGTCAAGGCGAAGACGACCCAGGCATAGCGCCGGGGGATGCTGTTGGCAGTGTCGGTGCCGGAGTCTTCGGCGCTGACGAGATAGGTGGCCATGTTGCCTCCTTGGGTGTGAAGCGTGGGTGTTGTTTTTGTTGTTATGGGTAACCGCCAGAACGCACGTTGCTTTTTGTGGCCTCTTCGCAGGTACGCCCGCGAAGAGACCGGGCCTGCCATAACCGCATCAAGTGCGCTGCGGCACGCCCTTCTCACCCGCCTGGCGGTTCGGCGCCATGCCATTGGCTTTCAGCGTCTGCTCGATGCTGTCGTACTGCTGCCCGATGCGGTAAATGGCGCGGGCTTCCTTGCCGCTGGCAATCTCGCGCCCCAGCTCATGGGCCACGCGCACGGTCTGCTGGATCTGCTGCACCGAGGTGAAGCGTTTGCCGTGCTGGTCGATGAGGGTGTCTTCATTGCCGCAGCGCGGGTGCAGGCCCATGGCCAGCGCCATGGTGTTGAACGGCAGCACGTTCTTGAGCAACGATTCGGCAGTCAGGGTGCAGCCGTCCGGCGCGCGGTGGATGAAGTTGAAGAAGTTGAACGGGTTGGGGCCGTCGAAACCGCCGCCAATGCCGATCCAGGTCAAATTCAGCGGCCCCATGTAGTCACCCCGGCGCACGATGCGCTCGAGGGTTTCCAGGGCATGCATGCCGGTCAGCTGGAAATGCGGCTGGATATGGCTGGCCTGCAGGCGACGCAAGTGCTCGCGGACCCAGGCCGGGCCGGCCGGCACGGTCATTTCGCTGTAGGCAGCATGGATTGCGGGGCTGGCCAGCGAGGTGCCTTCAAGGTACTCGGGGTACAGCAACTCCATGATGTTCATCTGCGTGGTGTTGATGGCCACGGTCACCTGATCGGGGCGCGGCGTCAGCTCGGCAAGCATGTGCCGGGTGTCATCCGACAGCCATTTGGCCGCCTCGCCTTCACCTTCCGGGGCGAAGGAAATCGAACCGCCAACTTGAATGATCATCTCCGGCACAGCTTCACGTACCCCGGCGATCAGCTCGTTGAACTTGGACAGGCGCTTGGAGCCTTTGCCGTCCAGCTCACGCACATGCAAGTGCAGCACGGTGGCGCCTGCCTCGTAGCAGTCGACGGCCTTCTGCACCTGCTCGTCCATGGTCAGCGGAATGTCTTCAGGGAAGTCTTCGGGCATCCACTCCGGGCCATAAGGGGCGACGGTGATGACCACCTTTTCCATGTTTTCCGGGTGCAACGAATCGTCGAAGAATTGCATGCTGTAGTCCTCGCTATTGTTATTGTGCGGTTACCGCCAGGGACGGCGGCAGGCTTAGAACGTGCGGCTGCCCTTGATCCCGGCACGCTCCATCTTGCGATGGCATGGCGGGTAGTCCATGACGGCGTAATGCTGGGTGCTGCGGTTGTCCCAAATCGCCACGCTGTTGGGCTTCCAGCGCCAGCGCACCTGGTATTCGGGCAGGTAGGCCTGGCTGATCAGGTAACGCAGCAGGTCGCCGGCGCCCGGGTTTGCATCCTGGCCGAAACGCACCCGCTGCGGGGTGTGGTAGTTGCTGAAGTGGGTGGTGAAGGCGTTGACGAACAGCACCTGCTCGCCCGTTTCCGGGTGGGTGCGTACGACCGGGTGCTCGGCGTCGGGGAACTGCGCCTTGAGTGCCAGCCGTTTGTCCAGCGGCATTGCAGCGCCGAAGCTGGCCTCGATGCTGTGGCGGGCGCGCAGGTCTTCGATTCTGGCCTTTACATCGTTTGGCAGGTTCTCATAGGCCAGCACCATGTTCGCCCACAAGGTGTCGCCGCCTACCGGCGGGCATTCCACACAGCGCAGCACACACCCCATGGGCGGTGCCTCACGCCAGGTGGCATCGGTGTGCCAGGCATTTTCATAGCGGTCGTTGGGCTGGTCCGGGCGTTTGTAGATCTGCACCAGCCCCGGGTGCTCCGGGTCGCTCCCGGCCACCGGGTGGTCCTCCAGCTCGCCGAAGCGGCGGGCGAAGGCCACGTGCTCGGCACGGCTGAAGTGCTGGTCGCGCAGGAACAGCACACGGTGCTGGAGCAACTGCTGGCGCAACTGGGCGAACAGTTCGTCATCGTGAATCGCATCGGCCAGGTTGACGCCACTCACCTCGGCACCGATCGCGCAGGTCAGTTGTTCAATGTGCATGCTGTTGCCCTCTTCAGATGACGAAGATCGACGAGCCCGTGGTTTTGCGGGCTTCCAGGTCACGGTGGGCCTGTACCGCGTCCTGCAGGGCGTAGTGCTGATTGATTTCGATACGAATGCGCCCGCTGCTGACGTGGTCGAACAATTCGCCGGCCAGGTCAGCCTTTTCTGCCGGATCGGCGATGAAGTCGGCCAGTGCCGGGCGGGTAAGCTGCAGCGAACCCTTGATTGCCAGCAACTGCGGGTCGAACGGCGGGATGGTGCCCGACGCCGTGCCGACGCAAACCATCAGCCCGCGGCGCTTGAGCGAATCGAGCGAGCCGGTGAAGGTGGTCTTGCCGACACTGTCGAACACGACGTTCACCCCTACCCCGTCGGTCAGTTCGCGCACGCGGCTGGCGACGTCTTCGACGCTGTAGTTGATGATGTGGTTGCAGCCATGGGCGCGGGCTACCTCGGCCTTGGCCTCGGTGGATACTGTGCCGATCACGTTCAGCCCAAGCAGCCGCGCCCACTGCGCGACAATCAGGCCCACCCCGCCAGCAGCCGCATGCAGAAGCACGCTGTCTCCGGGTTTGAAGTCATAGAGCCGGCGTAACAGGTAGGCCGAGGTCAGGCCGCGCATGGTCATGGCGGCAGCAGTCTCGAAGGCAATGGTTTCCGGCAGCTTGATCAGCGCCGCAGCGGGGATCAGGCGCTCGGTGCAATAGGCACCCAAGGTATTGAGGAAACCGGTATAGGTGACCCGGTCACCGACCACCACCTGGGTCACGCCTTCGCCCACCGCCTCCACCACCCCGGCAGCTTCGACGCCGATGCCATTGGGCAGCGCGATCGGGTAAGTGCCGTTGCGAAAGTAGGTGTCGGCATAGTTCAGGCCCACCGCCACCTGGCGCAAACGAACCTGCCCGGGGCCGGGCTCGCCAACCTCGGCGTCCTCGTAGCGCAATACCTCGGGGCCACCGGTCTGATGGAAACGTACCACTTTGGACATGCTTGTCTCTCCAATCATCGATCTGGACGTCAGGCGTCAGTGTTGGGTGATTGGACTGTATGCCCTTGGCTTGCGGGGTGCTTCGCATCGGACGACAGCGGGTTTTCATTTGATGACAGCACTTGTCGACGCATCGGTGTTCGGACCAGCGCCTTTATTCATGAGGCTGCTTGATGGTTACCTCTTGCGAGACTAATACTTAAATCTCTGCCTGGGGAGGCACGAAAAATGCAACCAAGATTCGTTATCGTTCCCGCTGTGCCGATCGAAAAGGAATCGTTCGGCGTTGGCAGCCGCTACTACGCCGCTACCGTGTGTGGAGGGTTCGACATTTATGACAATCAGGCAAAGGAGCGGCTCAAGCCGAGCTATCCGAGCCGCACGGAGGCGCAGGTGAAATGCGAGCATTTGAACAAGCGGGATGAGTTGGGGTAAGTGCAGGAGATCGGGGCGGCTCAACCCGCTCGGGGCACGGGTTCAATCCAGGCATTGCCTGGCAGCCTGGCGTAATTTGTCGCCAGACAGAAAGCTGCCCTTGTAGAAGGTCGCGCGGCTGCCCTCGTGGGCGTCAACCACATCAAGCACATCGTCGCTTGCCACGGCGCTTGGCGCCGTGAGCCGGTAGCCATGGGCTATCGACTTCTGCGTGGCCTGTGGGGCCAGCGCCTGCCATTTTGGCAGGACACAGGCGGCGTACTGCTGCGGCGATTTTTTGGTCAGTTTGCTGGCAGTGGGTTTGCCGGGGGTTGCGCAACCGGCGAGGCTGGCAACCAACACAGTGGCGATAAAAATACGAATGTCAGGCATTTGCAATCGACCGTTATGGATACGCTGCATTCTAACGGGCGTGACGCCGCGTTACTAATCAACCAAAGTCTTGCTGCAGGACGACGCCCAAGCGGGATCCGTGCAGCGCACCTGATATTTCTGCCAGTAGCCGGGGCACGCCGCAACAGTGAAACTCCCGAGGGACATTACACCACGACTCGGCAGGGCTTCATACCATGCAAACGAACGCCAACCGCACTCAGTTCTTCTATCAGAACGGCAAACTCGTCACCCTTAAAACCGGTGAACAGGGCCATAGTATCTTTCGCTCGCCGGACGTACCCCTTGCCGAGCGACAATCAGACGACACCGACGCCGGCGGATTGCTGGCAACTGACGACAAGGGGTCGGTGCTGCAGGTACAGGAGAAAAGCTGACGCCCTGAGGACACTCCGGCGCCATTGCGAGCCAAACCCGGGGTCAGGGCTTGGCTCCCCTGTACAACACGATGGCTGCTATATCCAGGGCCAACACACTGCCGACAACCAGGAACATGATGTACAGATCTTCAGAGAGCATTGCCGTATCCCCCAGATGCGCCGGTTTCAATGGGGTATGCAATTACTGATCCCGTCAGCGCATCCGCTAGCGAACTGCGACTCAGCTGAACTTCAACTTGACCACGTTGCTCAGCGCCCAGCCACTGAAGACATAGAACGCATCCAGGTAGAAGCGCCCTGCATAGTTGGGCAACGGCGTTTGGTTCAACAGCACATCTGGCTCGGGCGCAGGAGGAAACAGTGCATAAAAGCCGTTGGGCAGCACTGCCAGTGCCAGCAGTAACAGGTAAGTCGAGGCTTGTAGCAGGGTGGCACGATTACTGGATCTGGCGGACCACTTCAGCCCGTAGTAGGCAACCAGGCCGGCAACAGGCAAAACCCAGAAATGCGTCGGCATCCCAATGAACATTTCGGCGACTACGCTTCTTGCTTCCACCTGCGACTCTCCATCCAAATACAACGATTATTACGGGCGGGGCCAGCAAATGCAAAAGCAACGCTGCTCAAACCAGCGTCGGCTCCACCCGCCATTTTTTGAACGTTGCCGGGCAGGCGATCGACACCGCCCGCCGTTTCCTGGGCACGCAAGTTACTTGGCCCTCAGGCAAAAAGCCCGCTCTCGAAGGCGGGCTATTGGTGTGGGGTTGGATGATTACGCTTTTGAACACATCAGTGCAGCATCCAGCAACCTGCCATGGTCGTACCAGGCATCACGTTGATAGGCCGTGAAGTGGCGCTCGCTTCCCGTGCCCCGCAACTCTACAAGACCCTCTGCCTTGTCGGGGTCAGTGCTTTCGACGAAAAGCCTGACCGCGTTATCACCCTCGACTTCATAGGTTTTCACATTCCCTTGAAGCTCGCCTTTGACGCAGCCCAGATAGGCGGGTGGGCTTTTCACGGTAGTGCCAGCGGTATAATCGTGGCTGTCACGCACATCAGGGTTTTGTGCGCAGCCTGCGACGAACAGCGAGGCTGCCCCGATTACCAGTATTGCACCTGCTCGCGAACTTGAGTTTTTCACGCGACACGCTCCTGCAGCCCCCTCGAAAACTGGGAAATGTTGCCAAGCAGCCTGCCCTTTTTTAGTGTTGTCCTGCCCATGTTACTGCGCAACGACAACAGGGCATCAGGTTTGTTTGCTATATAGGGTTCGGGGCGTTTTCCTCACGCCCTGCGTTGGCCCCGATTACGCGTAAGGCCTGACCCATAACCGGGGTCAGGGAATGGCATTGAGAAACACATAAGTCGCCGCCAGGTCCAGTACCAGCACAGCAACCACGCTGAAAATCATGTAATAGCGGTCATCCTGAGTCATCTCTGCGTACTCCGCATGATCAATGTCTCGAGGTCACAGCAATTCCTGTTCCAGCGCCCTGATGCAGCCCGCTGACACCGCGCCAGCCAAACAGCGCAATCGCGCAGTCAGTCCTTGATCTGGCATACGCCATTGGCTTTGTTCTTACCGGTATACGAGACGTCAGGCGAGCCGTCCGGGTTGATCGACAACGATACCGTTACCCCGCCACCTTTGGCCTCGAAATAGTTGTCATTGAATTTTTTCAGCGTGGCTTCCTTGCCATTGATGTAGACAGGCCCACCTTGGCAGCGCCCGATGCTGCAAGCAACAGGCCCAGTAACAAACGCTTCATTTGCAGTGTCCTCGTGGGGTTGTCGGGGGTGCGCGCGTTAAAGCAGTCCTGCGATAGCAAAGAGGCTCATCGCGCGTTCGAGAGGGTAGGCAAACACATGCAGGCTCATCTCGCTACGCATTTTTTTTCATTCAGTGCATCCAGTCCGCCCGTTGGCGGGTATTGCTAGTGGGCGGCCTTTGACTGCCCAGCCCAATGACTTTCAGGAGCACTGCCCATGAACTTCAAATACTCCGCCTGCCTGCTCGCCTGCAGCCTCGCCCTTGCGCTGCCGCCCGCCCACGCCCAGACCACGCTGCCAGAAGCGGTCAAAGTCCCTGATGGCCATCGCGTCCTGCTCGAAACCGTCGGCGTCGGCGAGATCACCTACGAGTGCCGCGACAAGGCCAACACCCCCGGTCAGACCGAATGGACTTTCGTCGGCCCCAAGGCAGTGCTCAATGACCGTGGCGGTAAACAGGTGGGCGACTACTTTGGCCCACCCGCTACCTGGCAGGCCAAGGATGGCTCGAAAGTCACCGGCACCCAGTTGGCAGTGGCACCGGCGGACAAAGGCGCCATCCCCTATCAACTGGTCAAGGCCAACCCGGCCGAAGGCAAAGGCGCCATGCAGGGGGTCAGCTACATCCAGCGCCTGGCCACCCGCGGCGGTGTGGCGCCTTCAGTCGACTGCACGGCGCAGAACAAAGGTGCCAGGCAGGTCGTCCAGTACCAGGCTGACTATGTGTTCTGGACAGCCAAGTGACACGCACCTGACCCAACGCCCTGCGAGTGATGATCTACGCTCGATGGCAAGCCCCCGGCTGGATGGCCGGGGTACTTGCCTTACACAAGGAAGCCACACACGTTGAACTCGCCGGCCACTCCCTTCGACTTCCACCGCTGCCTGTTAGCCTGTGCACAGGGTGACCGGCGGGCCCTGCAGGCGCTCTACGATCACGAAGGCGCGCGCCTGCTGGGCGTTGCCCGGCGTATCGCACGTGACGACGCCACCGCAGAAGACATCGTCCACGATGCGATCATCCGCATCTGGACCCGCGCTGCCAGCTACGACCCGGCGCGCGGCTCGGCTCGAGGCTGGATCTACAGCATTACCCGCCACCTGGCGCTGAATTCGATACGTGATACCCGCCGTGAAACTGTACTGACCGATGCCGACACCGAAAATGCGTCAACATTGCACGGGAGGATTGATGACCTTGACCTCTGGTCCGGCTCAGCAAAGATTTACCGCTGCCTTGAACAACTGCAGCCCGCACCGCAACGCTGCATCCTGCACGCCTACGTGGACGGCTGCAGCCACGCCGAGATAGCCGGTTTATTGGGCGCGCCACTGGGCACTGTCAAGGCCTGGATCAAACGCAGCCTCAAAGCGCTACGGGAGTGCCTGGAATGAAGCCCGATTCTGCCGAAGAACTGGACAGCCTCGCCGGGGAATATGTGCTGGGGACCTTGTCGCCGGAGCAATATGCCGCGGCGGCCGAACGCCTGCGTACCGACCCCGCGCTTCGCGCCGCCGTGGATGCCTGGGAGGCCCGGCTGCTGGAGCTGACCGCGCTGTCTACCCCGCAGCCCCCAAGCCCGCGCCTGTGGCGCCGTATCCAGCGCAGCCTCAACGAGCTGCCCGCACCGCGCACGCAGGCTCGCTGGTGGCAACGCCTCGGCCTGTGGCAAGGGCTCAGCGCCGCAGGGCTGGCTGCAAGCCTGCTGCTGGCGTTTACCTTGCTGACAACGCCCCCCTCTACCACGCAATACCTGGTGGTGCTGGTGGCGCCGAACAGCCAGGCCCCCGGCTGGGTGGTGCAGGCCAGCGACAGCCACATGATCGAACTGCTGCCGCTGGGCCGGGACACGGTCCCCGACGGCATGGCCCTGCAGTTCTGGACCAAGGGCGAGCAATGGCGTGCTCCGGTTTCGCTTGGCCTGGTCAAACCGGGCGAACCCTATCGAGTTCCGCTGGAAAGTTTGCCACCCTTGGAGGCCAATCAACTGTTCGAGCTGACGCTGGAGAAAGCCGGTGGCTCGCCGACCGGTCTGCCGACAGGGCCGGTGAAGTTCATTGGTCGCGCGGTGAAAGTGATATGACACGAAAGGGCCGCAGAACATGACTGCGGCCTTCGCAAGGCTAGAAGCCAGGGTCAGCCGCGGATCACCTCAAGGCGATCCCGCCCAGCCTCTGTGATGGCGTTCTCCCCTTCATCGCTGATGCGATAACGTCCTGACACCATTTTGGTAATTGAGAACCGGACCAGCCCGCTTTGGGACAAGGCTTGCCCTGCTTCGAAGCGCATTGCCTGCTCCAGGTCGAAGATCTTGATCTCTCCGATTTTGTAGCGTGCAAACGCGACCAAGGCGTTATCCAGTTCTTGTTGACTGATCGTTGTAGCGACGTCCATTCGACCTCCCAGGTCATGAGAGCCCCGGTCCGTGGGGTTGGAGGCAACGAACCGGGTGGCTTGTTGAAGGCGGACCGTACTATGCAGTCACGGAAGTCGCTACTGGCTTTCCATCCATGCTGGATGGGTAGGCAGCACGACACCCGCCACACCTACGGTCACTTCAAGCGCCGTCGCCGCATGCCCCGCGTCACCTGCTTCGCGGGTAAAACCACTCGCAGATCCGCCCCCTGCGCCCTGCTCAGACCATGCTCATCGCCGCACGCAGCGCGAGCAGGTAGGTTTCGACACCAAACCCGCAGATCTGCCCGCGCACCACCTCGGCAAATACCGAGTGATGGCGGAACGGCTCCCTGGCATGGATGTTGGACATGTGCACTTCTACCACCGGCACTTCGATAATGGCCAATGCATCACGAATGCCGTAGCTGTAATGCGTCCAGGCACCGGCATTGATCAGCACCGCATCCACCCGGTCCTCATGGGCCTGATGGATGCGTTCGCACAGGGCGCCCTCGAAGTTGCTCTGGAAGCTCACGACCTGCGCCCCCAGCTCTTCGCCCAGGGCTTGTAACGCCTGGTCGATGTCGGCCAGGGTCGCTGTGCCGTACTGGCGCGGGTCGCGCTTGCCGAACATGTTGTGGTTGATGCCATGCAGCATCAGTACATTGGCGACCATCGACCTACTCCAGGGGAATCGTCAGCTGATTGATCACGGCACGTGTGTCGGGCCGCACCCCGCGCCACCAGGCGAACGCCTCGGCGGCCTGCTCCACCAGCATGCCGACGCCATCGGCCAGGCGCGCCTGGCCCTGCTCGCGGGCCAGGCGCAGGAAAGGCGTGAGGCCTTTGCCATAGGCCAGCTCGTAGGCCAAGGCCGCCTCACCCAGCACATCAGCCGGCAGTGGCGGCAAGTCAGCGGTCAGGCTCGCCGAGGTGGCGTTGACCACGATGTCGAACGATTGCCCTTCCAGCGCTTCGTAGCGGCTGATGCGCAGACGCGGGTGATCGAGCTCGTTACGCAGCGCCAGCGCCTTGGCCATGTCCCGGTTGGCGATCACCAGCTCGCGTGGCCCTGCCTGCAGGAACGGCAGCAACGCCCCGCGCACCGCGCCGCCAGCGCCCAGCAACAGCACACGGCGGTTGCGCAGCGGCTCGCCAAGGTTCTCCTCGATGTCCCGCAGCAAACCGATGCCATCGAAGTTCTCGGCGACGATGCAGCCATCCTCGAACTTTAGCGCATTGGCCGCCCGTGCCAATTGCGCCCGCTCGCTGCGCCGGTCGGCCAGCTCGAAGGCACGCAGCTTGAACGGGGCAGTGATGTTCATGCCCTTCCCGCCTTCGCTACGAAACCGCAGTACCTGGGCCTCGAAGTCTTCCAGCGAGCCCTCGATAGCCCCGTATTCAAGCTGCTGGTTGCTGGCCTGGGCGAACAGGCCATGAATCAGTGGGGACTTGGTGTGGTTGATCGGTCGGCCGATCACTGCGTAGCGGTCGCTCATCGTGCATCTCCGTGGGTAAACAACACGCCATCCGCCTGCAAGGCAGTGATTTCTTCAGGGCTGAAGCCAAGCCCGGCGGCCACTTCGGCGTTGTGCTGGCCAAGGTCCGGGGCTACTTGGTGAATCGTGGTGTCGCAGTCGGAAAAGCGGAACGGCAGGTTGGCCAGGCGCAGCGTGCCGTAGCGTGGGTGCTGCTGCTCGATGACCATGTTGCGTGCCTGGATCTGCGGGTCGGCCAGCACTTCGTCGATGCGTTGGACCTTGGCACTGGGGATGTCGATGCCATCGAGCAACGCCAGGATCTCGACCACCCGACGCGCGCCGACCCAGTCGCGGACCACCGCCAGGATCGCCTCGCGGTGGGCGTTGCGGCCGTTGAGGCTGTGGTAGCGGCGGTCGCTGCCGAACCCGGGCGGGCCGCCGTTAGCTTCGAGCATGGCCGCGAAGCGCTGCCAGGCATCGTCGACCTGGGCGGCGATCACCAGGTCGCCGTCGGTGGCGCGGAACACGCCGTACAGGGTCGAAGTGGGCATGTCGTGGCCGGTCTGCTGGGGCAACACAGTGCCACCGGACAGCGTGTAACACTGCACCGCGTATTCGTGCATCGACACCAGGGTGTCGTACAGCGCCATATCGATGTGCTGGCCACGGCCACTGCTCACCCGGCCGAGCAGCGCGGCATTGATCGCCGCCACCGCGTGGATGCCGGTGTACATGTCGCCCAGGGAAATACGCAGCAGCGGCGGTGCCTCGCCCGGCACCCCAACCATCTGCATGATCCCGCTCTTGGCCTCGGCGATCAGGCCGAAGCCGGCGCGGTGGGCGTCCGGCCCGGTATGGCCGTAGGCGGAAATCGAGCAGTACACCAGGCGCGGGTTGCGCGCCGACAGCTCGGCGTAGCCCAGGCCCAGCTTGTCCAGGGCGCCGGGGCGGTAGTTCTCGATGAACACGTCGGCCGAATCGGTCAGGCGCTGCATGAACGCCTTGCCGCGCGGGTCCTTCATGTTGACGCTGACGCCCTGCTTGCCCATGTTCAGCTGCAGGAAATAGCCGCTCTGCTGGTCGTCCAGGGTGAACGCATGCTGGCGGCCAGCGTCGCCGCTACCCGGCCGCTCGACCTTGATCACCTCTGCGCCGAGCGCCGCCAGGCAACGGCCGACATAGGGGCCGGCGAGGAAGTGGCTGTAGTCAATGACGCGGATACCCGCCAATGGCAATGCCTGGCTCATGCTGCAGCCCTGCGCGGCACCATCAACCGGTGCTCGCCACGTTGCACGACTTCGCCGTGCTGGTTGATCAGTTCCGAAGGCAGCACCACGATGCCCCAGCCAGGTCGGCTGTTGCTCGGGCGCATCGCCCCTACCCGCATGCGCACGTGGAGCACGTCGTTGACCTTGATCGGCAGCACGAAGTCCCAGGTCCACCCCAGCGACATGCCCGGCACGAAGCGGTACTCGCACTGGGTCTTCAGGCCGTCGGCGATCGACAGCCCGAACAGGCCGTGGGCGACCAGGCAGCCAAAGTGGCTGGCGTTGGCGTAGGCCTCGTCGACATGCACCGGGGTGTGGTCGCCGGTGAGGTCGGCGTAGGCCAGGATGCGTTCGCGGGTCACGGTGTAGGTCGGGCTGATGCACTCATCGCCTTCGTGGGCATCGTCCCAGTACTTTTCAATCACGCTCATGCCTGCACCTCCGCGCGCGGGTCGATGGCCAGTGCCTGGGCTACGCATTTGGCCGGCAGCGCCTGGATGAACTCCACCGCCAGGCCATCAGGCAGGCGCAGCCAGTTGCGGCCCTGGGGCATTTCGCTGACGCCAAAGCGCTGGGCAGCGGCCAGTGCCGCTTCCAGGTCTTCGCACATGATGCCCAGGTGCGCCAGGCGCCCTTCCGGGCCAGCGAAGTCCGGCTGGTGAATGAACTGCAGGCCGCCGAGGGTCCAGTACTGTGCCGGCTGCTCGACGTCACCCTGCACTTCACGCATGGTCATGCCGCACACCTCGCTGAAAAAGCGGATATGCCACTGAATGTCCTGCACCCAGAACGCCACGTGTTCGAGGTAGGCTTTTGACTGGCTCATGGGGTTTCCCTCTTCTGGTGATCGGCCATGGCGCGCTCGATACCCTTGATGCAGGCCACCAGGGTTGCGTTGACCGGCGTGGCCACGCCATGGCGCTGGCCCCAGCGCACGACGGAGCCGTTGATGAAGTCGATTTCGGTGATCGAGTTTTTTTCCAGGCTCTGCAGCATCGAGGTGCGGAAGCTCGCCGGCAGGCCCTCGGCTGCCAGTGACCAGGCAGCCTCGGGGCTGGTCAGGCTCAAGCGGATGCCGGCGCGCTCGGCCACGGCAATGGCCTCGGCCACGGCGGCCTTGGCGGTGCTTTCCAGCAGCGGCTCGCTGTACAGCTGGCCGTAACTGAGCATGGTGATGCCGCTCAATGCACCGGTGGCGACGTTGACCAGCAGCTTGTCCCACATGGTGCCGAGGATGTTGTCGCTGACCGTGGTGGCCAGCCCGGCATTGTTGAACGCTTCGGCGATGGCCTTCACGCGGGGCGTCAGCTGGCCGTCGAGCTCACCGATGAAGGTCTGCTTGCCGGCCACACTGGCGCGGATCGAGCCCGGCGCGAGTAGCACGCCGCCGACATAGGTCTTGCCAGCCAGCACCCGCTGGCGACCCACCACTTCGGCCAGGATATCCTCGTGGCCGAGGCCATTCTGCAGCGACAGCACCAGCGTCTGTGGGCCTATCAGCGCGAGGGCACCGGCGATGGCCTCGGCAGTGTGAAACGACTTCACCAGCACCACCACCAAATCGGTCACGCCAACGTCTTCGGCTTCGATGGCCGCGTTGACCGGTACATAGCGCTCGCCCCGTTCGTCCTGCACCCGCAGCCCATGCTGGTTCATCGCCTCGACATGCGCGCGGCCGCGGTTCAGCAGCCAGGTTTCATGCCCTGCCTCGCTCAGGGCTGCGCCAATGGCGCACCCCAGTGCACCGGCGCCCAGAATGCAGATTTTCACGTCGCAGACCTCCTGTGATTTGCGATCACCTTATGCAGCGGGGTTTATTTGCGCTATACAATGTCCTCAATACAGCCATTGAGAATTTCAATAATGACTACCCTGGAGGCCCTGCCCGAACCCAAGCTGCTGCAGCTGTTCGACGTGCTGTACCAATGCCGCAGCGTGACCCGTGCCGCCGAACAGTTAGGGCAGAGCCAGCCGACCATCAGCATCTGGCTGGCGCGCCTGCGCGAGCAATTGAACGACCCGCTGTTCGTGCGTACGCCGGGCGGCATGGCCCCTACCCCCCGCGCCGATCAGCTGATAGGGCCGTGCCGCGAGGTGCTGGAATCGCTGCGCCGGCTGACCGCCTGGGAGCCGCAGTTCATCGCCGCCACAGCGCAGCGGCGTTTTCGCCTGTGTGTCAGCGATGCCAGCCACATCACCTTGCTGCCAAGCATCCTCAACCATCTGCGCAGCCATGCGCCGGGCATCCGCCTGGAGGCGGCGCGGATCGACGGCAATACCGAGAGCGCGCTGGAGTCGGGCGAAGCGGACCTGGCCATCGGCTTCGTGCCCTGGCTGGGAGGGGGGATGTATCAGCAGGTGCTGTTCGAGCAGGACTGGGTGTGCCTGAGCAACCCGCAGCATCCGCGCCTGGGCGATGGCATGAGCCTGAAGCGGTATCGGGCCGAGGGGCATGTGCAGATCAGTTTCGGCACCGGGCAGAAGCTGCTGGAAGCAGGGTTGGCGCGGGCCGGGATCGAACGGCGGATCATGCTCGAGCTGCCAGCGTTTCTCGGGTTAGGGATGATAATCGGGACTACCGATCTCCTGGGCACCTTGCCGCGGCATATCGGGCAGACACTGGCCGATATGCATGGGCTACAGGTCCATGACTGCCCGTTCGAAGTGGAGGGATTCACGGTCAAACAGCATTGGCATGCCCGCTATCATCAGGACAATGGAAATCGATGGTTGAGGGAAGTCGTGCGCGGATTGTTTCAGTAAGCCAGCCAAGCAGGCTCCCGTTTCGACTTAGGCAGGGGTTAAAATCAATGCCATTACCCAAGGTGGGGAATTCTTGATCACGGCTATTTGCATATCGCTAAGGCCGTTGCTCTACAGCGTGATCATGAATCAAGGAGTTTCGATGACTTTTGCAAAGCGTGTCAGGGATAACCAAGTCGCCCGCCCAAATCAGAGAAGTTTCAATCTGGCTGAATGGAAAGCGGCTTTTGAACTCGACGGGATGGATCAAGCGTCCAAAAATCTATACGAAGCCGGTGTCTGGTTTTTCCGGGCCTTCTCAACCATCAGGAGCGAGTTGAGCTTCGCGGCTGACAAGAAAATCAGCCGGAATGACAAGCTGTTAGCGTTCGTCAGCCATGCTAACTTGAACGCCATCGGCTACCAGTTATCAATTGCCGACATTGTTCGCGAGTCCAGGTCGCAGAATCCTGCGCAGCGAAGTGCAAGCCATATCCTGCCCAGCGTGCATGACCGTGATGGTGTAGCCCATTCGTTGGATCAGATCGCGCAATCGGATATCGACGGGCTACAACTCCCGCTTCGAATGATCCTTAGCCAGAAGCCGTCGCACGCCAAAGAAGCGCAATCGAGAACAGCATCACAAAGCGATATCGCAGTGGATTACGCCATCGGAACTTTCTACAAAATTATCGAAGACTTATGGGAAGAGTGTCTGTGGAATAACTACGTTTTCACCGAGTCCGCTGAAGGCGTCAAGTTGTCGCCAGCACGGCCCTCTGACGCAAATTGGAAGTGGATAACCTTAAGTCGTCGCAGTGCCGTTCATCACGCCAGTAGCCTTCACCATCACTCGATGTTTGAGCAAGCCCGCCGCTCAAACAGCCATGCCGCGCTCGGCATACCTAGACCCATCGTTGCAGTGACTGCCGTCGACGGAAATTACACATTCGTGCTGGCAGCGGATGAAACAATCGGTGAGCGGTCCCGCGAAAGCTACGTTCTCATGCAAGAAGCCTTGCAGCCGTACTACGCAGAACTTGCCCGATTTCAAAGCCCTCGGCTCGCAGGAGGCACGATAATCGACGTGATCAAGTGCTGGACCGTGCTGCAAAGCTTGGTGGCACTTTTGAAGAAGGGGTCTCACGTATCCAACAACCCGCAAACCCCCACCCAAGCATTGGCCGAACTCACCACGCCCAGAATCCCACGAGGTGCGTTAATAGAAGCCATCCGTGACTCACTGTGCGTCACCGCCGACATCAGCCACAAGCTGCTCGAGTTCTTCACCTATTCACCCTCAGCAGCACAGCGGCATGAAGAAAATGAACTGTGGACACAGCCCCTTATCGCCTTGAACGACAGCGAGCTGCTGGTGCTCTTTACCCCCTCACTGGGCACAACCCAGCGCAACGTAGACATCTGGATCCGCCAACTCGGTGCGAAGTTTGATACCCGTGGGCTGTCATTTGAAAACTATCTGCGCGACGTGTTGAATTACACCATCAGCGCCTCCCCGATAAAGCGGGACCTTGCTCTGATGCCCCACGCGTTGAAATTCAATTTACCGGGAGACGTTGAGGAAGAACCTCTCTTCGAAGACATCGACATCGTGTTGCGCATCGGTAATGTCGTTGTCATTGGCGAAGCAAAATGCTTTCTGCAACCGGTCGACCCCGATGAAGTATTCAAGCATCGGGAAAAGATCATTGAGGCCCAGACCCAACTTCAACGCAAAACAGACTACATCCAAAAATACAAAAAACAGTTCCGTGAAGAGTGCGCGAGACGTGATTTCCGTCTGCCCGAAGACTTCAAAATCCAACCACTCATTTTGCTCAACGGGCAGACCCACTGCGGCATTCCCTACGCCGGCACGCCCATTGTCGACATCATGATTCTGGCGACTTTCCTAAGAGGCGTACTACGGCATAACATTGTAGTCACCAAAGCAAACGGGGTGGAATCTGCGGACGCGTACCCTCTCTACAGTGACATCATCGAAGCGCAAACCCTGCTAGAAGCGTATTTGATGACCCCCCCACAGCTCCAACGTTACACCACTGCATTGGTCGAACGTCAGGTTATCTACCGCGACATCGTCAAGGCGCTTGAACCGGTGACCTACGATTACTTCGAGGTAGACCTGTCCAGAATCTTGGGGTGACATCGGCGAGTATCCTATCACCCTCGCAAAGTACTTATGCAAAGGCTTCAGACGCGGATAGAGGGGATCGACTCTGGGCCTGCCCCGTGACAGCGGACGCCAAGAAGCTGGCTACAGATGCCTATGCTATCCGTCCGGCGTATGAGCGAGTCGGTGAAACAGCGTGGCTCTTCTGCTCCACCGAAACACGCTAAACCTAAGTCAGATTCAACCCACCGTCTGAAAGGAGTATCTCGCCGGTCAGGTAGTCCGACTCGACCAGCATGACAACCGCTTTTGCGATGTCGTCGGGGCTGGCGGCCCTGCGCATAGGTGCGCGAGTTCGCCACAATTCTTGGGCCTCTGTCCACTCTGCGGTCAGAGGCGTGTCGACCAAGCCAGGCGCCACAGCGTTTACGCGAATGTCTGGCCCCAGCGTTAGCGCGAGCAAGCGGGTCATGTGATTTAGCGCAGCTTTGCTTACCGCATAGGGAATCGATGCGCCCTTAGGACGGGTACCGGCATGCGAACTGATGTTTACGACGCAACCTGCTCGACGGTAACGGGCGGCATCGCGCAGTGCCGACTCGGCCAAAGCGACCAGATGGAACGGTGCCACGACATTAACCTCGTTAAGCTCGTGCCACACCGTCGAACTGGCAGAGGCAAGGTCGCCGTGCGCAATGACTCTGCTAATACCGGCGTTATTGACCAGTACGTCGAGCTGCCCCCACGCGGCGATAGCCTCGTTAACAAGCCTGACTCTGTCAGTTTCGACAGCAAGATCAGCTTGCAAGTAAATAGCCTGCTTCATTTCGGCAACCATCGCGCGTCCCGTATCCGCAGAGTTTCGCGAATGGAGCACCACCGCATAGCCTGCCCGGCTAAGGACACGTGCAATGGCTGCGCCGATACCGGACGTTGATCCTGTCACCAACGCAACGCGTAATGCGTTATCGGTTGTCGGATTGGGTGTCATATGGGTATCTCGAATGGAGTGCTAAAGAGTAAGCGGCCAGCGTACACACCTCGCACAGATCAGTCAGCCATCCACAGATGCGGAAGCAATTGCTCGGTCTCACTGGCTCACTGCGTCGGCAGCCGCGTCAGCACATCGATAGATACGCGCATGGGTCATGCCCCTTCAGCCGCGCAGAAGCTGATATCGGGGGACACGCGAACGTATCCGCTACCGGGGCACTCCACCTCCCCGTCTGCTTGGCCATCTACCAACGTCTGGATCTCTGCGAAGACATCTGAAGCCAGGCTAGCCGGGACAACCCAATAATCAAAAATCCCGCCCTCCTCTCGATCCTGGCCACAAGTCACAAAATGCCGGTCCCAAACTTCTGCTTCAGGCGCATTGCCAAACAGCCAACGAGCCCTCTACAGCGATCGTCATCTTGCGTCTCCCAGGCCCTTGTCATGCGCAGACGTTTCAATCCATTTTCGATACTGGCGCGTGCGATAAGCCATGAAGAGCTGTTGCACGATCAGCGCGCGCAACGGCGAAACGCTCGGATCAGGCTTTTTAGCCCGGCTGAGTTTGCGCAGTTGAAACTTCACTACTGCCATGTTTGCCAAGGATGCGATGGCTTTGTTTTTCCAGCTGATCGGCGGCAATTGAGGGGCGTTGTCTTTGCCCTGCAACCAGTCACGAGGCAAGTGCGGATCGATGGCTAACGCCGTTCCGATACCCACCATGTCCACACCGCTCTGCACGACGCTTTCGGCCACCGCGCGGCGACGTATACCGCCAGTGACCATCACCGGCATTTTGGCGACGGTTTGGAGATCACGGGCGAACTCGACGAAATAAGCTTCGCGAGCCAGGGTGCGACCATCGCGCGCGTCACCCTGCATGGCGGGGACTTCGTAGCTGCCTCCCGATAACTCCACCATGTCTACGCCCAGGTCGTTGAGCCACTCAACGACCTTTTTCGCGTCTTCGGTAGTGAACCCTCCACGCTGGAAATCGGCGGAGTTGAGTTTGACCGCCACTGCAAAATCCACAGAAACCACTGCCCTGACCGCCTTGACGATTTCGAGCAACAGGCGCGCCCGGTTTTCCAGAGAGCCACCCCACTCGTCCTTCCTTTGGTTGGTCAGTGGCGAAAGGAACTGGCTCAACAAATAGCCGTGGGCCGCGTGGATCTCCACACCTGTGAATCCGGCTTGTTCGCCCAGGCGTGCGGTGTTCGCAAAGCGCTGAATAACCTGTTCGATCACGCCGGGGGGCATCGCGTGAGGCGTGGCAAAACGCTTGGACATTGTGCCCAGTGCCAGCGGCACGGCTGACGGTGCCCAGGTTTTTTGCCCAAGATTGGACTGCATCTGCCGCCCTGGGTGGTTTATCTGCAACCAGAACTGCGCGCCGCCGGATCGACCAATACGCGCCCAGCGCTTGAACTTGTCCAGTTGCTGATCGTCCTGTAACACCACACCACCCGGTCCGGTCATGGCGCGGCCGTCGACCATCACATTGCCGGTGATAATCAGGCCGGCACCACCGTCGGCCCACGCTTGATAGAGACGCATGAGTGCTTCGGAAGGCGCCTGGTCGGCATCCGCCATGTTCTCTTCCATGGCGGCTTTGGCGATTCGGTTCTTGACGGTCGAACCGTTGGGAAGCATCAGGGTGTCGAACACATTCATGGAGCAGTCCTCAACTGGATATGAGGCCACCTTAAGTTTGAAGTCGACTTTAAGGTCAATACCTTTTTCAAGGTCAGTCGATTTTCAACGCCCCAGGCCCCGGCAAGTGTGTCACCCGATGGGCGCCCGACAACCGAGTGGGGTGTTCAATCGAAGTCTTGGCAGCACCGACAGCCAGACCGGAAAAGTCGACGTGTCCTTCAAAGCGAAGAAACTCGACAAGCTCTCTCGCGAAGTCGATATCGTCACCAGCAGCTTCACCAATCTCGATCATCAGGGCCAGTTGGCATACGGTTATGCGGTTTCCCGCCAACTGCGTCACGGCTCGAGCCGCGACGCAGATTCAGCCATCCTCACACTAGGCGACGGCGCTCTGTCGAATTACCTCCGCACCCTGAAGCTTGGGAAAATGATGAAGTACGAATACGTGCCAGCGTTTCAGAGTGCGCTCTATGCCCCCAAACCGCTCGCCGGCCTGATTGGCGAGCGCTGAGACCTTTTGCGCCTGTCAGGCCCCGGAAGCCTGGCGGGTGTTTTTTCTCGTTGAAGACGTTACCGCACGCTTGCCGGACGCTTGGCCAACCCCTTCTTCACGCAAACGATTTATCAGCATTTGCGCATTGTCCGCGCACGCCATGCCTTCGGGCTTACCCTCGATGCCTTCGATGACGAGCAGAAGTTGCGCTTTGTTTTGTGCTAGCCGTTCCTCCAGCGCACTGATTTCCTCAACCTTTTGCTTGAGCCCAGTGAGCAACTCGTCGTGCCGCCAGCCACTGGCGTCCATCGGCATCAATTGCCGGATCTCCTCCAAAGAAAAACCTGCCGCCTGTGCGCTGGTTATAAGTTGCAGCACCCATTCGGTATCAGGCGCATAGTCCCGGTATCCATTGGCCTTGCGCTCGACGGCGCTAATCAAGCCACTGGCTTCATAGAAACGGATGCGTGACGGAGCCAGCCCACTGATTTTTGCCAGTTCGCCTATTCTCATACCTCACCCTGAAAAACCTATTGACCTTAAAGTTGACTTTAAGTCTAAAGTCATCGGGCGGCCAAGCACAACGTGTGACTTGGTCGCCTTGGTTTCATAGGGAAGCGGAGGCCGCGAATTCGATCATTCGTACACAATCACGCGTTCAGTGGGCGCTGATATCGTTCAGCCGCGTGGGTTTGTCGAATGTCAGACATCAGCCCTTGACGTGCACCTTCCAGTGCATCCCAGCGCTCGGCAACATGAAGTGGCGGGATGGTTACCAACTCGCGACGGTCGAAACCGACAAGTGCAGCATCGACCAGCTCACCGACCTCCATCACCTCCGGGAGTGTGTTGACGTCAATGCCGGCCCGCGCCCAGATCTCGGTACGGGTCGCTGCTGGCAGCACCGCTTGCACGTACACGCCCTTGGGTGACAGCTCCTGACTCAGCCCCTGAGACAGAAACAGCACGAAGGCTTTGGTAGCGCCGTAGATGGACATGCCGAACTCGGGCGCAAAACCCACCACTGAACCCACGTTGACGATTGCACCAGTGCCCGACTGCGCGAGGCGCGGCGCGATTGCAGCAGCGAGCCGCGTCGGCGCGGTGGTGTTGAGCGTGACAAGGCGCTCAATAGCTTCAGCGGACTGGTCCAGGAAACCACCCGATTGGGCCATACCCGCGTTGTTGATCAACACGCCGATATTGGCGTCGTCGCGCAGTCGACTTTCAAGTACGGACAGGTCTGCCGAGCTTGTCAGGTCGGCGGGCACCACCTCAACGGCCACATGGCTTTCCTGGCGCAAGCGTAATGCAAGCGCCTCCATGCGCGATGTGTCGCGCGCAACAAGGATGAGATCGTGGCCACGACGGGCGAAACGCTCGGCGTAGGTGGCGCCAATGCCGCTGGAGGCGCCGGTAATGAGTACGGTCGGACGTGTGGTCATGGAAGTTACCTTTATGTCGATGGTTGTGTGAGAAATACGGCGGCAGTCACATCTTGATTACGACCTTGCCCTTGGAGCGCCCTCGAGCAAGGTACTCAAGCGCACCCTTTGCGTCCTCGAACGGAAATACCCGGTCGATCACCGGCTGAATTTGCTGGGCGTTCAGAAGTTTGCCGATTTCGGCGAGTTGGGCACCGTCGGGGTGCACGAAAAGAAACGAGTATTTGACATTCCGCCTCTTCGCCAGGCGCATGATCTTGCGGCTCATCAGGCCGAACACGAAGGTCAGGAGGACGTTCAGGCGTTTGGCCCGGGCGAACGCAGCATCCAGTGGGCCAATGAGCGAGACAATCTGGCTTCCGGGCCTGAGGATGGACATGGATTTTTCAATCGCATCCCCCCTTACGGTTCCGAGCACCGCGTCGTAGTCGCGCAGCACGGTCTCGAAATCCTGCGTCTTGTAGTCCACAACCTCGTCCGCCCCCAGAGCGCGCACCAGGTCAACGTTGCCTGTACTGGTGGTGGTGCCCACCGTTGCACCGAGGTGTTTGGCCAACTGGATTGCGAACGTACCGATACCGCCCGACCCGGCAGGAATGAACACCTTTTGCCCGGCCTGAAGCTTGAGGCGCTCTTTGAGCGCTTGCCATGAGGTGAGGCCGACCATCGGGATGGACGCCGCCTGCTCGAAGCTCAGATTGGCCGGTTTCAGCGCGGCGGCGCTTTCCGGCACAACCGCGAATTCAGCAATCGCCCCTGTGCCAAGATCGAAGAGGCTGGCGAAGACAGCATCGCCTGGCTTGAAGCGGGTCACGTTGCTACCCACCTCGGTCACGATACCGGCCAGATCGCTGCCCAGGGTGGCTGGCAGCTGGAAATGCAATACTGGCTTGAACATCCCCGTTGGAATCATGTTGTCGATCGGATTCAGGCCGGCAGCGTGGACGTGCACCAGTAATTCGTCAGCCTTTGGCGTGGGGCGGGGAACGTCGGCCAACCCGATGTCGGGTGACTTGCCGTAGCGCTTGAAGGTCAGTGCTTGCATGGTTCGGCTATTCATCATTGGTTTTTACGGGTGGATGGCTCGTCATCGGGGTGTTACTATCGATTTGATACAGACAATACTACCCTTTCGCAGGCAGGTCACTATCAAAATAGTATGGACGTGAAAAATAGTTGCGATAACCCGTGCCCGATCGCCCGCAGCCTGGCAGTTGCCGGTGATGCCTGGAGCATATTGATCCTGCGTGATGCCCATGCCGGCCTTTCTCGCTTTGACCAATTCAGGAAAAGCCTGGGTATTGCACCGACAATGCTGACCCGCCGGCTGGCGACACTGACGGAGGAAGGATTACTGGAGAAGCGGCGCTACTCGGAGCACCCGCCTAGGGAGGAGTACCTGCTGACCGCTGCGGGTCGCGATTTTCTGCCTGTGCTGTTCATGATTGGTGCATGGGGCCAGCAATACCGAGGCGGTGGCAAGCTGACGCGCTTCTTCGATGCGCAAACAGGCACAGAAATCAAAGCTGTCGCCGTGGACGAGATAACGGGGGCGAAGATCGGCACGCGCCCCCTGCGCATTGTCACACCTGAGGAAAGTTGACACGACCTCTGCAGCCTTGGAACCGGTAGGCGTGCAGCACCATGCCGTCTTCGACCGAAAAATGCCTGCGGGTTTGGGGGACGGGTCGACGGCCGGTGAAGTGCTGCGCAGTGATCAGGGTGCTGGTGGATCAACCGTCGACATGTGCCTAGGACAGGGCTTCGAGCAGAACCCGCTCCAAGGTGTCAAAAAAACATTTGATGTGAGCTTGCTTCAAGGCCTGAGGCCGGGTCACCAAATAGATCTCCATATCGGGAAGTGGGAGATGCGGGAACAGCTCGACCAAATCGGTAGCCGCGATACGGGGCAGCACAGCCACCCCCATCCCTCGCTTAACCGACTGGAGCTGCACGGCGAACGAGTTCACGCTGATCTGCGCGCGGTCCAGACCCGCGGCCTTCGCCGCTCGCATTTGCGGCAAGATATCCAGCGGGGGAAGCAAGGAAACACTGACCGCCGTGGTAAGCGTCACGCCTGGAAATTGCTTCAGATAACCCGGGGCAGCAAAGATGCCGTAGGCGAGCCGGCCAATCGGTCGATAAATCAGTGACGGTTCCCCCAGATGGGCAGTGCGCACAGCAACATCTGCCACGCCGCGGGCGATCTTGTGAAACTCGGCTGCCACCGTTAGCTCCACGGAGCAACGCGGGTGCAGGGATGTAAAGCGCCTTATCGCCTCCAGAACGTAATCCGAGAACCCCTCCCCTGCACTGACCAACACACTGCCGGACAGCTCGGTAGGCTGCTGCGATGTGTCAGAAAGGGTTTGCCGCCTCAAGCCTGATTCTGCAGCGATAGCAACTTCCACCAGGGATTGCCCCCGGGACGTCAGCCGGCATCCTTCAACGCCGCGCTCGACAAGTGGCTCGCCCACTGCAATCTCAAGTTGAGTCAGGCGGCGTGACAATGTAGAAGCTGCGATACCGAGCAATTGTCCCGCCTGAAGAAAGCTGCCACGTCGCGAAACGGCCAGCAGAAGGCGAAGATCATCCCAATTTGCGTGCAACGTCATACTGTCGGTCATTCCTGGCTTTGCGAATATGCAAAGCCATTATGCAATGATTGCTGTTTTTCGAAAGCATCCTCAAAGGTATATCTATAGCCCTTCGATACGAATGGACCGGACTTTATGACTATCCCCCCCAACGCCTATGCGCAGCACGCCTCTGGCGCTTTCAATCGACCAGATCCAGAGGCGTTGCTTGCAGTGGTTGGCGACGATTGCATCCACCTCGATACCATGGGGCGGATCGTCAGTGACAAGGCCTTTTTCGACAGCGCCGTGTTGCTGCCGTTAACCGAACAGCGAGCGTGTTGAGCCATGCGCAGCGTATTTGTGACCGGAGCAACCGGCTTGCTGGGCAACAACCTGGTGCGTGAATTGGTCGCTTGCGGCTACACGGTCAAAGGCCTGGTCCGCTCAAAAGCCAAAGGTGAACAGCAGTTCAACAATCTGCCGGGGGTGGAACTGGTCGTTGGGGACATGGCTAAGGTCGACGCATTCGCAGCATCGCTGCAAGGCTGCGATACGGTATTTCACACAGCGGCGTTCTTTCGCGATAACTACAAGGGCGGCAGCCACGGGAACGAACTCGAACAGATAAACGTGTCGGGTACGCGGCGCCTGCTTGAGCAGGCCTACGGGGCCGGCATACGACGGTTCATCCATACGTCTTCCATTGCTGTGCTCAACGGCGCACCTGGCACGTCCATCGAGGAGAACTGCCTGAGGGCCGACGCCGACGCCGATGACTACTACCGCAGCAAGATCCTCGCTGACCGTGTCGTATTGTCGTTCCTGGAGAGCCACCCCCAGATGCATGCCTGTATGGTCCTGCCTGGCTGGATGTGGGGGCCTGGCGACATTGGCCCAACCTCGTCGGGGCAATTGGTCAACGATGTGGTACAGGGCAAGTTGCCCGGGTTGATCCCTGGCAGTTTTTCCATTGTCGATGCCCGTGATGTGGCATTGGCACACATTGCCGCAGCCAGACATGGGCGCCGAGGTGAGCGCTATCTCGCGGCGGGTCGACATATGACAATGCGCGAACTGATGCCTGTTTTAGGATGCATCGCGGGCGTCAAGACACCCGCTCGACAAATACCGCTGCCCTTTCTATACACCTTGGCGGCTGTGCAGGAGATCTATGCGCGCCTGACCGGCAGACCCATTCTGCTGAGCATGGCCACGTTGCGTCTACTGGTACGAGAGCAGGACCGCACCCGTTTCGACCACCGCAAGAGTGAACAGGAGCTTGGACTGAGTTTCCGGGCACTCGAGCTGACAATCGCCGACACCGTGGCGTGGTACCGTGATCATGGCGGGTTTGAAAAAGGCAGCCTGCTGTGAGCGGGGAAATTATCCTGATGCGCCACGGCCAGCCAAAACGAGTCACAGCCATTGTTCGGTCACGGTTTCATGAATCGGATGATCTCCAAGCACCTGATGGCAGACGGATGGAAACACCAAACGCGTAACGGCAGCCAGTATTGGAGTGCGACGGTCTATCGATATGCAGGTGTTGAAGCGTGAATCGCCCGGATTCCGAAGACACATATCGGCGACAGTGATTGACCTGTAAGTGAGTGGCAAAAGCACACGCCTTGGTGGACAATCCGGCGCCTCGAGGATTTATCGCCAAGGAACGGACATGGCACTGACCAGCAAGATTGCCCCCTACGATCCCACATGGCCCGCCCGCTTCCTGACAGACAAGCCACTCATTGCCTCGGCATTTGACGCTGAACTGATTGCTGTCCACCACGTTGGAAGCACGTCTGTCCCAGGGCTGGCGGCGAAGCCCGAACTCGATGTGCTCATTGAGGTTCACGCGCATCGCAATACCTCGACGCGGGACGAGGTGTTGATGGCTCTGGGGTATGTACGGGGAAGTGATCTATCAGAGGGCCATCATTTCTACCGGCGCAATGTGGATGGGATTCGCACGCACAAGCTCCATGTTTGTACCCGCGACCACCTGTCGATCACTCAGATGCTGGCGTTCAGAGATTTGCTTAGGCGCGATGCCTCGATCCGCCAACAGCATGAAACGCTGAAGCTTCAGTTGGAGGCGAGCAATACGGGTGGGATGGCTGAGTATCTAGAGAAGAAGGCGCCTTTCATTATCGCGGCGCTGCTTCATGCTGGTATAACCACGCGTGAATGATCGATTCTTCTGGCACTCCCCTTCCTCCCGACAGTAGCGACGAAGTCACCACTTCGATTGCGGCCAGCTTGACCGGCCGCCGGCACCGCCTGGAACAAAGCCCCTCACATCAAGGAACAACTTTCATGATCACTTGCCATGTCCCCCTTTGGCAGTTGTTTGTGAAGGCCAGCCAAGGCTGGAAACGGGCATTTCTGGCAGGTAATTGCTGATTAATAAAGCTCGGGAGACTATTCACTTATCAACTGGATAACCGTCTTGCCCCTGCCGCGACCTTCCGCGACCTGTCGGAATGCGTCGTTGACCTCATCCAATGCAAACTGTTGCGGGTCCACCCGGATCGCCAGTTGCCCGGCATTGGCCAGAACGGCAGCCTCGCGCAGGATACTTCCATGGTGTTCGCGTCCCTTGCCGGTTAGCAGCGGTGCCAGGGTAAATACGCCCGAGTAGGTGGCACTTTTGAAGGATAAAGGCGCGAGACTGTGCTGGCCCCAACCGAGGCAGCTGAGTACGTGCCCGGTATAAGGCTTTACTGCCTTGAATGACGCGTCCAACGTGCTGCCGCCGACGGTGTCATAAACGATGTCGAAACCCTCCCCAGCCGTAAATTGTTCGACATAGGCCTCTACACGCTGCGTTTGATAGTCAATCGCCGTGGCCCCCAGCGCGCGAATGAAGTCGAGATTGCCCGCCGAACCGGTGGCGTAGACCTCGGCACCGCGAGCCTTGGCCAATTGCACCGCAACTTGGCCGACGCCACCTGCACCGCCATGGATCAACACACGCTGACCACTACGAACATTGGCGTGATCTACCAAACCTTCCCAAGCGGTGATGAATACCAACGGCAGCGCGGCAGCCTCACGCATGCCGAGTGCATGCGGCTTTGATGCAATCAGCCTGGCATCCACGGCGATGTATTCGGCCAGGGTGCCTTGGGCGCCGCCGATGCCGCCGGCCATGCCGAAGACCTCCTGGCCAGGCGTGAAACCATCAACCGCCTCGCCCAGTTCGACGACCGTCCCGGCGAGATCCAGGCCAAGCACGGCCGGCAACTCCTGGCGGGCGTGAGCACCCGCACCGATCGCAATCTTGGTGTCGAGCGGGTTGACCCCGGCGGCGTGAATCCGCACCAAAACCTGTCCCTTACCGGGCACAGGGCGGGCGATGTGGCGCACGACCAGCGGGGTCTGGGCGGATTCGGCGATAGCGGCAAGCATGGTCTGATTCATGACGGGAACCTCTGAATGAGTGGACGCTTACAGGTTGCACCGTCTTCCTCATTCCGATAAGAAACTAAATTTGGATATTACTTATTCCCCAAAGAGGCCCAATAGCGATGGATCTATTCGACAGCATGCGCATCTTCGTGCGCGTCGTGGAGCGTGGCTCGTTTTCCGCAGTGGCTCGAGAGCTGAACATGGGGCAGCCGGCAGTCAGCAAGCAGGTCCGTGCGTTGGAGCAGTACCTGGGCGGAGCCGTGTTCGCCCGCAGCACCCGGCACCTCGCCCTCACCGATCAAGGGCAACGCTTCTACAGCCACTGCCAGGAGATTCTCAGCCAGCTGGAGCATGCAACACGCAGCTTCGCCAGCGGCCAGGAGCAGATCGCCGGCCCCCTGCGAATAGCCGCACCGGTCAGCTATGGGAGGCTGTGCATAGCGCCCCTGATCGGGGCTTTTCTACAGCGCCACCCCGATGTGCAGATCGACCTGCGCCTGAACGATTACAACGAAGACCTGCTCATGGAAAACATCGACCTGGCTATCCGCATTGGCGTGGTGAAGAGCGAGGGGCTGGTGGCCGTGCCCCTGGGCACCAGCACACGGCGAGTCTATGCCGCACCGGCCTATCTCGAACGCCATGGCCGGCCACGTGAGCCCGCCGAACTGGCAGGCCACAACTGCATCGCCTTCACCTTGCTTGAGCATTACGACCGCTGGCACTTCACCCGTCGTGACGAAGCACTTGAGGTTGCAATCAAAGGCAACGTCACCAGCAACAACAGCGAGGCCATTCGTGAAATGGTCCTCGGTGGCCTGGGCATCTCCCTGTCTGCGCAATGGCTGTTTGCTGCAGACTTCGAGCAGGGTAGCGTGTGTAGCCTGCTCGACGAATACCAGACGACCGCGCTGCCGGTCAGCGCCGTGTTCAGCCGTGAGCGGCGCCGCTCGGCAAGGACGATGGCGTTCATCGATTTTCTTCGGGAGAACGTATAAACCACCCCGATGGGGCGCAGGACCTCGCTCATTGCCTGGCGTACACGTCGGTCGACCAGGCGTCACACCGTCCCCTGCTGCAGCCATTGTTTCGGGCTCGCGCCCACCTTGCGGCGAAAGGTTCGGGCTAGCGCAGAAGGACTTTCGTAGCCGACCTCATCGGCGATCAGGGCAATGGGGCGCCCTTCGCGAAGACGTTTTTGCGTCAAACTGATGCGCCAGTTCGCCAGGTAGTCCGCAGGCGTAATACCCACGATCTCGCGAAAGTGCGAAGCGAAGCTTGCCCGCGACATGCCCGAAAGATTCGCCAGTTCCGCCACCGACCAATTGCGCTGCGGCTCATCGTGGATCCCCACAAGCGCGCGAGACAGCTGAGCATTGGCCAGACCCGCCATCATTCCCGAGGCGATGCTGCGGCTGGCGATCAGGTGGCGAAGCAGCTGAATGATCATCAGCTCGAACAAGCGATTGAGAATGACATCACGACCACACTCATCTCCAAAGGCTTCTTCGAACAGCCAGTCAAGGGTGCCATCAAGGCCGTGCAATTCGCCAAGGGGCTTGATGATGAAGTCCGGCAAAGCCAAGGTCAGCGGATTGTTGGCGCCGCCATCGAACTGCAGGGTGGCGCACACTAACTCCGCTTCATCAGCGTCGGTGGCCAGCAAGTGATGCTCCTGCGGGCGCACCGCCAGAATCAGGGTGGGTTCGGTCAACTCGATACGCTGGCCACGCTTGTCCTTGAAGGCCAGACGCCCCGAGCGCAACAGATGGGCGTGGCCGACACTGTATTGCCCAAGGTGGGTCGTTCCACAGAACCCGCCCTGGTGAAACGCGCTAGCGTGCAGGTTGAAGTGCTTAAGCAGGGTCGACAGTCGGTCCATAGCGCACTCAGGTTTAGACGATCTGTTGCATAACTTCGACGATCTGAAGCCGAAAGAAAAGTCTGCCTCTCTAGTATGGACTCCACGCTTGATAGACAAGCCGGTTAATCAACCTATTGGAGAACGACCATGACTCGAATTACCGCTCTCTCGCTGGACCAGGCCCCTACTGGCTCACGCGCAGCCCTCGAAGGCATTCAAAAAGGTCTCGGCTTCATTCCCAACGCATTCAAGACCCTGGCGCACGCTCCGGTCGCGCTCAATGGTTACCTGGGCCTCGCCCAAGCGTTGGGTAAAAGCTCACTGAGCGCCGCCGAGCGTGAAGTCGTAGCCCTGGCCACTTCGGAAATCAACGGGTGCGACTACTGCCTGGCTGCACACACCTTCTTCGGCGGCAAGGCGGGTTTGAGCGATGAGGCCGTAAGCCAAGCCCGAGCCGGCACACTCAGCGCGGTTGCCGCACTGGCGCAGCAGATCACGGCAAGGCGCGGCCAGTTGAGTGACGAGCAGATCGCTGCCGCGCGTGAGGCAGGGCTTACTGATAGCAAGATCGTGGAGGTGGTGGCACAGGTCACGCTGTTAACCCTGACCAACTACCTGAACAACATCGCCGCTACCGATATCGACTTTCCGCCATCGGCAAACTAGGAGGGTAACCGCCATGAGCCCTGTGACTATCTATACCACCCCGCACTGCCCATACTGCCTGAGCGCCAAGCGACTGCTGTCGAGCAAGGGCATCACCCCTGACGAAATCAACGTTGAAGCGTCACCCCTGCACCTGGCGGAAATGATGCAGCGATCCCAACGCCGAACCGTCCCACAGATATTTGTTGGCCAGGTGCATGTCGGCGGCTTCGATGACTTGGCACGTCTCGACAGCAAGGGCCAGCTCGAGGCATTGCTTCACGCTTGAAGCGTAGAGTGCTCCGGCATGTGACCCTATCCGGAGCACTGCTTGCGTTCACTCAATGCCCATGCCATACGTACTCACCTGTGCAGCCGTTCTATCGCCCGCGCAACAGCACAGCGGCCCTTACCCGCTGCCTGCCGAAACTGCTCATGCGCTGAAATTCGGCATGGCTTACGGGCAGATGCTGGCAATCCAGGATGCGTTTCTGGCGGCTGTGATCCACATCAGGATCATGCAGGTACACGAATTCGTCATCGCAACCCGTGACCAGAATCCAGTGCGGGGCCTTCAGACGGGTGAAACGGTAGCTGCTAATCAGCACCACCGGCCTGAACCCGGCTTGCAACGCTGAACGCACATCAAGGCCGGGCGCCAGCACCTGATGCACGTCGGTTTCGGCCAACGCCCCGGCAAAGCCATCCTCGACCAATTGCATTACGTCTTTTTTCTGCGCGCTGCGCACCCCATCGAGGAACAGCGATCCAGGCTGGCTGACCACCATGCACACCTCAAACCCGCGTCGCCAAGCCGCCAGTGCAAGCCCCTGCGGGCTGCAACCGCCGTGGCCTGCCGTCATGAAGATGGTGGTCGCCTCTCGCCACAGTTGAATCTCCTCGCTGCGGTGCATGGCCCGCTCCCGTTCGACCGCAGCCATGGCCATCAGCAGGCAGGCCGCTCCGCAGGTGAACTCGGTCGTTTGCGCGTAGTACGGCACTTGCCGTGCAGGGGGCGGAGCACTGCGCAGGATACGCTTCTCGAAACGCAGCGCCTGGCTGTGGTCTTCGTAGTAGTTCTCAACCACAGCGAAGCGTTGATAGCCATTGCTTTCGTACAAGCTGATGGCCGCAGGATTGTCCGCGCGTACTTCTAGACGCAGCCAGGCGCAATTACGCTCCAGCGCACTGGCCTGGGCCTGGCCCAGCAACTGCTGGCCCAACCCATGGCCGCGCCAGTCCGGGCTTACGGCAATTGAATACAAACGGGCAAGTGATGTACCGCGATGGAACAGCAGCAGCGCATAGCCTGCCAGATGGCCCTGTTGTTCAGCGACAATGAGGCAGGCATTGGCGCGTCGCACCATCCAGTTGAAATTACGCGGGCTCAGGCGGTCGAGGGTGAAACAGTCCTGCTCCAGGGCAACCAGCGCATCGATATCGGCCACCGATGCAAAGCGAAAATCAAAAGCCATGGCAACACCGTAATGTTTGAGTAACGAACCGGGACAGGTCGGGAAACCCGTGATTTATTGAAGGGGCGTCTTCTTCAACAGGGATCGAATACTCATGTCAGCGGTGCAAGCCAACGTGGCCGAAGTATTAGCCAAAACCGACGTTTCCACAATAACCCTCTCCGAGGAGCCACCCAGTAAGCGGAGCGCCGGTAACCGCTTGTTGATCGTGGTGGAGCGTAAGGAAGACTGGGCCAGCTACTTTCCCAGCGAGAGCCTGATGCTGGCCCAGGATTACTTTGAACACAGCGACGACGTTGCGAGGCGTACGCAGGTAATCAACCTGTGCCGCAGCTACAAGTATCTGGGGCAAGGCTACTACTGCTCGCTGCTCGCCGAGGCACGGGGCCAAAAGGTGTTCCCGTCGGTGCGAACCATCAGCGAGCTTACCCGCAAGGCGCTCTATGGCGTGGGGCTGGATGACCTGGAACGCACGCTGGAGCGAGCCCTGGCCGATCACCCCTATGGCAGCACCGAGGCCTTCACCCTCACCTTGTATTTCGGGCGGACCGCCATTGAACCCCTTCAGGATATCGGCCGACAGCTGTTCGAGTCGTTCCCCTGCCCTGTCTTGCTGGTGGAGTTTCGCAGGCGTGACACCTGGCAGATCGACGGGATCAAGGCCGGGGCGCTGCACAAACTGCGGGATGAGCAGCAGCACTTGTTTGCCGACGCGCTGGATGCCTTCAACCGCCGGACGTGGCGCCAGCCCGCCTCCAAACGCCTGGCCCGGTTCGACCTGGCGATTCTGCATGACCCGGCCGAGGCGCTGCCACCTTCCAATCCTGAGGCGCTGGAGCAGTTTATCGAAAACGGCAAACAGCTGGGCATCGATGTAGAGCTGATCGAAAAGAAGGACTATGCACGCCTGGCCGAATTTGACGCCTTGTTCATTCGGGAGACCACGCGGGTGGACGACCATACCTACCGCTTTGCCAAAAAGGCCGAAAGCGAAGGCTTGGTGGTGATCGACGACCCCTCCTCTATCCTGCGCTGCACCAACAAGGTGTATCTCGCCGATCTGCTCAAACGCCACAACCTCGGCGCACCGGCCACGGAAATCCTGTACAAGGACCGCCCGCAGGAACTCGAGCTTGTGGGCCGGCGCCTCGGTTTTCCGCTGGTGTTGAAGATTCCCGACGGCTGCTTTTCGAAAGGCGTGATCAAGGTCGCCGACGCCCAGGCACTGGCCTCGGCGGCACAGGAGTTGTTCGAACACTCGGTACTGTTGCTGGCCCAGGAGTACTGCTACACCGAATACGACTGGCGTATCGGCGTACTCAACGGTGAGGCGCTGTACGCCTGCCAGTACTTCATGTCCAAGGGCCACTGGCAGATCTACAACCACAAGGCCCAGGCCGGCGAAGTCAACGGCCTGTGCCGCGCGGTCCCGGTGGAACAGGCACCGCCCGAAGTCGTAAAGCTGGCCGTCGACACCGCCAGGCTGATCGGGCAAGGGCTGTACGGTGTGGACCTGAAGCAGACCGGCGACCGCGTACTGGTGATCGAAGTCAACGACAACCCCAACCTCGATGCAGGCACCGAAGACGCCGTGCTGGGTAACGCGCTTTACCAGCGAGTGCTGCAGGCTTTCGTGCAGCGGCTTGAACGTAAACACCTCGGCCAGGCCTGGTAAACGATGATCGAATACTACCTCGCCGTAGACGGTGCGCTTCTTGAAGCCCCCGAGGAACGAGCCAGCGTATGGTTGTGTGTCGCGCCAGACGCCGCGGAGCAATCCCGGTTGTGCAAGTGCCTGGGGGTCAGCGCCCAGTCGCTGGAGTCCTCCCTGGACCCGGATGAAGTGGCGCGTATCGAGATCAAGCCCGATCACCTGTTCCTGATCTGGAAGCGCCCGGAAAACTTTGATGGCCGGGTATTCAATGTCTCGTCATTTGGCGTCGTACTCAGCGAAAAGCGCCTGGTGGTGATCTGCGCCGCCAACTCGCTACTCGCCGGGGTAGACCGGCAGACCGGCATGAGCACTCCACTGGATGTGCTGATGGCGATGCTGGCGGAGAGCGTGCATCACTACCTGGGCCACCTGCGGGTGGTAAAGCAGGTGGCCCGCGAAATCCAGCTGCAGTTCGATCGGACCATGGACAACCAGCACCTGGTGCAGATGTACAGCCTGAGCGAAAGCCTGGTGTATTACGTCAACGCCATTCAAAGCAATGGCGCCGTGCTAGCCCTGCTGCGCAGCCATGGTCAGAAACACGGCTTCGGGCCCGAACAACTGGAAATGCTGAATGACCTGATCATCGAAAACGAGCAAAGCTACCAGCAGGCGAAGATCCATGCCCAGGTCTTTACCAACCTGATCGAGGCCCGCGGCAACCTGGCCAACAACGGCATGAACCACGCGCTGCGCAACCTGACCATGATCAATGTGGTGTTCCTGCCCTTGAACCTGCTCGCCAGCATCGGCGGCATGTCGGAGTTCAGCATGATGACCGCCGGCCTGCCCTGGTGGTTGACGTTCCCCGCGCTGCTGCTGGCCATGGCGGTACTTGGCGGGGCCATGGCCGTGGCTTTACGGCGTATGGCATGACCCGCCGTGCCAAGAAATAGTGTCAACCTGTACCTATCAACCCGCAGGACGAGACCATGGAAAATTCGGACATCGGATTATTCATGCTGGCGCTGATTGCAATTACAGGCACCCTGATAAGTCTGTTTGAACACCGCGCCGTACGCTCAGAAAAACCCAGCATCAATCAGCCGGCAACGAAAGTTCAGCGGCGTCCTTGAAAGTGAAATGGCGACCCACTCGCAAACTGGCGCCAACGTCCTCGAGAACAGCCATCCACATCGGTCGAGGTAACAGTGCCCCAGGGCGGGTCGCATTGCCTGGCCTGCCTCAGGGACTGGGCACAACGGCAGATGACACCGGGTCAAGGAAGATCAGTTGCAAGGGCTCTGCCAGCAACTGTTCAGCCTGCTCGGCAAACCGCTGGAAATGAGCAGTGGTCAGGTGCGCATCCAGGGCCTGCTGGTTATCGAACGCCTCGCGCATGTAGAACGTCCCTGGCTCGTCACGACGTTCGAACAGCATGTAGTCGCGGTTACCGGGCTCCGCCCGAGTCGGTTCGATCAACGCCAGCAAGGCCGCTTTGAGCGTTGGTGCCTGGCCTGGTTTGGCCTTGAGGATGGCGAGGGAAACGAGGGGGTAATCTTGTCGGTTCACATCAAGCTCCTGGTCAGTTGCAAAGAGCAGGCACGGTAGTGCCTGCTTCAATGTGTGCATGCGTTTCACCGGGCGTGGCGCCGGGAATCTGCGCGGCGCAGAGAAACACGGTTCGTTCAAGCATGCATGCTCCTGGCAGACCGGATCGACCAGTCCGCCGTTGTCTGTCAAACAGGTTTCAGAAGCCTTCCAGGACGATCTTGCCGCGCGCCTTGCCACTCTCGACCAGCGCATGGGCACGGCGCATGTTGGCGGCATTGATGGCGCCGAAATGCTCGCCCAAGGTGGTCCGCAGGATGCCTTGATCGATCAGCCCGGCCACGCGCTCGAGCAGCTCGTGCTGGCGCACCATGTCGTCGGTTTCGTAAAGCGAGCGGGTGAACATCAGCTCCCAGTGCAGCGACAGCGACTTGCGCTTGAGCGGCATGACGTCCAGGGTCTGCGGGTCGTCGATCACCCCCAGGCGACCTTGTGGTCGCAGCACTTCAACCAGTTGCGCAAAGTGTTGATCAGTATGGGTAAGGCTGGCGACATGGCTGACTGACTCGATCCCCAAAGCCTGCAGCTGCCCTTGCAGCGGCGCACTGTGATCGATGACGTGATGGGCGCCCAGTTCGCGTACCCAGCTGCTGGTCTCGGCGCGGGAGGCCGTGCCGATAACCGTCAGGCGGGTCAGTTGCCGGGCCAACTGCACCAGCATCGAACCGACGCCGCCGGCAGCGCCAACGATCAGCAGGGCATCGCCCTCCCCGCCGCCCTCCACGATGCCCAAGCGATCGAACAGCAGTTCCCAGGCGGTGATGGCCGTCAGCGGCAGCGCGGCTGCCTGTGCTGCACCCAGGCTACGCGGTTGATGCCCGACAATACGTTCGTCAACCAGGTGATATTCGCTGTAGCTGCCGGGCCTGGCGATGGAGCCGGCGTAGTACACCTGGTCTCCGGGCTTGAACAGGGTCACCTGTGCCCCGACTTCGCGGACGATACCGGCCGCGTCCCAGCCGAGTATTTTCGGCTCACGCGTGAAAGTGCCGGCGCGCACCTTGGTGTCGACGGGGTTGACCGACACGGCGTTGACCTCGACCAGAAGGTCCCTGGGCCCAGGGCTGGGCTTGGGCATGAAGATGTCTTGAAGGGACGCAGGGTCTTCGATAGGCAAACCTTTGTGGATGAAACTGATCGCTTTCATAGGCACTCGCTGCTGAATGTGGTTTGATTTGGCATTGAGTCTGGCGTGCCTGGCGTCCGGGAAAAACGGGCCCTGCCCGTCAACACTTTCATTGCAGGAGTGATAATGATCCGTCTCGACGACCTGGGCATCTTCGTTCGCAGCGCCGCGCTGGGCAGCTTTACCGCGGCGGCCCACGAGGCCGACCTGCTACCCGGCCAGGCGGCCGAAGCAGTCAAGCGCCTGGAGCGTGAGCTGGATGTGCGATTGTTTGCCCGCACCACGCGCAGCTTGCGCCTCACGGCCGAAGGCGAGCAGTACCTGCCCTCGGCCCTGATTGCCCTGGAAGCCCTCAGGCACGGGCGCGACAACCTGCGTCAGGAAAGCGCCCAGCTCAGCGGAACGTTGCAGGTGGCCGCGCCCTCCGATCTGGGGCGCAACGTGCTGCTGCCCTGGCTCACGGCGTTTCGCCGTGAGCATCCACAGTTGAACCTGCGCTTCTTTCTCTCCGACCAGATCGCCGATCTGTTCCGCGATCCGGTGGATATCGCCATCCGCTATGGCCTGAACGCCGACGCCAACTATGTAGCCCTGCCACTGGCACCTTGGAACCGCAAGGTACTGGTGGCCTCGCCCGAGTACCTTGCGCGGGAAGGCACCGTGCAAGCCCCCGAAGATCTGCTCGAACACCAGTGCCTGCTGTACATGCAACAGGGCCGGGTCTACGACAAGTGGCAACTGGGAACGCAGACCGTCCAGGTGCGTGGTGCCCTGCTCTGCGACGACGCCGATATTGCCCGGCGCTGGGCCGTGGGCGGCGAAGGGATAACCTACAAGTCGTGGCTGGATGTGAGCGACGATGTGCTGGCGGGAAGACTTGTCGTGCTATTGCAGGACTACCCCGGGCCGACCATGCCTTTGAGCCTGGTGTGCCCGCACCGCAAGCAGTTGTCGCCTGCGGTAAGGCACCTGCACGCCTGGTTGTCCAGCCGCTTCGCCGAACTGGAGCGCGACTGATCAGCGGGAAGCCAGCCGCCCTGATCGAAAGCACGCCGGCACCCCGCTCGCACGCAATCGAATAATTTCAAGCGCTGCTTGACCAGGGAGAACGATCGTTCTACTCTGACTACATGGATAAGCCAATGACTGACACACGCGAAAAAATCCTGGCGACTGCCGAGAAGCTGATTTACGAAAACGGGATTCACGCCACGGGCATGGACCTCTTGGTAAAGACCTCGGGCGTCGCACGTAAAAGTATTTATCGCTATTTTGCGAATAAAGACGAGGTCGCAGCAGCGGCACTCAATGCACGCGATATACGTTGGATGACGTGGTTCAGAAGTGAATGCGAAAAAGCGCAAACGCCAGAAGCGCGCATCCTTGGCATTTTTGATGCACTCAAAAGTTGGTTCGCGTCTGACGGTTTTCGCGGATGTGCTTTTATCAACACCGCCGGAGAGGTGGGTGACGCAGACGATCCTGTTCGACAGATCGCAAAACTGCATAAACAAAAGCTGCTGGACTACACGCTAGAACTGACCAGCGCATTAGGTGTTAACGATCCGACTGGCTTGGCCAAGCAACTTCTTTTGATTATAGAGGGCACGATAACCGTGGCCCACGTCATGGGTGATCACACCGCGCTCGACAGTGCACGAGAAATCGCAAAGGTCTTGCTCAAGGACGTGCAGCGCGCAAGCGCTTAAAGTTAAAGAAATACCCACCCAACTGAACCATCCAAAAGATTGGAGGCACCACCATGTCCAACGAACACACTCGTCCGCCACTTCCTCCTTTCACTCGCGAATCGGCGATTGAAAAGGTCCGACTCGCTGAGGATGGCTGGAATACCCGCGAACCCGAAAAGATTGCCCTGGCCTATACGGTGGACACCCAATGGCGTAACCGTGCCGAGTTTGCACACAACCGTGAAGAAGCTCGGGACTTCCTCACTCGCAAGTGGAAGAAAGAACTGGACTACCGCTTGATCAAAGAGCTCTGGGCCTTCACCGACAACCGCATCGCCGTCCGTTACGCCTACGAGTGGCACGACGATTCGGGCAACTGGTTCCGCTCCTACGGCAACGAAAACTGGGAATTTGAAGCCGACGGCTTGATGCATCGCCGCTTTGCCTGCATCAACGACATGCCCATCAAGGAAAGCGAGCGAAAGTTCCACTGGCCACTGGGTCGCCGTCCGGATGATCACCCAGGTCTGAGTGAACTGGGCCTGTAAGTCATGCTAAACCTGATCCTTTAGATAGGGGGTCAGGTTTTACGCACAGAGCATGGCCAACCGCAGGTTTCAATTCTCACCCCCTACTGCGCCGTAACAACGAATGCGGCGCCACTCCAAACGCCTTGCGAAACGCATGGCTAAAATGCGAAAAGTCCGAAAAGCCATACTCCAACGCCGCCTGCGAAACACTCCTTACCTGCCCACACTCAATCGCTGCGCGACTAGCATTCAGCCGCTCCTTCCAGATCTCGGCAACCGGTGACTTCTGATGCCGGGCAAACGCACGTGTCACCGTCCGTGTCGACACGTGATGTGCCAGGGCAATCGACTCGATTGACAGCTCCGGCTCAGTCAAATGGCGTTGAATGTAGTTCATGATTCGCCCATAAAGATCCAGTTCTCGATGGGTAGTCTTCAGGTCCTGCAACTCAAGGCTGAGCACCAGCAGGTCGACGATGGTGTTGGAGTACCGCCGAGAGACGCCTTCGTCCTGCAGCAATGGCGCAGAACTGGCCGCTTGGCCAATCATCTGCCGCAGCGGGATCACTCCGGGGCGCCCCTCTTCCAGTACCAGCGCGGTGATGTCAGCGATGTGCGGGACGCGCTGTGCGAGCAGCGGCCGGGGGATGCGGATAAGGTGGTTTTCGGTACCACCCAGGCTGAATCGAAACGGTTGGGTTGCGTCGTAAAGAAACACATTGCCGGCCGTGAGCCTGGCCTTGCGGTTGTGTTGTTCAATTTCGCCGTAGCCGTCGAGGGTGACACCCAACCATATGTCTTCGGCGGGGTCGCTGCGCAGGTGCTGCTCGGAGCGCACCCAGTGGTGCAGCGGCGACGACAGCGTCGTGACATCCAAAGGGCCGATGCCGTTGACCTGCAGCGCACCCTCGAAGTTGCTCTGCGACGAGGGTTTGCTGTCTGCCGACAAACAATGGCGGCAGACCACCTCCCGCCAGTAATCAAAGCGACGGGATGGCGAAACGGCAAGGGTCGAATAGTGGTTGGTCTCAGCCATGATGGCGCTCACCTTCATGTGGCAACTTGAAAAAGGGGCACTGTTACAGAAGTTCGCGTAGGCAATATTCACGCCAGCGGTATTCGCTGGTCCATGCTGCGGCCATCTCAGCCTTCGTCCTTATAGCGCCAACAGGCGCTTTCCAAAACCTCCCATATCGCTCCCCATTTCGGGGCAAAAATGCTGCTTTTCCCTGGACGCTGCACCATCGCGGTTCGTGCTCAAGCGGGTGTTACGGCGCTGTCGTTTCCAACCAAACGATTGTCCTTGCGAACAAAGCGACGTTGCTCAGTCCTCCCTAATTTTGACCTCACGTTGTTTCCAGCAACTGCGCTGACGAGGTAGCCCATGCAATTACAACAACAGCGAATCGCCGACGAGTTCAGGTGGCTGCATAGGCGCGACCTGGCGCCCGAAGAGTTTTTATCGTGGGTGCTCGAGTGGGCGGCGTGTGCACTGCGCGCCCGGCTGGCAAACGCACCAGGCAAAGCTGAGCGTGTTCTGAACATAAAATAACAAGGAGCCTGTGATGGAATCTGCAATCGATAAACACCTCATGTGCCCGCGCACGTTATCGCGCCGGGTGCCTGATGATTACCAGCCGCCCTTCCCGATGTGGGTCGGCCGCGCTGATGAGCAGCTGAAGCAAGTAGTGATGGCCTATCTGGGGGTGCAGTACCGGGGAGATAGCCAGCGTGAGCGGGCCTTGCAGGCGATGCGCGAGATTCTCGACAGCTTTAGCTTGAGTGGCGGCCCGCTGACTCACGACCTGACGCACCACACCGACAGCAGTGGCTACGACAACCTGATGATCGTCGGCTACTGGAAAGATACCGGTGCTTACTGCCGCTGGTTACGCTCGCCTGAGGTGGATGGCTGGTGGAGTTCGCCGCAACGCTTGAATGATGGCCTTGGTTACTACCGCGAAATCACCGCGCCGCGGGCCGAGCAGTTCGAGACGCTGTATGCGTTCCAGAGCGATTTGCCCGGGGTCGGGGCGATCATGGACACCACCAGTGGCGAGATCGAGGAACACGGTTACTCGGGCTCGATGCGCGACCGTTTCCCGGTGTCGCAAACGGACTGGATGAACCCGAACGGCGAACTGCGAGTCGTGGCTGGCGACCCGGCCAAAGGCGGTCGGGTAGTGGTGATCGGCCATGACAATATCGCATTGATTCGCTCAGGCCAGGACTGGGCAGCGGCAGAAGCGGCTGAGCGCTCGCTGTACCTGGATGAAATCTTGCCGACCTTGCAGGATGGTATGGATTTTCTGCGCGATAACGGCCAGCCGCTGGGCTGTTACAGCAATCGCTTTGTACGCAATATCGACGCTGACGGCAATCTACTCGACATGAGTTACAACATCGGCCACTGGCGTTCACTGGAGAAACTCGAACGCTGGGCGGAATCGCACCCCACCCATCTGCGTATTTTCGTCACCTTCTTTCGGGTAGCGGCAGGGCTCGAGAAGTTGCGGCTCTATCACGAAGTCTCCGTGTCGGATGCAAGCAGCCAGGTGTTCGAATACATCAACTGCCACCCACACACCGGCATGTTGCGCGACGCAAAAGTCAGTTCCAACTAGCCCCCAACTCCACGTTTAGCCCCTCACCTGCCGTCCCTGCGGCAGTGGGGCTCTTTTTGCCCAGAATAAAGGACCTCTGTCCATGAAACAGCTCCGTTACCTGATGCTCGCGGCAGCCGTGCCAAGCGTGTGTGTGCAAGCGTTCGAAGTTGATCCGGGTGATTATGAAGCGCTGCCGGTGGGTGCAACGATCGGTGTGGTCTATTACCAACACTCCACCACCGACAGCGCTTACGCCAACGGCCACAAAGTCAGCTCCGATTTCAAACTGACCTCCAACGTCGGCATCCTGCGGCTGCTGCACGTCTATCAATTGACTGATCGACTGACCCTGGAGCCGCAATTTCTGCTGCCGTTCGGCCGCGTATCGAGCAGCGGCGATGCCTCGGCCCTGGGCGACACCAGCGGCGTCGGTGACCTCACCCTGACGGCGCCGCTCAAGTACCGCTTGAACGATGCCAACGACATCCTTGGCGCCACCGTTTACCTCACCGCACCCACTGGCAATTACAACCGCGACGACGCGCTCAACCTTGGCGAGAACCGCTGGAAGGTCGATCTGCAGGCCGCCTACGTCAAACATTTGGGCGAAAAATGGGCTGTCGACCTGGTCGGTGATGCCATCTGGTACAGCGACAACGACGACTTCGGCTCCAGCTCTGCGCGCCGTGAACAGGAGGTTTCCTACGGGGCGCAACTGATGGGGCGCTATATCGTCGACCCAGGCACTTCACTGGCAATTGGCCTCGGTCACACCTGGGGCGGGGAAAACCAGATTGACGGAACGGCGCAGGACGACCGCGCCGAAACCACCAACTTCCGCGTCACCGCGAACAAGTTCTTCACCGCCAAGGACCAGTTGCAAGTGCAACTGGGGCGTGACCTCGCGGTAGAAAACGGCCCCAAGGAAAACTTCCGCCTCAACCTCAGGTACGTGCGGGTCTTTTAACCCCAGGCCCGACGGCACCAGCAAGCCCCCCCAGCAGATACGGAGCACCAGTACATGACTGATCAACAGGCAACCACTGAGCAGCAGCCCTCGTTGTATACCCGCCTTGGCGGCTACGACGCTATCTACCAGTTCGCCGGCGCGGTACTGCGCAAGACCATGGCCCACCCGGCGATCGGTCATATCTGGGCACATATGTCCGAGTCGACCTTCCAGAAGGAACACATCAACTTCGTCGACTTCCTCTCGCAACACTGGGGTGGCAACGCCAAGTACCGCGGCCGGGACATGGTTACCGCACACCGCGGCATGGGGCTTACCGAGGTTCATTGGCAAGCCACGCTGGATTGCCTGGAGGAGTGCTACAACGACTACAACCTGCCACCGGAGCTGCGCAAGGAGGTCAACGAGTTCATGGTCAAGTTCAAACCTGCCGTGATCGGCAGCCCTTCCTACCGCGATGTGGTACTGGCCAACCCCACGATGGACCCGGCCAAAGGTATGAAAAGCGTCGGCGTAGTGTGGCCCGGACGCACCGATTCGGCTGAGCAGGCAGCCGTGCCCAAGCTGGAACCGTAAACCCACCCGGCCACATTCAGGACGCACCCCACTTGGCGCAACGCAGTCCTGCTCAACAAAGCGACTGTCCTGCTCAACCAAGTGCCGCTCGCGCGCTGACGCTAGCTTGTTACCAGGGCCAGCCACGGCGAGCCTCTCGAACAGTCATTTATCGGCCCCTGCGGCCTGCCACCGGAAACAGGACACCCCATGGCCATCATCCGCCCGACGCTCGAACAGTTGCAGGCCCTCGCCAGCCGCCTCCACATGCAACTGCCCCCCGAACAAGCCAGCGAATACCTGGCGCTTATGCAGGCAAGCCTCGACGCCTATGACCTGGTTGACGAACTGCCGGACTTCACCCCCGTGGTGCGCTACGAGCGCACTGCGGGTTACCGACCCTCCAGCCGGGAGAACCCGTTGAACGCCTGGTACTACCGTACCGAGGTAATGGGCGCCAGCACCGGCAAACTGCTCGGCAAAACGGTCGCACTCAAGGACAACATCTCGCTGGCGGGCGTGCCGATGATGAACGGTGCCGCGCCACTGGCCGGTTTTGTACCGTCATTCGATGCCACCGTGGTTACGCGTTTGCTCGACGCCGGGGTGACCATCCTCGGCAAGGCCACTTGCGAGCACTACTGCCTGTCCGGCGCCAGCCACACCTCGGACCCGGCACCCGTGCACAACCCATTGCGCCCTGGTTTCAGCACCGGCGGCTCTTCGTCGGGCAGCGCCGCCCTGGTGGCTGCGGGCGAAGTTGACCTGGCGGTGGGCGGCGATCAGGGCGGTTCAGCGCGTATTCCCGCAGCGTGGTGCGGCATCTATGGCATGAAGCCGACTTTCGGGCTGGTGCCGTATACCGGGGTGATGGCGATCGAGGCCACCTTCGACCATGTCGGCCCGATGACCAGCAACGTGCGCGACAACGCGCTCATGCTCGAAGTCATGGCCGGTGCCGACGGCCTTGACCCACGCCAGGGCGTGCCCGAGGTTGATACCTATGCCAACTACCTTGAGCGCGGTGTACGCGGGCTGCGTATCGGCATCCTCCAGCAAGGGTTCCAGCTCGCTAACCTTGATCAGCGCGTTGGCGAAAAGGTGCGCAGCGCTATCGCTCGCTTCGAGGCGTTGGGCGCAGTGGTCGAGGAAGTATCGGTTCCCGAGCATACGCTGGCGGGCTCGCTATGGAGCCCGATCGGCTGCGAAGGCCTGACCATGCATATGATGCACGGCAACGGCGCGGGCTTTAACTGGAAGGGCCTGTATGACGTCGCCTTGCTCGACAAGCAGGCCGGCTGGCGAACCCAGGCCGACGCCCTGTCGCCCTCGCTCAAGCTGTGCATGCTGGTCGGCCAGTTTGGCCTGGAGCACTACCACGGCCGTTACTACGCAAAGGCGCAGAACCTCGCCCGTTTCGCTCGCGCGGGCTACGACAAGGCGCTGGAGCGCTACGACCTGCTGGTAATGCCAACCGTGCCCATCATCGCCCAGCCGCTGCCTGCGCCAGGTTGCTCGATCACCGAGAGTGTCGCGCGCGCGCTGGAGATGCTCGGCAATACCGCCGCACAAGACATCACCGGTCACCCGGCCATGTCCATCCCTTGCGGCCTGGTCGATGGCCTGCCGGTCGGGCTGATGCTGGTCGGCAAGCACTATGCCGAAGGCACGATCTATCAGGCAGCGGCAGCGTTCGAGGCCGCGGTGGACTGGCGCACGCTGTGACCCAGGCAGCAGGCGCTGCGCCCCTGCAAAAAAACAACTGGCACAACAACAGATTTCAACAACCGTGTTGGACGAGAGGAGTAATCCCATGACGGCAACCTCAACCCCTGGTGAGCGGGCGCGCGCATTGTTTGCAGTGCTCAAGCGCAAAGACCTCATCCCCGAGGGCTACATCGAACAGCTCACCCAGCTGATGGAACACGGCTGGAGCCCGGAAAACGGCGCGCGCATCGTCGCCAAGGCCTGGGTCGATCCGCAGTTTCGCGAGCTGCTGCTCAAGGACGGTACGGCCGCCTGCGCCCAGTTCGGCTTCACCGGTCCACAGGGCGAATACATCGTCGCCCTGGAAGACACTCCGCAGCTGAAAAACGTGATCGTCTGCAGCCTGTGCTCCTGCACGAACTGGCCGGTGCTGGGCCTGCCGCCTGAGTGGTACAAGGGCTTCGAGTTCCGTGCGCGGTTGGTCCGGGAGGGGCGCACGGTATTGCGCGAGCTGGGCACCGAGTTGCCCGGCGACATGGTGGTCAAGGTCTGGGACACCAGCGCTGAAAGCCGCTACCTGGTGCTGCCGCAACGGCCAGCGGGCTCAGAGCATATGAGCGAAGAGCAGTTGCGGCAACTGGTCACCAAGGACGTGCTGATCGGCGTCGCCCTGCCCCGCGTTGGCTGAGCAAGACCGCCCAACCCCATTCACCTTCCGGAGTGTTCAATATGGATGGCTTTCACGATCTCGGCGGTTTCCAGGGCTTTGGCAAAGTGCCCCACCGCATCAACAGCCTGAGCTACAAGCAGGTATTCAAGCAGGACTGGGAACACCTGGCCTACAGCCTGATGTTCATCGGCGTCGACCACCTGAACAAGTTCAGCGTCGACGAAATACGTCATGCCGTCGAACGCATTGACGTGCGCCAGCATGTCGGCACCGAATACTACGAACGTTATGTGATCGCCACTGCCACGCTGCTGGTCGAAACAGGCGTGATTACCCAGGCCGAACTGGATGAAACACTCGGCTCGCACTTCAAGCTGGCCAACCCCGCTCATGCGCAAGGGCGTGCTGCAATTACCGGGCGCGCGCCTTTTGAAGTGGGCGACCGGGTCATCGTACGCGATGAGTACGTGGCCGGGCATGTGCGCATGCCTGCGTACGTGCGCGGCAAGCAAGGCGTAGTGCTGCACCGGACCACTGAACAGTGGCCGTTTCCGGACGCGATTGGCCATGGCGACCAGAGCGCTGCGCATCAACCGACCTACCATGTCGAGTTCCGCGTGCAGGACCTGTGGGGCGGTGCCGCAGACGACGGCCTGGTGGTGGTAGACCTGTTCGAAAGCTATCTGGACAGGGTCGAAAGCCCGCGAGTGGTGCGCGCATGAGTGCCGGCGCCCAGGCAGGCCGGCTGCCGGTGACGGTCCTTTCAGGCTTCCTCGGCGCAGGCAAGACCACCCTGCTCAACCACATCCTGCGCAACCGCCAGGGCCTGAAGGTGGCGGTTATCGTCAATGACATGAGCGAGGTCAACATCGATGCCGCCCAGGTCCAGCGCGACGTTGCGCTGTATCGTGGCCAGGATGAATTGATAGAGATGAGCAACGGCTGTATCTGCTGCACTCTGCGCGCCGACCTGCTTGAGCAGATCAGCGCGCTGGCGCGCCAGCAGCGCTTCGATTACCTGTTGATCGAGTCCACCGGGATTTCCGAGCCGATGCCAGTCGCCGAAACCTTTGCCTTTCTCGACGCCAACGGTTTCAGCCTCAGCGAACTGGCGCGGCTGGATACGCTGGTGACGGTGGTCGATGCCAGCCAGTTCATGGCCATGCTCGACTCACCCGGAACCGTCGCGCGGGCCGTCGTCGCCACTGATAACACCAGACGCCCGCTGGCCGATCTGCTGATCGAGCAGGTCGAATATGCCAACGTGATTCTGGTCAACAAACGCGACCTGGTCGATGAGGCGCAATACCAAGCCCTGCAGGCAGTTCTCGCCGGGCTCAATCCAGGCGCACAGATCCTGCCGATGGTGGCCGGCAACGTCGCCCTGTCGAGCATCCTTGGCACTCAGCTGTTCGATTTGCCCAGCCTTGCCGCAGCGCCCGGCTGGATGAAACAGATGGACGCGCACGACACCCCGGCCGGCGAGTCGCAGACCTATGGCGTGACATCATGGGTCTACCGAGCGCGTGCCCCATTCCATCCGCAACGCTTGCTTGATTTTCTCGCACGACCCTGGCGCAACGGCCGTCTTCTGCGCAGCAAAGGTTATTTCTGGCTTGCCAGCCACCACCGCGAGATCGCCTTGCTGGTGCACAGCGGCCAGCAGTTTCAATGGGACTACGTTGGCCATTGGTGGAACTTCATCGACCCGTCACAGTGGCCGCAGGACAAGTATCGCTTGCAGGGCATCATGGCCAAGTGGGACAGCATCGTCGGCGATTGCCGTCAGGAGCTGGTGTTCATTGGCCAGGACCTGGATACCCAGACACTGCAACGCGAACTCGACCATTGCCTGCTGAGTGCAGAAGAAATCGCCATCGGTCCGTTAGCCTGGGCAAGGTTGCCAGGGGCGAGCGCGTTTGACAGCCGGGCCTTGTCGGCCAGCAAAACGCAGTCATTACCGGCTGATGCCATTTTCTAGTTGGAGGTGTTGCATGCTGTTCTTCAACCGCACCAGCCGCTGGGTACTGGCGCCGCTCGCCGACCGCCTCGACCGGCCCGATCAACCTAGCGCACCGTTGTCGTCGAGCCACCCGCTCTTGCGCCGCATTCTGGCGGGCGTTGATCAATTGTTGCACGAGCGGCGAACACTCAAGGAACAGGCCCGTGCGCTTGCCTCGCAGGTGAGCGAGCTTGAACAGCGGCTGGCTGAGCGCGAGGACGTCGTGCGGCAACTGCAGACGCGCTGGACCCAGGTTACCCAGGGGGCCGATCAACTGTTCTGGCAACTGCACACCCTTGTCGCCACCCCACCGGCAGCGGAGTGCGCGATGGAGTGGACCGGCTCGGCCTCGGTGCAGGCACCCCGGCTGGCCCAGTTGGGTCAATGGAGCGAGCAACTGCATCCGGCTGATCGACCACTTCATCTGCAGGCATTGGCCCGGCACCTTGCCGACCGCAGCGGGCGCACACCGTTTGCGCTGGACGTGCGGATGAAGCTTGTCGCTGGCGGTGACTATCGTTGGTGTCGGGTCAGCGGCAATTCGCTGCGCGATGCCCAAGGCGTCGCGGTCACCATGGCGGGCACGCTGCGCGACATCCATGCACAACACTTGCACATCCAGCAGGTGGAGTTGGCCGCCGAACGCTTCGAGATTGCCCGCGAGATGCTCCACGACGGCCTGTGGGATATCGAAGTGGTGGCCGGCGACCCGGCCAACCCGAACAACACCATCTGGTGGTCGTCACAAATGCGCAGGTTACTGGGCTGCAGCACCGTTGAAGAATTCCCGAACACCCTGGAAAGCTGGACCTCTCGCCTGCACCCCGATGACAGTGCCCGTGCTATCGCGGCATTTGTCGCCCATGTTGACGATCGCAGCGGTAGCACACCATTCGATGTGGAGTACCGGCTCAAGCACCAAAGCGGCGCCTACCGCTGGTTCCGCGGCCGTGGGCAGACCCGCCGTGCCCAGGATGGTGCGCCGCTGCGGGTAGTCGGGGCGATAACTGACATTCATGCCCGCCACGAAGAAAGCACCCTCCGCGAGGAGCAGGCCCAACAGCACCAGGTGATGCAGCAGACCCTGGGTAAGCTGACCCATATCGTCGCCACCATCCAGGGCATCGCCAGCCAGACCAACCTGCTTGCCTTGAACGCTGCCATCGAGGCTGCGCGCGCCGGTGAAGCCGGGCGGGGCTTTGCAGTGGTCGCCGATGAAGTGCGCAAGCTGGCCACGCGCACCAGCCAGGCAACCCGGCAAGCGGCGCAGATGATCGACAGCTGACCAAGCCCTGGCACGGTGTGGAAGGACTCAATAAGCATTGCGCTCTGCGTGGCTGTTCATTTAATGGGCATATTTCCTGGCCCCGTAAACACAGATGACAGCACCCAGCGTCACGAGAAGCATCGTCCAGCTGACATGCTCGTGCAAAAGCAACGCTGCCAGCCCAAGCCCCATGAACGGCTGAAAGAGTTGCAGTTGGCCCACAGCCGCAATCCCCCCCTGGACGAGCCCTCGGTACCAGAACACAAACCCGATCAGCATGCTGAACAGTGAAACGTAGCCAAAGCTGAGCCATGCAGGAGCACTTACCCTGGCAAAGTCATCAGGGGCTGGAAGATTGACCACCGTCAGCAGCAGCATGACCGGTAACGCTACAAGCAATGCCCAACTGATTACCTGCCAACCACCCAATGTCCGCGAGAGACGCGCCCCTTCGGCATAGCCCAAACCACAGACCACAACCGCAGCCAACATCAGCAGATCGCCCACCGCCGATGCCTCGCCTCCGTTCATCAAGGCATAGCCAACGACCAGCCCGGCACCTGTCAACGAGCACAACCAGAACAGTGGCCGAGGTCGCTCACCGCCCCGCAGAACCGCAAATGCTGCGGTACACAATGGCAGGAGCCCGACAAAAACAATGGAATGAGCAGAGGTGATGTGCTGGAGGGCGAATGCTGTCAGTAGCGGGAAACCGATAACGACGCCGAGCGCTGTTACGGCCAATGGCGACAAATCACCCCGTTTGGGGCGAGGCTGCCGTAGCACGATCAGGAAAAGCGCACCCAGCATGGCGGCAATTGTTGCCCTGGCACAGGTCAGGAACGTAGGTTCGAAAGCCGTGACTGCCACTCGGGTGGCCGGCAACGAGCCTGCAAAGATGGCGACGCCTATGAAACCATTGAGCCATCCGCTTGCTGATTTTTCCATCGGTAAGTCCTCGATAAGCCAAGGTTCAGTACATCACCGACAGGCTCGCCCAAGCCATGTACAATCCAATACACTTAAACCGAACTGTTAGGCATATGTATCCAGCACAGTTGAGGGTGTGATGAAACGGAGCGCAACGCGAATTCGAACTGTCATGGGTGAGATCCAGTTGCGGATAGCCTCTCGAACCTACACCCCGGGCGCGAGAATCCCCTCGGTCCGCGCGATGGCTCAGGCCATGCAAGTGTCGGTTTCTACGGTGCTTGAGGCCTATGAAAGGTTGATGGCAGAGGGTGTACTCAACTCTCGCCCTGGCTCCGGCTTTTACGTAGCCGGGCCAGTGGCACCCCTGGTGCTCACCGAACTCGGCCCAAGGCTTGATCGTGAAGTGGACCCGCTGTGGATCTCGCGCCAGTCTCTAGACACCGCTAGCGATGCGTTGAAACCGGGGTGCGGGTGGCTACCGGCCTCCTGGATGTTCGAAGCCGGCTTGCGCAAGGCGCTTCGCACCGTTGCCCGTTCAGACACGTCGAAACTGACGGAGTACGCCTCGCCACTTGGGCATCTGCCGCTCAGGCAGTTCCTGTCACGCAAGCTGACAGGGATCGGGGTCGAAGCCCCTCTTGAACAGCTCATGCTCACTGAGTCCGGCACTCACGCCATCGACCTGGTCTGCCGTTTTCTGCTTGAGCCGGGGGACACTGTGCTGGTCGACGACCCCTGCTATTTCAATTTTCACGCACTGCTGAAAGCGCACAGGGTGAACATCGTAGGCGTTCCCTACACCGCGACGGGCCCGGACATCGATGCATTCGGCGCGGCCCTGCTCGCGCATTCTCCCCGGTTGTACATAACCAATTCAGGCATCCACAACCCGACCGGCGCTACCCTGTCTCCGGTCACGGCACACAGGTTGCTGAAGCTGGCCGACAACTCCAGCCTGGTGATTGTAGAGGACGACATCTTCGGGGATTTCGAGAGTGCGCCAGCGCCACGGCTGTCTGCCTTCGATGGCCTCTCTCGTGTCATCCAGATCGGTAGCTTTTCCAAGACCATCTCCGCTTCGATTCGATGCGGCTACATCGCGGCTCGCAGTGACTGGATCGAGAGCCTGGTCGATCTCAAGATTGCGACCACATTCGGGGGTGGCCGCCTGGCCGCGGACATCATCCATCTGGCGATTACCGATAGCGGGTACCGGAAACACATGGAGAGTGTTCGCCTCAGGCTGGCCGAGGCTATGGACAGAACGGTAGCGAGGCTTCGGGCCATTGGCATCAAGCCCTGGATAACGCCCCAGTCAGGCATGTACGTCTGGTGCCAACTCCCTCAAGGCAAGGATGCAGCAACGCTGGCTCGGGCTTGCTTGAATGAAGGTGTAGTGCTGGCGCCTGGTAACGCGTTCAGCCAGTCGATGGCTGCGGGTGACTTCCTCCGTTTCAACGTTGCCCAATCAGGTGATGCCAAAATTTACGAAGTGTTGAAACGGGCGCTGAGTGCTTAGTCGCGTGACCATCCCCGTTCTGCCTGAGCAAGGATCGTTAGATGCAGGCCTTCATCTCCTTACATTCAACCTGGCCGAGGCTCGGGTATCAGGAAAGCACTGTTGAACGTGGTGAGTTCCAGGGTCCTTCAGGATGGGGCAAGCGGTAACCAGATGCAGACTTCAAACCCATCGCGTCGGCCTGTTGCCGGGGAGAACAATGCCATGCGCGCGTTTACCCCCTGCACGATGGTTTTGGCAATCGCCAAGCCCAGCCCTGAACCACTGATCTCACTGTGACCGCGCACAAAACGCTCGGTCAGGTGCTCTAATACAGACTGCGGCACTGCCGGGCCGCTGTTGACTACCCGCAGCTGTGCCTGATCGGTGAGACTGACTTCGACCGGTTGGTCCGTTGCACCATACTTCAGCGCATTCTCAATCAGGTTGCGCAGCAGGATGCCAAACGCGTCCGGGTCAATGATCGAGTACACGCCGGCCTGACTTGGCAACTGCAACTCGATGCGCTGCCCGCTGCGCTGGTTCCACTCGTCGACGCCGTGGGCAAGCAACGGAATCAGGTCTTGTGGCGTTTCGGACAACAGCCCACCACCCTCCGCTTTGGCCAACTGCATGAGCTTTTCTGAAAGCCTTGAAAGCTCGCGCAACGCCAGCTCGATCTTCTGCGCACGCAGTCGCAGCGGACCTTCCGGCGCTTCGTGGTGTAACCGCTGGATCTGCGCCAGGGTCGAGGCCAGTGGTGTGCGCAGCTCGTGAGCGCTGTTGGCGGTAAAGCTGCGCTCGGCCTCAAGGGCATTGCGTAAGCGCTCCAGCAGGTGATTGACCGCCTCCGCCAACGGATCGATTTCTGCTGGCAGATGCGCCACCTTGATCGGCGACAAGTCACCCACACCGCGCGTTTCAATGGCACGACGATAAGCCCGCACGCTGCGCAGGCTGAAACGTACAAACAACCAAGTGCCCGCCAGGCTGACAGGAATCAACACCATTAGAGGCAACAACAACGCAAACAAGGCCTCCCGCGCGGCTTCACGACGATGACCAAGCGGTTCGGCCATCTCGATGAACAGTGTCTGGCGCAATGCGCTAGCGCCATACAATCGGTATTTTTCAGAAGTGGAAAAACCTTCAGACGGTTGTCGGTTGAAAATCTCCGGGTTGGCGTCGTGAGATTGCATCAGGATCTTGCCCTTGGCGTCGCGCACCAGGTAAGTCAGGTACTCCTTGTGCATCTTCAGCGTCGCGACGTGTTGTGCAGTCCGAGATTCTTCCCGATTGCTGATTTCCAGCACAGCCAAGGGCAGGATGCGTTGTGCTGTCTCTTCCAAGGCGCTATCGAACGCTTCGTTCAACTCATGCCGCACCACGAGCCAGGCCCCCACTGTCGCTACCAGCCAGAGTATGGTCATACCAAGCGTCAGCCCCAGGCCGAGACGTATCTGCAGGCTCGAAGACGGCTTCATGCGGACATTAACCGGTAGCCCATGCCTCGCACGGTTTCGATCAGTTCGCGTCCGAGCTTTTTACGTAGACGGCTGATGTATACCTCGATGGTATTGCTCTCGATTTCAGCGCCGAACGCATACAGCCGCTCTTCGAGCTGCGACTTTGACAGCAGTGCGCTGGGGCGCTGCACAAACGCTTCGAACAGCGCCCATTCCCGCGCCGTGAGGTCCACCGTCGCACTGCCCCGCTGCACCGTGCGGGCACTCATGTCGACCTGCAAATCACCGAGTTTGATCTGTGGATTGGGGTTGCCGCTATAACGGCGGCCCACCGCTGCCACGCGGGCCGAGAGTTCAAACAGGTCGAACGGTTTGACCAGGTAGTCATCGGCGCCAGCGTTCAGGCCGGCGATACGATCGGAAATCTGATCCTGGGCGGTCAGGATAATCACGGGGGTCACGTCTCCTGCCGCGCGTTGTTGACGCAGAAAGTCCAACCCGCGCCCGTCCGGAAGCATCAGGTCCAGCAAGATCAGGTCGTAAGGCGTGGTGCGGACGCTGTTGCGCGCGTGGTCCAGGCGCTGTACCCAATCGACGGCGTGGCCGTCATCGGCAATTTGTTCGCGCACCGCTTCACCCAGGCCTGGAGCGTCCTCAACCAATAGAACCCGCATCTGACATCTCCTGAGATGGTTGCCTTGCAGCACCTTAATCGCCTTGCCTGATGTGAATCTGAAGATTCAGCTGGCTGTCAGGTAGGCACTTTAGGTTATGCCACAGACGCCGCCCTCGACAGGAGACAAGTCATGAAATCCGGTTTTATTGCCAATGCCACGCTGTTGGGCTTGCTGGTCAGCGGTTACGCCCTGGCCGGTGACGACTGCAGCGACCCAGTAAGCGACTGGCAGCCTCGCGAAACCTTGCGTCAGCAGGTAGAGCGGCAATACGGCTGGCGCGTGCAGCGCATCAAGGTCGACGACGGCTGTTACGAACTCAAGGGCCTGGACCGCAAGGGCAATGACATCGAAGCCAGCTACTCCCCGGCATCGCTGCGCCTGAAGACACTCGAGGTCCATTTGCGCAATGACGGCGATGCCAATGACTATCTCGGCAGCCCGCTCGCCGAATGACAACTCTCCTGTCTATGAATTTTCCTGCCGTTCAGGTTGCTGTCAGCCGGCAGGTCCAGGCTCTCGACCTGACGATCAAGAGGACACGCTCATGAAGAAGATCATCGCAGCAACCTGCCTCATCGGCGCCATTACCCTACCGGCGCTGGCCCAGGCCCGTGAAGTGACCCTGACCACGCAGCTCAAGGACTACAGCGGCAATGATGCCTACCTGGCGATCTACGTCACCGACGCCAATGGCCAGTACCAGAAAACCCTCTGGGTGGCCGGCAAGAAGGCCAAATATTACAAGCACCTGGCCGACTGGGCCCGTGGCAGCGGGATGAACCCGAGCGAGTTCGACGGGGTCAGCGGCGCCAGCGTCGGCAGTGGGGGCACGCTGAAAGTCAGCGTAGAACTGGCGGACACGCTGATTGATGCCGGGTATCAGATCCGCATCGACAGCGCCGTCGAGGACAAACGCGACGCCCGCGGCGATGTCAGCGTGCCGCTGACCTCCAAGGGCGCAGGCAAGCCCGCGACAGGCAATGCCTACGTCGACGCCTTTACTTACGACCTGTAGCACCCGCCACCTCCGGAGGCTGAACATGCTTCGTCAGTTCCATTCCCTTCCTGGCCTGATCGCCGCCCTGTTGGTCATGGTATTGGCCATCAGCGGCGCGATTCTGTCTGTCGAGCCGGCGCTGGAGCGTCTGCACAGCACGTCCACTTCTGCCGGGCAACTCAACGTCGGCCAACTTGCCGGGCGCGTGGCCAACCACTTTACGGGGGTGGAGCAGATCCAGCGCTCAGCGTCCGGCACGGTGATCGTCTACTACAACCAGAACGGCAAGGCCGGGGCGGAGAAGGTCGACCCACTGACCGGCCAAGGGCTCGCCCCTTACGAGCCATCCGCGTTCACCCGCTGGGTGAAAGACCTGCACCGCTCGCTGCTCCTTGGCACGCCGGGCCATGGGGTGTCGGGTGTTGGTGCCCTGCTCATGCTGGCGCTGTCAGTGTCCGGCGCGCTATTGCTGGCCCGACGCCTGGGTGGCTGGCGCAACCTGCTACGGCCGCTGCGGGGCACTTTCAGCCAGCGCTGGCATGCTGAAGTCGGGCGACTGGCCTTGCTCGGGCTGTTGTTGTCGGCACTGAGCGGGGCCTACCTGTCCGCCACCACGTTTGGTTTTATCGCCGACGGCAGTCAAGCTGAACCCGCCTTCCCTGCCCACGTCAGCGCCGGCCCGGCCTTGCCGGTGGCAAAACTGCAGGCCTTGCAAGCCACCGACCTGAACGACCTGCGCGAGCTGGTCTACCCGAGCCCCGGCAACCCTCGCGATGTGTTTTCCCTGCGCACAGCACAGGGCGATGGCTACGTGGACCAAGCCAGCGGCGCCTTGCTGTCCTATCAAGCCCACGACCCAATGCTCAACCTCTATGAATTGATCTACCAGTTGCACACTGGCGAAGGCCTCTGGTGGCTGGGCCTGCTGCTCGGGCTCTGCGCCCTCTGCGTGCCGTTGATGAGCGTGACCGGCATTCTGTTATGGTGGCGCCGCCGCAAAGCTGGCCCGCGCCTCCGCCACAACAGCCCTGCTTATGCCGCCGACAGCGTGATTCTGGTGGGCAGTGAAAACAACAGCACCTGGGGTTTTGCCAAAACCTTGCATGACGCCTTGCGCCAAAGCGGCCATCAGGTGCACAGCGCGGCGATGAATGACTGGTTGGGCGATTACCCTAATGCCAAACGAGTGTTCATCCTTACCGCGACCCACGGTGACGGCGATGCGCCGGCCTCGGCTTCGCAGTTCCTGACGCGGCTGGCCAAAACCGGCGTCAAGCCCGGCCTCCCCTTTGCGGTGCTGGGCCTGGGCGACCGCCAATTTGCGCGATTCTGTCGGTACGCCCATCAAGTGCAGCATGCGATGTTGCAGGCCGGTGGCTCGCCATTGCTGGGGCTGGCGACCGTCAACCGCCAGTGCCCTCAGGCGTTTGCGCGTTGGGGCCACGCGCTGGGCGACGTGTTGGGGCAGGCGCTGGCGCTGGTTCACACCCCGCAGCAGCCGCGCACCCATTCATTGGAGCTGACAGAGCGGATTGCCTATGGCGAACAGGTAAATGCACCGACCCATGTCCTGCGCTTCAACGCTCGCGGCGGACTGCCGAATTTTCTGGCCGGCGACCTGGTCGGGATTCTGCCCCCGGGCAGCCCAATCCCGCGCTTCTACTCGCTGGCCAGCGGTTCCCAGGACGGCGTGCTGGAGATCTGTGTGCGTAAACATAACGGGGGCATGTGCTCGGAATTTCTTCACGGCCTGGACATTGGCGCGCAGATTGACGCCTTCATTCAGCCCAACCCGCAATTTCGTCCGGCATCGGGCACGCACCCGGTAATCCTGATCGGCGCCGGTACCGGTATTGGTCCTTTGGCCGGTTTTATCCGCAACAACAAGGCCCGACACCCGATGCACCTGTATTGGGGCGGGCGCAACCCGGCCTCGGACTTTCTCTACGAACCGGAGCTCAACCAATACTTGTCGGACCGCCGCCTGACGCAATTGCACGCCGCCTTTTCTCAAGTCCAGGAGCGCAGCTACGTACAAGACCGGCTGATCAGTGATGCCCTCGCCTTGCGCCGGCTGATTGAAAAAGGTGCCCAAGTGCTGGTGTGTGGCAGTCGCGAAATGGCCAAAGGCGTGATGCAGGCCCTGGATGAAGTCTTGGCGCCCCTCAACCTCAGCGTGCTGATCCTCAAGGCACAAGGACGCTACCGTGAAGATGTCTACTGAGTTGCAGCGTTATAGCCTGAACGGCGAAACCATGGGCACCCGCTACACCGCCCTGTTTTATGCCGGGGCCGGGATGGATACCGACGAACTTGGCCAGCAGCTGGCCCGCACCGTGGCCCGGGTGGACCAGCAAATGTCCACCTGGAAACCCGAGTCGGACCTCAACCGCCTCAATGCCGCCCCCGAGCAGGAATGGGTATCGGTGCCCAAGGAACTGGTCACGGTGCTGTCTGCTGCATTGCGCGTCAGCCGGCAATCCGGCGGCGCCTTCGACATCGCTGTCGGTGACCTGGTGAGCGCGTGGGGCTTCGGCCCAGCGGCGCGGCAGGTCACAACGCAGGTGATCGATTCCCCTGCGCCGCGCACCCGGCTGTTAGCCAGCGGCGCATTGGAGGTTGAGCCACAACGCAACCAGGTGCGCAAGCGCGTGCCGCTGAGCCTTGACTTGAGTGGGATTGCCAAAGGGTTTGGCGTGGATGAACTGGCCCGTTGCCTGGAAGGTTCAGGTATCACGCGGTACTTGGTCGGTATCGATGGCGAGATGCGCGCCCGGGGCGTCAAACCTGACGGACAATGCTGGGTCGTGGCGCTGGAAAAGCCCAAAAGGGGCGTGCGGGAAGTCATGGGCGTCATGGCGCTTAGCGATATGTCAATCGCGACCTCCGGGGACTACCGGCAGTGGGTCGACATAGCCGGTCAGTCCTATGCTCACACCATGAACCCGGCCACCGGCGCACCACTGTGCAACGCGCTCGCCGCCGTTACCGTGGTGGCGACCTCGTGCATGCTCGCCGATGCCTGGGCCACGGCGCTGATGGTCCTGGGCGAAACCGAGGGCCCTCGTCTGGCTCAGGAACGCGGGATGGACGCACTGTTCGTGCTGCGCGAAGGTGAGCAGTTCAGGGAAATATCCATTGTCGGCGGACAGCTGCAGGTGCAAATTGAAGCCCGCTGACGCCGGCTGCCGGCCCGCTCGGCAGCCGTGCAACGTGAACCGCCTGATGACAGGGAGCCGCGTCAAACAATGAAATTCATGCACAGGCACACCGAGGCACACAGAAGTGATCGTATCGGCTGGCTACGCGCCGCTGTCCTGGGTGCCAACGACGGCATTGTCTCTACCGCCAGCCTGCTGATTGGGGTCGCGGCGGCCAACGCCAGCCACGCCACGTTGCTGGTCACCGGAATGGCGGGGCTGATGGCCGGGGCCATGTCCATGGCCGCTGGCGAGTACATTTCGGTGCACTCCCAGGCCGATACCGAGCGGGCGGACCTGTCCCGCGAACGGGCAGAACTGGCCAGCGACCCGAAAGCTGAGCACGCCGAACTCGCCAACATCTACATGCAGCGTGGGGTAGCACCCGAGCTGGCACATCAAGTGGCCGATCAATTGATGGCCCATGACGCATTGGGCTCCCACGCCCGCGACGAACTGGGCATCAGCGCCACGCTCACCGCCAAACCGTTGCAGGCCGCCCTGGCGTCCGCCGCGAGCTTCGTAGTGGGCGCCGCCTTGCCGCTGGCGGTGACGTTTGTCGCACCGGAGCACAGCGTGGGCCCCTGGATATCGGGCATGTCATTGGTATTTCTCGGGTCGTTGGGGGCTATTGCCGCCAAGGCTGGCGGGGCCAGCATCATGACGGGCGCCTGGCGGGTGACCTTCTGGGGGGCGTTGGCCATGGGCGTCACGGCACTGGTGGGGCACTTGTTTGGCGCGGTGGTCTAGCGCGAGAATCGGGCTTCAGGCCGCGCCATTGGCGGCCTATGCATCGATCCTGCCTAATACCGTTCGGCCAGGGCGCAGAACTCAGCGTCGGAGTATTCGGCCCAGTTTCTTCGATGTCATGAATTGTCTCAGCTGGTACGAATCTGAAGATTGAAAAGGGGCAATGGCAGGCGCTATAAATCAGGTTTAAAGCCGTTCGACAAGGCACATCATGCAGCTGCATTTCCGGCGTCTGAGCGACGCCCCCATCGCCGACATCATCGCACTCAACAACAACCCCGATGTCTTGCGCCAAATGCCCTTGGGTCGTCCCGACTTTGACGAACGCAAATGCAAGGTGTGGGTTGCCCAAAAAGAGGCCCAATGGGCACTGAATGGCTATGGTCCCTGGGCTTTTTTCGTTGATGGTCAATTCGCCGGCTGGGGTGGCCTGCAGCAGGAAGACGGCGACGCTGATCTTGCCTTGGTGCTTCATCCAGACTACTGGGGGCTTGGCAGAGTGATTTTCGATGAGATCGTACGGCGCGCTTTCCAGGAGATGGGGCTAGCGTCCATTACCCTATTGCTTCCATCAACCAGAACTCGAATCAAAGGTATTCTTCGCCTGGGGTTTTGCCTTGACGCAGAGGTGGATATCGACGGCACGCCCTTCTCACGCTATCGGCTACTCGCCACCGCAAAACATTGACTGGTTGGCGGGATCGCCGGGGCACGCATCCCCTGCCCTTTTTGGGGTTGTGGCGTACCCACCCCGCGTGCGCTATCACAGCGTTGCGCTCTGCTTTACCGGCAGTTGCACGCGAAATGTTGTTCCTACTCCGACCTGGCTTGATACGGATATCTCTCCACCGTGTTTCTTTACAATGCCGTAGGAAAGGGACAGGCCTAGCCCGGTTCCTTGGCCGACGGGCTTGGTGGTGAAAAAAGGATCGAAGATTTTCTTGATGTTCTCCGGTGCTATCCCAGCGCCTGTATCCGCAACGTCGATGCACACCCAGCCGCCTTGATGAACAGTGCCCAATGTGATGGTGCCCCGCTCGGGGCCCATGGCTTGGACGGCATTGAGCACAAGGTTCATTATCACTTGGTTGATCTGCGACGGCAGGCATTCGACAGGGGGTAACGGCTGGTACCGTTTTACCACGTCGGCTTTATGTTTCAGCTCGCTCGCGACGATGTTGAGCGTGGAGTCAATGCCCTGCTGCAAATCGGCTAATTGCCACTGCTGAGCGTTGTCAACGCGCGAGAAGTCTTTGAGGTCCTTGACGATATGCGCCACTCGACCGATTCCGTCCTTGGACTCCTTGATGAGGATCGGGATGTCTTCCATGAGGAATTCCAGCTCAGTCTGCTCACGAAGCCTTTGCAAGCGCCCAGTGGTTTCGTTTGCGCCGAGCATCAGTTCGGCCTGGCGATAGGCGTCGAGCATCGCTAACAGTTGTTGAAAGTACCCTCCCAGAGTGCCCAGGTTGGAGGACACGAAACCGATCGGATTGTTGATCTCGTGCGCCACGCCGGCGGCCATCTGCCCCAACGAGGCGAGCTTCTCCGATTGCACCAGCTGGCTTTCCAGCTGCTTGCGCTCCTCGATCTCCTGCTGCAGCGCCTCGCTGGCCTGGGTCAGTTGCTGGGTACGCCGCTCTACCCGCTGTTCGAGCTGGTGCATTTTCAGCGAGGCTCGTTGGGTCATTTCCCACTTGGTCAGCAAGGTGCTGGCCATTTGCTGGACCTCGATGTTGTCGAACGGTTTTTTCAGGATCAGCAGGCGATCGTGGGCCTGCAGCCGGTCGAGCAACTCATCCCAGGAATAGTCCGAGTAGGCGGTGCAGACGACTACCTGCAACAGCGGGTCCTCTTCCCACAGGTGCTCAATGGTTTGAGCGCCATCCCATCCGCCTGGCATTCGCATGTCGACGAAGGCTAACGCGTAAGGCTTGCTGGCCTGCAGCGCACGCTTCAGCAGGCCGAGCCCTTCCTCACCGCCATAGGCTGAATCGAGTTCGAATACCGGTCGGTCGTTCTTGATCTGCTCGCCAAACAACAACCCTTCCATCTCGTCCAGCTCAGTGTTCTGCGCTTTGGCCGGGGCAAGGATCTTGCGAAAATCCTCGTGGATAGTCGGCATGTCATCAATCAGCAGGATCCGGCGATTGGTCAGGTCACTCATGCAGGCTCCGTCACCGCGATCAGCGGGATCCTCAGGGTAAAGACAGCACCCAGGCCAGGGCCGTCGCTGTGTGCGGTCAGGTGACCATTCATCTCGATGGCGGCCAAGGCGCAACTGTGCAAGCCGAAGCCATGCCCGTCTTTGCGCGTGGTGAAGCCATGGGCAAAGATCTTCTGCAGGTTTTCGGGCGCAATGCCTTCGCCTTCGTCCAGCACGCTCATTTCCAGCAAGCCCCCCTCAATGATGCGCGTCCTGAGGATCATCGTCCGTGGGTCGCTGCCGGGGCCGGACATGGCGTACTTGGCGTTGCTGATCAGGTTGATCAGTATCAGCAACAGCCGATGCCGGTCGCCCATCACCAGAGGCAGATCTGCGAAGTCGCGCACTACGCTCACCTGATGCCGGATCAACGCGCCTGCGTTCATGCGCAGCGCGTCCTCGACCAGGTCGTTGACCGACAGCGGCACTGGCACATTTTTAGCCCCGGCGTAGGATTGCTGGGTGGCCACCACTTCCTTGATGTGGTCGATGCTCTTGTTCATCCGCTCCAGCTCGATCACCATCTCCTTCTGCTCCTCGGCGATCGCCTCGGTCAGCTGGTGGAGGTAGCCGGGAAGCAACCGGCCTCTGGGATCCTCTTCGAGAAACCGACCGATGTCAGTGGCATGCTCGCGGAACAGTTGCATGGCCTTGCCCAAACCCTGGGTTTTGCTGCTGCGCAACGTTCGAGCGATCAGATCAGAGGATGTGTTCACGCTGTTGAGCACGTTGCCCACGTTGTGCAACACATTGGTAGCGATCTCCGCCATGCCTGCTTGGCGCGCCGCGTTAAGCAATTCGCTCTGAGCGTTTCTGAGTTCCAGGGTGCGATCCTCGACCCGCTGTTCCAGGACGTCATTGGCGCTTTGCAATGCGTTGTTGACCCGTCTCACCTCGGCGAAGCTGCGCACCAGCAGCGCAGCCAGGCAAATGACCGAGAACATCAGCAAGCCGGATAGCCATAACGTGTAGAGATGGTTTTTACGGTTGATCCTTTCAACCTGCTGTTGATCCCTGTCCAGGAGGCTGGTGATCGTATCCAGGCGTTCGGCAACCGGGATCGCCTCGATCTGTTCGAGCAGGCGGTTGACGACCGGTTGCTCGCGCAGGATCAACGCCACGTGATTGCTCAACAAATTGAGGGACGTGTGGAATTCTTTGGGCAGGTTCTCCGCGTTTACAGCCAGGTTACCTAACCCCACCTCTATCTCGGCAGCCCTTTCCACAGAGGTAACCTGCGCAAACTCCAGGGCACTTAGCAACAGGTCATAAGTGTCAGTGACGAATACGTGTACCTCCGGCTGATTCGGGGCCAGCATGGTGTTGATCTGGGCCTGAATGCCGTCTTCGGCTGTGGGTAGAAATGCCAACGAATTTCGCAGCAAGGCATTGTGCGATTTGAATTGCTCCACGAGCCGAGCCTTTTCCCCAAACGCAGAGAGAAAACCGGCATAGGCATCGCGCCACTGGTCTGAGTCAACGCGCCCTTGTTCGGCTTCCCGGCTGTCGAATCGTGCCCACAGCCGCTTCATCTCCTTGAGGGGGGTCACGAGTGGATCATAGTTATGAGAGACGACTACCCGGGCCTTGAGCACCTCGTTTTCCCATACAGCATCCTGTTGCTTGAGCTGACGAATGAGATCTCGGGATTCGTTGTAGGTCTGGGTCTGCTCTGACCCGGAATTCAGGTACAGGTACAGCAGCATCGACGCCAGTACAAGGACCAATCCACTGAATAGAATCAGGCTTGTGCGCCGGGAAATCACCCTCATGGCTGACCCGCCTTTTCAGCAGTAAGGGTTTTGAGGAACAGCATGATGAGCCTGCGGTCCTCATCACTTGGGATTCGTCCAAGCTGATACTGAAACATCACGTCAATCGCACGCTCCAGCGTAGGCGCCGAGCCATCGTGAAAATAGGGCGCGGTCATCGCCACATTGCGCAGGCTCGGCACTTTGAACACGCCCCGGTCGGCCTCCTCTCCGGTCACGTTGAAGCGGCCCTGATCCGCCTCGGTGGGGTGGCCGCGGTCCGCGATGTAGTCGCCGAACACGCCGAATTTCTGGAACATGTTGCCCCCAATATTCACCCCTTGGTGGCAGGCGATGCAGCCATAGTCCTTGAAGCGCTGGTAGCCGTATTTTTCCTCCAGGGTAAGCGCCTCGGTATCGCCCTGCAGGTAACGATCGAAGCGCGCGCCAGGGGTAAGAAGCGTCCTTTGGTAATCGGCCAACGCGCTGAGGATGTTGTCCTTTGTCACCGCGTCCGGGTAGGCATCCTTGAACGCCTGGCGGTAATGCACGTCTGCGGCGATGCGCTGCTCGATCACGCGCCAGTCTCCGCCCATCTCGTGAGCGCTGGTGATCACGGCCTCCCCCTGCTCCTCGAGTGACTCGACCCGGCCATTCCAGAATTGTCGGAAATTAAGGCTGGCATTGAGTACCGTTGGCGTATTGAGCGTAAGCGGCAGGCCATCTGCACCCATGGAAAACGCCCGGTCATCGGCCCCGTACTTGTCCAGACGGTGACAGCTGGCGCAGGACCGTGTGCCGTTGCGCGACAACCGCGGATCGTTGAACAACTGGCGGCCCAACTCGACACGCCCAGGTGCCAGAGTGGGTATCGGAGGCAGCGGCTTGAGCGGCTCGTCCAGCGGCTCCGCCCCGCTGCCTCCGCTCAGAACGAGCAGCACCCACAGGCACAGACAACGGCGCAAGCGCTGCAGGTGAAGAGCGGAACGATAACGACAGGTTGTGCGCGCTGACATCCGGGAGAATCCTTTTCCCTGGGCTGACGGACTTACAGAAGAGTGGTGCCATGCCGTCAGGTTAGATGCCTTCCAGACAATTTGCCTGCCACCCGCCACACCTTGCCCGGCACCTGTCACGGAAAAATGAACTAGCCTTTGACCTAAGCGCTCGTTGAGCTCGAGTGCCTCCATCGATCGACCACGTGAGGCCTGCCATGGACGTGCAACCGCCCCTGAATTCACCCTATCGGCCGACCGTGTTGCTGGTAGACGACGAGGAGTCGATCCTTAACAGTCTGCGTCGGCTATTGCGTGGGCAACCCTATGACGTGAAGCTGGCGACCAGCGGTGAACAGGCACTGGCGCAGATGGCCGAGGGCCCGGTTGATCTGGTGATGAGCGATGCGCGCATGCCCGGGATGGACGGCGCCACCTTGTTGGCACAGATCAATCAGCATCACCCATCGACCGTCAGGATCTTGCTGACCGGCTATGCCGATCCAAGCGCAATCATCAAGGCCGTCAATGACGGTCAAATCCACCGTTACATCAGCAAGCCCTGGAACGACGACGAATTGCTAATGACCTTGCGCCAGGCCCTGGAGCACCAGCATTCCGAACGCGAGCGCCAACGCCTGGAGCTGCTGGCACGTCGGCAGAACGCCCAGTTGAGACTGCTCAATAACGACCTGGAGAAACGCGTTGCAGCCCGTACCACGGAGCTCCAGCAGACCGCTGACATGCTCGATCTGGCCTACGAGGAGCTGAAACACAGCTATGTGACCGGGACCGAGGTGTTCTCGATGTTGGCTAATCTGCGGCTGCCTCCAGCCAAGCAGACCAATCGACAGATCATCGAACTGGTGCGTTGCTACTGTCGGGTCCACGCCTTGGACGAGGCGATAAGCCGCGATCTGGCCATGGCTGCGGCGCTGTACAACATAGGCAAATTGAGTTGGCCGGATAGCATGATCGTTGCCCCATCGGACCAGCTGATGCACGGCGACCGCGACCGCTATCGCGACTACCCACGCCAAAGTGAAGCGCTGCTGATGACCCTTGAGCCCATGAAAGATGCAGCGCGCCTGATCCTGCATCACCAGGAGCACTGGGACGGCAGCGGTTTCCCCGACCGGCTCAAGGGTGAAGCTATCCCGTTCGGCGCTCGCTTGCTCAAGCTGGCCGTGGACTTCGTTGAGCTGCAACGGGGTTTGATTCTTGAACGGCAGATGAACAGCGATGAGGCCTTGCTCTACCTGCGCAAGTACGCCGGCCGGTTGTATGACCCGGCGCTCCTTGAGGATTTCGTCCAGGTTTGCGCCTCGTTCCACAGCGATATGACCCTGGTGGACCCTGAAGTCCAGGTGTGTACCACCCGGGACCTGGCGCCGGGAATGGTGCTTGCGCGCAACCTGAACGCCGACAACGGCATGTTGCTGCTTAACGCCGGCAAGGTTTTGAGCGCCGCGCTGGTGGAAAAGCTGGTGGCCTTTGAATCGATGGAAGGTGGTAAGTACTGCATTTTTGTAAGGGTCCCTTCGAACGACCCTATAACGCCTGGAAGATCAGACTTGGCGCCGTGTTGAAGGAGGTGGGGCGCTCATTCAGCCCGGCACCATCAGAACTGCGCGTACAGCACCACGTCGGCGTCATCCACACCGGCAATACACCCAAGCGCTATGCTTGCTCTGGCAGGAGGGTTGCGCATGTGTGGAAGGTTGAGTCAGTACCGAGGCATACACGACTTTGTCGAAACCCTGAGCCTGCCAGAGGCCTGGCGGAACAACGTCGGCGACCAGCCACTTGGCCGGTACAACGTCGCGCCGACCACGCCGGTGGCAGTGCTGCGAGTGGATGAAGCAGGACCTCGGGCGGACCTGGTGAGATGGGGCTGGCGGCCGCATTGGGCGACCGACCGTGCCGCGCCGATCAACGCCAGGGTCGAAAAGGTGGCACACGGCCCCTTCTTCCGGGCGATCTGGCCGCACCGAGGCATAACGCCGATCGACGGCTGGTATGAATGGGTCGATGAAGGCGGACCGAAGAAACAGCCGTACTACATCCGACGCCGGGACGGGCGCCCTTCCCTTTGCGCCAGCATCGGCCAGTTCGCTGGCAGCGAGCATGATGGGTTCGTCATCATTACGGCCGATGCTCAGGGCGGAATGGTGGATGTGCACGACCGCAGGCCAGTGGTTTTGGCCCCAGACCTTGCGCGTGAGTGGATGCAAACCGCGATGCCCGGGGAACAGGCCGAGCAGATGGCGCTCAACCTGGGTGAGCCAGCCGAGGCCTTCGAGTGGTATCGAGTGAGCACAGCCATTGGCAATGTGCGCAACCAAGGCGCCGAGCTGATAGAGCCGCTTCAATGAAGCGGTAGTAGACCATGCTGGCCCTAGTACAGGCAGCGCAACATCATCGACCACTGATGTGCAGGCGGGGACCGCGTCGACTTGGAACCCGCGCAGCACGACGACTGGTAACACCACCGTCCACAATGGCACTTGCCCAAGCCGTTACTGTTGAAATGGCACGACTCGACGAACAGGGAATACCATTATCAAAGGCTGTACAGATTCCAAGGCAGTCGACCTGCCCGTGGTTGCGGTGGGTCCGATCGCAGGCCTCGGCGAACTCACCTGGCAGAACAAGTTCCGCTTTTCTGACTTTCCACGTACTGTTCAGCCATAACCTTCCCTTCGAGAATGGCTTCTGTCGAAGAGGAGAAGGGTCGACTCACACGCAGGGTTCGCGCCGTTGCGCCCGGCTTCCCTACCTCGACCAACATCCCCGTGGGAAATTCGACGCTCGACTCCCACAGCACGTAAATCGATGCCTGGTAACCAAGGTAGGCATGCACGTAAAGGTCATGACTGGTGGACTGAAGGCTCATCACTTTCTCCAACTGGGCGCCTCAATGCGCTTTTGATGGAGATACGACTCAAGCGATCTGACGAGCGTTCCGTTTTCCCTGCATTGTTATCCGTGAAGACGCGAGCCTCTGCGCGGGAGTGGTTCTGGCCCTGGTGCTTTGGGCGCAGGAAACGCCTTGGCGACCCAGTCGTGAGCACGCTCGAGCGCCCAGGCCATCGCCGCAGACAGTTTCTGTCCACGGCAGTCAGGGTGTACCTCTTCGAGCAAGAGCACGCCTTTTTTCCCGTAGATACCCAAGAAAAGTTGAGTGGCGTTTTCAAGTGAGAGTCGGGCTTGGATGTTGATTAAAGTGCCACAGGGAAGGCGCTCATCGTAGTTGCGGGAATGCAACGCAGAATTGGCCCATTCCCAATAGATTTTGCCGCGATTACGCATGGAACGGACCTTGAACTCATATTCTTGACTGGTGAGACAGAATACACAGCTGTTCCAATGAATCCACTGCTGAAGGTGCGCGTTACATTTTTTTACATCTGCTTTTTTCATTTAACAGCCGTGGTCGCACCGCCAGCCCCCCTTCAAGCGCAGCGCGGTCAGCGCACGGTCGCTCAAGGAAAGTGGCTACGGTGTTCCGCTAGGCGAGCGCCATGAACCACCGGCGGGTGGACAACCTGGCCTAGCGGATGGCCACGCTCCGTCGCATGGCGTCCAGAACCCCATACCCGGTCAGACCCTTTGTGCTCCACCCGAGCAAAGGTGGGCTGTGGCCCAAAATTGGCCCAAACCTGACGCGCGCACCGTTCTGATGCTTACGCCGAGGGCGATGGAGTCCATCTATTGAGATGCCCTGTCCCGTCGGGCAAACTCCGGTTGTTTCATTGGCCGATAACAGGAGTTTACGGATGCCATTTCCACTGACGGAACATAATGCCTTGTTGGCCCTAAAGGGCGTAGGGCCGGCCGTTATCGCTCGCCTTGAGCAGATGGGCATTGACTCGCTGGCTGTGCTCAGCAAAGCGAATGCTTGTGACATCCTGGCTCAGGCATCGGCAGCAGTGGGATCGAGTTGCTGGAAGAATAGCCCCCAAGCTCGGGCCGCCATTAACGCGGCCATCGAGCTTGCAAAGGACTCTCAGTTGGGCACACCTAGTGCGTAAAGCTGATCGCTTATTTCAATTGGTAAATCTGATTCGTGTCCATCAGCCAATCTCTGCTGAACGACTGGCTAGCCGAATTGGCGTTTCCGTTCGCTCAATCTATCGATACATCGACGATCTTTCCTTCAGGGGAATCCCAATCTATGGTACCGCCGGCGTGGGGTATGCCTTGGATGCCGACTTCGAGATGCCGCCATTAACGTTGAACAGGCTCGAACTGGATGCATTGATGCTCGGGATGGAAATGCTTTCAGCTTCCGCCGATAACGATCTAAGTGCTGCTGCAAGGATGTTGTTGAGCAAAATCTCAGCGTCCATAGCCCATCACCAGATTGACCCCAGCACGGCAAAAATCAGGGCACTTGGAACCACTCCTTCCTCGACGCGTGGCCATCTCGCAACCCTTCGAAATGCCATCGAAAATGCACAGGCGCTGACGATAACTTATACCAGCTTGGAGGGTGCAGTTTCGCAACGCCTCATTTCCCCCCTTGGCCTTTTCTACCGGGGAGGAAAGTGGACGGTTGGAAGCTGGTGTAGTACCAGGGCGGCTTACCGCGATTTTCGGGTTGATCGCATAGCCTCCATCGCTATTGCTCAACAACCATCACCCGACAATCCTGCCCTTGATCTCCAAGCGTATATGAAGCACCAGGCAAGCCAGTGGAAAGCGATCACTGCTACTGACACTACGCTGTCAGTATGAGCTATTGATAATTGGGACTTCCTAACACACAGCAGGTCATCCCTATGCAGCGCTCATCTCATGTACTCGAACTAGCCATTTTCAAGATCAAACAGGAATGCGTTGCGCAAGTGCCTGTGCTCCGCGCAGGGCTTCGTGAAACGTTAAAGACCTTTCCCGGTTTGATTGAGTACCGTGCCTACTGCCCGATGAGCGACGACCGAATCTTCGCGGACTTAGCAATGTGGGACAGTCTTGAGAACGCACAGAAAGTGGCAAAGGCGTTCAACGATGGAGATCCGAGATTCTCTGAGTATATGTACGCTATTGAAAGCCTGACGTTCATGAGTCACCTCGCTCCAGAGATGAGTTGACCCCGACGCCCAGCCAGAGCTGGCAAGAGACACCGATGCCTTTTCTGTCAGGCATCGGTGTCGTCACCTCCAGTGTAAGTGTTCTCAGATCACCTATTGCTAGGTTCCGGGCTGCAAACTGACGTTATCTGGCAAAGCCGTTTCGCTCCAAGCTGACGCTCAACAAATTGCGCCCCCAACGGAAGGGTCGGTGAAACAATGGCCAGATGATCCAAGGTTGAACGCCTCATGCTCTCTTATCTCCCTGATCAGAGAACCTCGTTTGTTGCCTGCTCTTCATCCGGCACTCTCGATCTTAGTTCCACTTACCTACGCTTGATCAGTCCACGCGATAACGGCGAATACAGAGGTGCCGCGTATTCAACCAATCTGTGCCAGACACTCCGGATCCAACCAGTACCTCCCAATTTTGCACACCGGGCCCTTCATGAGTACGTGGTTGTCCTCATCAAGTTCGATGGTGATCTGACCGCCAGGCATGTGCACTGTCACATGATCGTCAACGAACCCAAGTCGTCGTGAGACTGCCGCAGCGGCACAGCTGCTGGTGCCTGAAGATAGGGTGTAGCCCACGCCACGCTCCCAGATCTGCACCATCAGGTTTCGGCGATCGACAACGTTCACGAATTGCACGTTGGTTCTGTTTGGGAAGAGCGACAATTGCTCAATGGTTGGCCCAAGCTTGCGTGCAAGTGCCTCAGTCGTCTGATCGACAAACACCACGCAATGGGGGTTGCCCATCGACACAAGGTTCAGGTGCAGGCGCATGCCATCGACTTCCATTGAGTGTCGTTCGTTCTCGGGGAATGTCGCCATACCCATGGCAATGGAAATGCGTCGGCCGTCGTCAAGTACCTGGCAACGAACCTTACCGCCTTTGGTTAACAACTCGAAGGGTTCGTGCGAAACGATGCGCTGATCCCAAAGGTAGCGACATAGGATTCGCAATCCATTGCCACTCTTTTCCGCCTCGGAGCCATCGGTATTGAGAATCTGCACTGAGAGCATCTTGCCTGGCTCGATTACAGGAATCAGGATGCCGTCACTGCCTAACCCTCTATGCCGGTCGCATATCACCGAGATGGCCAGCATAGAGCAATCGAATGGCGTTTTGTCGTGGTAGACGAGATAGTCGTTGCCAGCCGCGTGATATTTTACGAACTGCATGAGTTATGAGACCAAGGCGCTCGGGGCGGGGAATAATGAATGGAGTTAGAAACATAGCACACAACCGCTGAGGCGCTAGCGGGGCCCGGTTGAGGATTCCACACCAGGTTAGAGCGATGGTGAAATAATAGATGTCAGCGACTTGCTAGCAATGACCGCAATCGGCCAATAGCAGTCATTAGCCGCCGAAAAGATAGACCACCCTCCACGTCAGTCAGCGCAGAGCTAGACTGAGCCCAGTATTCTGAATCGCTAATGGTGGTTCCCATGAAGCACTGGCTTCCCCTGCTGCTCACCCTGCCTCTGTCGCACACCCAAGCTAAGGGACCTGCCTTCAACTGCACTCAGGTCGAGGCCGGCAGCATCGAACAACAGATCTGCCAGAGCGAGCCGCTCTCGGCACTGGACCGGAAAATGGCCGAGGTCTACACAGCCGCGCAGCAGAAGGCCGGCAATGAACATCCGCCGGTGCTCAAGACCGAGCAACGGGGCTGGATCAAAGGCCGCAACGATTGCTGGAAAAGCGCGGACCAGCCCGCCTGCATCGCCGACAGCTACCGCCTGCGCATCGCCGAACTGCAGGCGCGCTACCGGCTGGTCGAGGCCACCGGCCCCGTGTTCTACCAGTGTGACGGCAACCCGGCCAAGGAAGTGGTTGCCCGCTTCTTCCGCACCGAGCCGCCCACGGCCATCGTCGAGTTCGGTGACCGCAGTTCGCTGATGTACCTAGAACAGACCACAAGCGGCGCGCGCTACCAGGGACAAAATGAGAGTTTATGGGAGCACGACGGCGAGGCCATCGTGGTGTGGGGCTATCAGGGGCCGGAAATGCACTGCACAGCGCGTTGAAAGCCGCCGCTATGACCCATTGCAGAAATTCTCCAGGGGTAGCTATCGGCATCAAGGCCTCGATCAATCTGACTCAAGTCTTAAAAGATAGACCGTGACCGACCGCTTTGAGTCGATTGCAGCCATTCTGGGACTGGCCGCATTCGACCGCGATATAGATAGCCCGATCCAAGGTACCCTGTAGCGGTCAATTCCAGATCATAATCGAATGACCTCGCCGCTGGGTGCACATTGACCCGGAGGGAGCCCTTGTCCAAGCTGCCACTGGCAGAGTGCCGACCTCACCATCCTTGGCAACCTCAACCGCCTAATTGACGTGGGTCTACGCACCCCCTGCATCCCCCATGAGCACCGTCTGGTCTATTTCTTCGAGATAAAGGTGGGCGCACGTCCTGGCAAAAGCTGGGGACGACGGCTCCGCAGCGCAGGTCCTTCTGATCTGAGGGCAAATCCGTACTCTTTCTGATGTAACCCCTGTCCCCTTCCCCCTCTATTCTCTGCCGCGATATGGCGGCCAAGGGGTCAGCTGCGTGCTCGTTTCACGATGCGGGCAGCCATGAGCGCGGCGCCCGGTATCCAGAGCCCAGGATTTGAAGTGCCTAATCCAACGGCAAGAAGCGCAATTCCGACAGCAAACATAAGCGTTATCCCTCGCTAGAAAAATCCATTTCAACAATCGCCCACTAACGCACAGGCCGGTCGCAAGAACGGCCAAGGAATCGTCATGCCCGAAACAATTGAGTTGGACCTCGACGCGATCGAGGCGGCGGCGAAGGCTCCGTTGAGCTGAAGCACCACTGTGCGTGTTGAGGCCCCCAGCCTGAGACTGGGTTTTGATACCCTCAAGCCCAGGACACGACAGAGAGCACGAGGAAGCCAGCAATCAGGACTGTTCGCAGTTCGGATCATTGCATGTGCTCGGATTGCTCATGCGTCGCTGCAAACAATAGATGCTGGTGGAAAGCCCTCAATCGAGAGCAAGATGATTGTGTCCCAGGAAGTGGTGTAACTCATCATGGCTCTGGCCACTGAGTTTGCCGTTTAGTTGATCACGGCCGACAGCTTGGCCTGTGGATTATCGCTGACCGCTTCGAAGGCCTCCAA